>Ga0163150_10000018_pt1 | contig 293588 bp, 275 predicted proteins | sample OliLakLV19P2IB_FD_148628 | JGI IMG/M metagenome (GOLD analysis project Ga0163150, IMG submission 148628) | Freshwater microbial mat bacterial communities from Lake Vanda, McMurdo Dry Valleys, Antarctica - Oligotrophic Lake LV.19.P2.IB | ecosystem: Environmental > Aquatic > Freshwater > Lake >... | reverse complement strand
TTACCTCTACCTCGGCGCGCGCGGCGACCCCGGCGAGGCCGCTGATCTCGCCGCCTCGCCGCACCTCGCGTTGAGGTACGCCGACGGCGGTGTATTCATCTTCGAGGTGGATCCGGGCGCCGAGGTCGTGTCCCCCACCTCGTAGATCGTCGTGTGCGGTCGGCCCTCGCCGTCGCGAATCACGTGGCGAAGGGTGAGGTCGATCCCATCCTCGCGCGCGACTTGCTCGACGACCGCGAGGCATCCCCTGCAGATCGCGAAGTCTTCGGCATGCGCGAGCAGGATCGTACCTGGCTCCGCGAGCAGGCCGCGCACGGTCTCGGGGTAGCGCTTGCTCGGCGCGGGGAGGAACTCGTGCCCCTCGGTGATTCGGCGTCGCAGCACCGTGAGGAACTCGATGCTTCTTGCCAAGCCCCAATCCAAGGCGATGACGCGGCGCGACGGATACTCCCGCTCCAGAACCTCGGTCGTCCGGTAGACCGCGTCGGACCACTGCCCGCGGCCACCGGTCTGATCGAAGAAGCGCAGCAGCCCGAGGTTGCTCGCAAGGTGGCTCGCCAGGAGTGCGCTGACGAGCGCGACGCCGATCCCGCCCGCCAGCAGTCGTCGTGACGGCAAAGAGGCTTCCGAGCACGCCAGCGCGAGGGCATCGGCCACCATCACGGCGACGAGCAGCCACGCGAAGGGCACGATCAAGAAAACGTAGGTCGACGAGATCGCGCTCGTCGTGATGGCGCTCTGCGGCACGACGGTGAGCGGAACGAGGAGCAAGAACGTCCGCGCGACACGCTGGTCGCGAACTCTCGCCGAACAGCCGGCCGGGGGACGAGTCGGCCGACGGAGCGACCAGAGGGTGACTGCGGCGCCGTAGAGGATTGCGAGCCCGAGGACCTCGCCACCCAGCCGATAGCCGAGGTCTGGCCCGTTCATCAGCACCTCGCCATCCATCATCGAGAGGAAGGAACCAGCTGCGAGTACGGCGTTGGCAAGGAAGTTACGGTTGTCGTGCCCCCAGGCCGTGGTCACCGAGCTGCGCGCGATGTGCTCGAAGGTGTGCGGCTCGGGGAGGTTGTGTGCGATGAGCGGTGCCAAGCCGACCAGAAACGCGACCAGGGCGATGGCGATGGTGTGGCGCGGTGTCCGCCGCAACACGCGCACGATCTCGCGGGGGCCGATCGCGAGCAGCCCCGTCAGAACCATCGGTAGCGCCAGCCAGACGAAGAGGATCTTGGTGGTGATCCCCAGCCCCAGGAGGAAGCCGGTGAGCGCGAGGGCGGCAGTGCCGCGCCGCCTCCACCAGCGCGTCAATGCGAGAAGGGCGCCGAGCGCGAGCGGGAGCAGCGGCACGGTCCAGTTGGCACCACCCCGGCTCCACCAGATGAACACCGGTGCGCTGCCGCAGAGCAGCACCGCGAGCGCCGCCGTGCGCGCATCGAACCACGCGCGGGCGAGCAACGCGAGCAAGAGCAGCGCGAGCGCGCCGACGACGAGCTGGCTCAGACGTAGGCTCTCCACAGACACTCCCAGCAGTTCGAAGCCGGCCAGGCTCGTGTAGATCGTCGTCGGGCCGATGTGCGGGTGCATCATGAGGGGCAGGTCGGGCCCGAAGAGGCGCGTGGAGTCCGCGCAGCGCGGACGGGCTCCCTGGAGAACCTCGATGGCCGGGATGGCGTCGAAGGCCTCGTCGTACTGCAGCCCCGGCTGGCGGAGCGAGTGGGCCCCGACGGCAAAGAAACAAAGCAGGCTCGCGAGCAGGGCAGGCCAGACCATCTCCTGAGGCGTCGATCGGTGCGGGTGGCATCGCGTTCTCGCTGCGCTCCGGAGGGAATGGACGGGTCGACCGAAGACCGTCATGCCGGGTCGTTTATCGGTTTGCCTTCGCGCGGGCGAGATCGACCCGTAGGGTCTCGCGCCACGCGACGTTGAGCTACGCCCGCGGCGGTGTATTCACTTACCAGGTCGATCTGGTGTCGGAAGCGAGCACAAGGGGGGTGGCTGAGCCCGAGGGAGCAGCCGGGCGCGGGTGCGGGGAGGTCGAGGAGCTCGAGCGGCGCCTGGCGGAGCTGCGCGAGCAGCACGCCCGCGGCCTGCGTGCCCACGAAATCCTGAGCCGGCGCTGCGCGACGCTCGAGGACGAACTCGGCCACGTCCGCGAGCTCGCCGCGCGCCACGAGCGCTTCATCCACGACCAGCACCGCGAGGTGCTGCGCGCGACCAGTGCGCTGCACCTCGTTCTGCGCTCGCGCTCGTGGCGCTTGACGGCGCCGCTGCGCGAGGCGCTACTGACCGTCAAGCGCATCGCCGGCCGGGTGCGCGCCGCGGCGCGGCGCCTTTCCGGCCGGGCGGAGCCCGCCCCGGGCAGCGGACCGCTGCGCAAGGCGGTGCTGTTCGTGAGCGGCTGTCCGGGCGACGCGCGGCGTTATCGTTGCGACCACCAGCTCGAACGCCTGCTCGCGCTCGGCGTCACCGCGGACACCGGCCTGGTCGGCGACGTCGATCTCGATGCAGCGCTGGTCTCCTACGCCGTGTTCGTCCTGCACCGCGTGCCCTACGGGCCCGAGGTCGAGCGCTTCCTGCGTGGCGCGCAGCGCGCCGGCAAGCCGGTGCTGTTCGACACCGACGACTGGGTCTTCGACCTCGCCGCCGCGACCTACGTCGCGGCGCTGGCCGACATGAGCGCCGACGACCAGGCGCTCTACCGCGAAGGGCTGACCCGCTACCGGACGACGCTCAGCCGCTGCGATGGCGTGCTGGTGTCGACCGAGCCGCTCGCCGAGCGGGCGGCGGAGCTGGTGGCGAACGTGCAGGTTGCGGGTAACGTCGCGAGCCGGGAGATGGTCGAGCTGTCGCGGCTCGCGCGCACGCAGCGCAGGCTCGTCGCGGCGCGGCGCGCGACGACAGGCGAAGTGGTGCTGGGGTACTTCAGCGGCACGCCGACCCACAAGCGGGACTTCGCCGAAGCCGTGCCGGCGCTGGTGCGCGTTCTCGACGCGCACCAGCACGTGCGGCTGCTGCTCGTCGGCCACATCGCGACGCCGGACGAGCTGCGCCGCTTCGGCGGGCGGATCGCGCACCTGCCGCTGGTTCCGTGGCAGCAGCTCCCCGGGATCATGGCCGACGTCGACGTGAACCTCGCCCCGCTCGAGCCCGACAACGTGTTCACCGAGTGCAAGAGCGCCATCAAGTACCTCGAGGCAGCACTCGTCGGTGTTCCGACCATCGCCACGCCGCTGCCCGACTTCCGCCGCATGATCGACAGCGGACGGAACGGTCTGCTCGCGGCGTCCGACGCGGAGTGGCACGCGGGTCTCACCCGGCTCGTCGAGTCAGCCGAGCTGCGGGCGGAGATCGGCGCGCGGGCGCTCGAGGACGCGGAGCTGCACCACACCACGTTCGCAGACGGCGACGAGTTCGCTGCCAAGCTCTGTCGAGCCGCGCGCCGCGAGCCGCCGGCCGCACCGCTGGTCGTGAACTGGATCCTGCGCGCGCCGATCGCCGGCACGGGCGGCGGCTACTTCACCATCTTCCGCCTCGCCAGCGCGCTCGCGCGCGCCGGACACGTGGTCCGGGTGTACGTCGAGGCGATCGCGCACCTCGAGGGTCGCTCGACGCAGCAGATCGTCCGCTTCCTCGAGGAGAACTTCGGACCGCTCGCGGTCGAGGTCGTTGTCGGCCTCGACGACGTCCAGCCCGCGGACGCGACCATCGCCACAAACTGGCCAACCGCGTTCACGGTCGCGCATCACGCCGGGTCGCTGTTCAAGTTCTACTTCATCCAGGACTTCGAGCCCGAGTTCTACGAGCCCGCCGACCCGCTGTATGGCAAGGCCGAGGAGACCTACGCGCTGCCGCTGCAGCACGTGACGATCGGTGCCTCGCTCGCGCAGCGCATGGCGAAGCTGACCGGCAAGTCGTGCCGCTCGATCGACTTCTCGGTCGACTCGGAGGTCTTCAACGTGACGACCCCGCCCGCCGAGCGCCCGGGGCCGACGCGCATCCTGTTCTTCGCCCGCCCCGGCCTGCTGCGCCGCGGCTACGAGCTCGGTATCGAGGTGCTGCGGCGCGTGGTCGCGCGCCGGCCGGATGTTCGTCTGGCCTGCTTCGGCGCGACCGACGACGAGATGGGTGCGCACGGCCTGCCGTTCGACAACCTCGGTGTGCTGAGCCACGCCGAGCTGGCGCGCGAGATGAACGCGGCGCACGTGCTGCTCTGCTTCTCGCTGTCGGCCAACATCTCGTGGGTGCCGTTGCAGGGCATGGCGTGCGGTTGCGCGGTCGTCGAGGCGGACGTGCCCGGCGTGCGCGAGATGATCGCGGACGGGCGGGTATGCGCGCTCGCCGCACCGGAGCCGGATGCGGTCGCGGCACAGCTCCTGGCGCTGGTCGAGGACGATGCGACACGCATCCGGATCGCGCTCGCCGCGGCGGAGTCGATGGCCGCGCGCAGCTTCTCGTCCTCCGCCGAGCAGTTCGAGGCGATCCTGCGGCAGCGCTGCTTCGCGCGCCTCGAGCCGCACGATCTCCTTCAGCCCGCGCCGGCGTCGCCGACCTTGCGCAGCGCGACGTAGAACTCGTTGTACGCGCCGCGGTTCTCGCCACGCGCGCAGACCTCGAGGCCAGGAAGAAAGCCGCCGCCGATCAGGTAGTCGAGCTGCGCGAACAGCTCGACGTCCTGCCAGACGTTGCAATGCACGTCGCCGTGCCCGGCCTCGAACTCGCGCACCGCCCATGCGTAGAACTCGCGCGGTGACTCCGCGGCGAGCGTCTTCCAGGTGTCGCTCCACGTCCGGGCGAACTCCATCAACTGCGCGAGCGCGGGCGCCCGCGCGCGCTGGTAGTGGCTCGCGAGCAGGTGGTCGATGGTGGTCGAGGGCCGTGTCGCATCGAGCGTTCGCCGCTTGTCGGGGATGGCGAGGAACGCGATCCCGCCGACTCGCAGCAGCTGGGCGATCTCGTTCAAGAACCCGACCGGGTCGGGGATATGCTCGAGCACGTGACAGAGGACCACGTAGTCGAAGCGGCGCGGGATCTGCTCGGCGAGTGGTCGGCCGCGCTCCAGCACGTAGGTCACCGGGGCGATGGACTCCAGGGCGATGCCGAACAGGCGCGACAGCTCTGCCGCGGAGCGCGTGTCGGCGATCTCGCACCGGCCGACACCGGCCTCGACCGTCGGGAAGTCGAAGGCGCCGAGCTCGAGCCCCTGGTCGCGCTCGAGCGCGACCAGACCGCGCAGCAGCTCGAGCCGCGCCGTGCGGTAGTCCGCGCGCACGATCGCCGGCTCGACCGGCACGTCGGGCTGCTGCTCGGCTCGGCGCGACCACCACACGTCGCGCAACTCCTGCGGTGACTTGGCCGCGCTGTCAAGGGTGCGCACGCGGCCGACCGCCGCTACGTTACTGGCGGCGGTGCCGGCTCGGAAGGACGGTGCTGCGAGGAACGTCGATGTCGCTCATTTCGACCGTGAGGAGAAGGCTGCGACGCCGCAGCGAGGGCGGCGAGGCGCCGACCAGCACGCAGCCGAATCTGCGCGCGCGCTTCGTCGCGGGCCTGTCGGGCCACGGCGTCGAGATCGGCGCGCTGGCGAGCCCGCTGTGGCTGCCGCCCGGCGCGACGGTGACCTACGTCGACAAGTTCGACCACCAGAAGCTGTGCGCGCACAACCCCGACGTCGGCGCCGAGAAGATCCGGCGCCCGGCAGTGGTTTGCGACACCGCGTCGCTCGATGGCCTCGCGGACGGCGCCTACGACTTCCTGATCGCCTGCCACCTGCTCGAGCACGCGCACGATCCGATCCGCGCACTCCTTGCCTGGCATCGCGTGCTCGAGCCTGGCGGCTTCGCGCTCTGCATCGTGCCCGACGCGCGCTACACCTTCGATCGCGGCCGCCCGCTGACCAGTCTCGACCACCTGCTCTGGGACTTCGCCAACGCTGGCTCGGAGCTGAAGCGGCTCGCCGATCTCGGCCACGTCGCCGAGTGCAACCTGAACATGCACCCGGCGCTCACCGTCGAGTCGGCGGTCGGGCTCGCGGGTCGGATTCTCGACGACAGCTACGACACGCACTTCCACGTCTGGACGTACGACTCGTTCGCGGCACAGCTCGCGGTGTTGATCGCCGACTACGGCCTGCCGTTCGCGGTGCGCGACAGCGCCTGCGACGAGCAGGTCGAGATGCTCTTCCTGCTCGAAGCGCTGCCGCGCGAGCCGGGGCGCCTCGACCTGCCCGACGGCGTCGCCCCGCGCGCACAGCGCTAGCGCGGGGGCGACGCGCTCCTCGGGGAAGCTGCTACGGCCGCTGGGCGACCACCGGAACGAAGTCGGGACCGCCGAACGCGGGTACGTTGACGATCTCGCCGGTCTTCGAGCTCTTCGAGCGCCACAGTCCGTTCAGCTTCCGATAGGCGGCCGGATCGGCCTTGCCGTCGCCGTCGAAGTCGGCTGGCACGGGGATCCAGCCGGCGCCGCCGATGCCGTTGATGCTGCCGGTCACGCCGCCGAGGCTCGACAGGCGGAAGCGCCACTTGCCCTTCTTCTTCTGGAACACCCCGGCGTCGGCCGTGCCGTCGCCGTCGTAGTCCGCCGGAACCGGGATCCAGCGCGTGCCGGGGCTGAAGGTGAAGCTCTGCGCTCCCGCCGTGGTGCCGATGTAGGACCACAGGCCGGTCGCGCCCGCGAAGGTCGCGACGTCGGTCTTGCCGTCGCCGTCGTAGTCGCCGGTCGCGGGCAGATAGGCGCCGCCGCCGAGGCCGTTGACGGGTGCGACCGGCGTGGTGGTGGTGGCGAACGTCCAGTTGCCGGTCGTGGCGTCGTAGGTCGCGGCGTCGGCCGCCCCGTCGCCGTCGTAGTCACCGGCGACGGGGCGGTACTGGCTGCCGCCGAACGCCGGCAGTCCGACCTCGCCGGCGGCCGAGCCGAGCCAGGACCAGTTGCCGGTCGCCGGGTCGTAGTACCCCGGGTCGGCCATCAGGTCGCCGTCGCGGTCGTCGCGGGTGGACGTGCCGGGCACGCCCGGGAGGATCGCCGCCGGGAGCTGCACCAGGCCGTGACCGTAGATCTCATCCGGGCCGACGAGGCTCGGCAGGCCATCGTCGAGCTCGATCGCCGACGCGAACAGCACCTGCTTCACCTGATCGACCGAGTACGGCGCGAGGCCCTTCCCGATCTGATTCGACTGCAGCAGGGCGACCACACCGGCGACGTGCGCCGCCGCGGACGACGTGCCGTTGAAGGTCTCCCAGAACGTGAACGCGCGATCGAGGACGGCGAAGTTGGTCACCTCGCTCGGCGCGGAGATGTCGGGCTTGACTGGACCCGAGGGGTTGCCGCTCGGGCCTCTCGAGCTCACGTCCGAGACCGTCTCGAAGCCGGGGAACACCGTTCCGGCGACCGACAGGCTGTCGTCGGCGACCGCGAGGTCGGACAGGCTGCTGACGTCGTTGTAGTAGGTGAGCTCGCCGACCGCGACGGTGCAGTTGACGCGAAAGTTCGGCGTCTCGGAGCCGCTGACGCGCCGGACGGCGAGGAAGTAGTAGTCGTCGAAGTTCAGGTTGTAGATCGTGAGCTCGTTGCTGAACGACTCGCCGAGGCTCTTCTCGGTGACCAGGATCGTGCCCGGATCGCGCGGACAGCTCGGGAAGTCCGGTGGGTCCATCGCAAGGTAGTTATCGCGGAAGCGCAGCAGCTGCAGCTTGAACTTGGTCGGGTCGGACGCATCGGTCGCGCTGTAGCAGGTCACGCGGACCGGGTTGAAGGTCTCGCCGTCGTTGTAGGCGAAGTCGTCGTAGTCGGTGTCGAGGATCAGGTCGTTCAGCGGCAGGTCGTCGTCGAAGATGTGGAAGTCGCTGTCGTCGGTCGCCTCGTTGCAGAGCTCGATCTCGTTGCAGACCTCGCAAGGCGTGAACTGCGCCGCGTAGTGGCGCAATGCCTCGTTGCCGGCCGCGACCACGACCGTCGCACCGGCGGCCTTCGCGTACGAGATGTCGTCGGCAAAGGGATTGTTGCCGCCCTGCGCGGGGCCGCGCGGGTCGCTCATGGTGCGGATGAAGTGCAGCGGCACCAGGATGACATGCGCGCCCTGGTCGGCCGCATGCCGGATCGCGAGCTTGATCGCCGCGGCGGTGACCAGGCCCTGGCCGGAGTAGTCGAGGCGGTAGGCCAGCAGCGTCGCATCCGGCGCCACCTCGTGGACCACTTCCGCCGCGGCGGTGCCGTGCTCGCGCTTGCCGAAGCCGTCGGCGCTCTGGCTCGCGGTGAGGATCGTGCCGACGCCGTTGACCTTGAACTGCAGCGACACCGGGATCGCCGGCAGGTCGCCCTCGGCGATGGTCGCGTTCAGGCTGTCCCATTCCGAATCGATGATCGCGACCTTGACGCCGGCGCCGGTCAGTCCGGCGACGTTGGCGATGTCCGAGCCGATGGTCTCGAGGCCCTCGCTGTCGAGGCTGCCCGACGCGGTCGCGAACATCGGCTCGTGCACCTCGCGCACGAAGCCGAGCGCCGCCAGGCGCGCGCGCCCGCCGGCGGGAACGTCGGCCTCGAGCGAGTCGAAGTTGACGATCGCGGTCTCGACGTCGACACCGTGGCGCGCGAGCGCCGCCAGCGACTCGCGTAGCAGCTCGCGTGCATCGAACGAGCGCCACAGCGGCAGGCCCGAGGTGGTCGCGTCGGCGATCGACTGCGCGCGGTCGGCGAAGCGCTCGCGGTCGCCGGCCGGCAGCGCTGCCGGGTCGAGGACGATCTCCAGGCGCTCGGTGGTCGCGGCGCCCGCTGGTGCCGTCGCGACGCAGAGCAGGGCCGCGGCAAAGACGGCACCCAGGACGCGCACGGACGGACGGCGGCCGCGATCGGGGACGGGCTGGCGGGAATGCATCGGGGACGAGCTCCTTCGGCTTGGGTCGAACTTCGGTGAGCGGCCCGGAGGATGCGAGGAGGTCCGTCGGTGATGCGAGGACGCGAGTGGGGGGGCGGAGCGGGCGCTCGGCACCGTCCTAGCAAGGCCGAGACCGCGTGCGCCAGCCATTTTCTACGCGTTCGTCTCGCTGCATCGTGCATCCGTGCGAGACGCTGCCGGAGTCTGGCGCGCGCGTGATACACGGGGCGAATGACGACGGCCGGCGGAGCGGAGCTCCTGGGACCCATCTCGCGCATCTTCATCTCGCAGCGTCTCGAGCTGCACTACCTCGACTGGGGCAACGAGCAGAAGCCGCTGCTGCTGCTGGTGCATGGCGGACGCGACCATGCGCGCAGCTGGGACTGGGTCGCGGCTGACCTGCGTCGCGACTTCCACGTCGTCGCGCCCGACCTGCGCGGCCACGGCGACAGCGAGTGGGCGGTCGGCTCGATCTACTCGCTGATCGACTATGTACTTGACATGGCCCAGCTGTCGAAGGTCCTCGACCGCTCGCCGGTGACCATCGTCGGCCACTCGCTCGGCGGGTCGATCTCGCTGCACTACACCGGCATCTATCCCGACCGGGTCGCCAAGGTGGTCGCCATCGAGGGTCTCGGTCCGTCGCCGCAGATGATCGATTCGTTCAAGGACACCCCGGCGCACGAGCGCATGCTGCAATGGGTGCGCGAGATGCAGTCGCTCGCCCGCCGCCGCCCGCACCACTACGCGACGCTCGCGGAGGCGATCACGCGCATGCGCGAGGCCAATCCGCGCTTGACCGAGGAGCAGGCGCGCCACCTGACCGTGCACGGCGCGCAGCGCGAGGAGGACGGCTCCTACCGCTGGAAGTTCGACAACCACACGCGTGCGGTGTCGCCGTACCTGTTCAACGTCACCGACGCGCGCAACATCTGGGGACGGATCACCTGTCCCACCTTGCTGGTGCGCGGCACCGAGTCGTGGGCGAGCGATCCGTCGCTCGACGGGCGTGGCGCCGCGTTCCAGAACGCACGCGTGGTGAACGTCGCCGGCGCGGGGCACTGGGTGCACCACGACCAGCTCGCGGTGTTCCTTGCGACCACGCGCGAGTTCCTGGGCGTGTGAGCCGGCGGCATCCGCGCGAGGGCTGGGGAGCGATCTCGAGGCTCGCGTCCACACCAATCGGATGGTAGCCGTTTTGCGGTCGCCGGGCCGTCTTCTCCGGCACTTCTTCTGCCGAAGGATCACGACAAGATGGTGGGAATCAGCTCGATCGGGGTCTACATCCCGCGTTCGCGTCTAGACCGCGCGCTGATCGCCAAAGCCTGGGGGAGCAAGCAGCCGCCGGGCGACAAGGCGGTCGCGCACCACGACGAGGACGCATTGACGCTCGGCGTCGCCGCCGCGCATCGCTGCCTCGAGGACTTCGATCCGCTCGAGCTCGACGCGCTGTTCTTCGCCTCGACCTCGGCGCCGTACCGCGAGAAGCAGGTGTCGAGCGTGGTCGCGACCGCGTGCGATCTGCCGCGCGAGATCCTGACCGCAGACTTCGGCGGCTCGGTGCGCGCCGGCATGTCCGCACTTTCCGCGGCGATCCGCGCCGTGCAGAGCGGCCAGGTGCGGCGCGTGCTCGTGGTCGTGGCCGACTGCCGGCCGGTCGAGCCCGAGGGCGAACTCGAGGGCACGCTCGGCGACGGTGCGGTCGCGCTGGTGGTCGACGGCAAGGCGAAGCTCGCCGAGTTCCTCGGCGCAGCAGCGGTAGCGGAGGAGTTCACCTTCCAGTGGCGCGACGACCACGGCGGCGGCGTGCAGGGACAGGACGCGCGCTTCTCGATCAGCCACGGCTACCTGCGCGACATGGCCGAGGTGGTGTCGCGGGTGATGAACGAGCACGGCGTCGGCGCGAGCGAGCTCGCAGCACTCGCCGTCGGCACGCCCGACGCGAAGACCGCGCAGCAGCTCGCCAAGGCGGTCGGCGCCGATGCCAAGACGCAGCTCGTGCCGTCGCTGATCACGCAGGTCGGCGTGTTGGGCTCGCCCGACCCGCTGCTGCAACTCGCGGCGGCGCTCGAGACCGGCAAGCCGGGCGGAACGATCGTGGTCGCCGCGTTCGGCGAGGGCGCCGAGGCGCTGCTGCTGCGCGCGACGGCCGGCGTCGCAGCGCTCGCGGGCCGGCCCGGGATCGGTGCGTCGATCGAGCGCAAGCTGCCGCTGCCGACCTACGAGAAGTACTTGAAGTACCGCCGCATCATCGGCCAGGACGAGACTCCGGTCGAGCTGATCAGCAACGTCCTCGAAGCGCGCGAGCTGCAGCAGGACACGCGCCTGTACGGCACGCGCTGCGGCGGCTGCGGGCTGGTCCAGTACCCGATGGCGCGCGTCTGCCTGCAGTGCAAGCAGCGCGAAGGGCTCGAGCCGGTCAAGCTCGAGAAGAAGGGCGTGATCTTCACCTACACCGTCGACCACCTGGCGGCGAACCTCGACCACCCGATGGGCATGGTCGTGGTCGACCTCGAAGGGGGCGGACGAGTGTACCTGCAGATGACCGACTGCACGCCCGAGGAGGTGAAGATCGGCGCCACCGTCGAGCTCACCTATCGCCGGCTGCACGCCGGCGGCGAGAACTACAACTACTTCTGGAAGGCGCGCCCCGTATGAACTCGATCCGCGACAAGGTGGCCGTGATCGGCGTCGGCTGCACCAAGTTCGGCGACCTGTACGACTCGACCTACGAGGACCAGGTCTGCGACGCCGCCTTCCTGGCCTATGCCGACGCGAAGATCGATCCCAGCGAGATCGACGCGGCGTACATCGGCACGTATCTGCCACACGGACAGGGCGGCAAGGCGGGCATCTCGCTCGCCGACCCGCTGCGTCTCTACGACCGGCCGATCACGCGGGTCGAGAACTTCTGCGCGACCGGCACCGACGCGTTCCGCAACGCTTGCCTCGCCGTCGCCTCGGGCCAGCACGACATCGTGCTCGTGGTCGGCTCCGAGAAGCTCAAGGACCGTCCCGGCCGCGGCATCCCGCGCATCGGCCACCAGATCCTCGGCAAGGGCAACACCGCGCCCGGCCTGTTCGCGCTGGCGGCGAATCGCTACATGCACGAGTTCGGTCTGACGCGGAACACGCTCGCCAAGGTCGCCGTCAAGAACCACTGGAACGGCGCGCGCAACGAGCTCTCGCACCTCAAGATGGAGGTCACCGAGGAGCAGGTGCTGAACGCGCCGATGATCGCCTGGCCGTTCGGGCTGTTCGACTGCTGCCCGACCACCGACGGCGCCGCGGCTGCGATCGTCTGCCGCGCCGACATCGCCAGGCGCTTCCGCGACGACTACGCGCTGGTGAAGGGTGCGGCGCTCGCGGTCGCGACCGGGCGTCCGTACTTCGACCCGACCTTCGACTACGTCGGCTTCCGCTCGACCCAGGCCGCGGCCGCGAAGGCCTACGAGCAGGCCGGCATCCAGGCGTCCGACATCGATCTCGCGGAAGTCCACGACTGCTTCACCTGGACCGAGATCTCGAACATCGAGGACCTCGGCTTCGCCAAGAAGGGCGAGGCCGGCGGCTGGGTCGAGGAAGGCCGCACGCGCGTCGACGGCGACATGCCGATCAACCCGAGCGGGGGACTCAAGTCCTTCGGCCACCCGATCGGCGCCTCGGGCGTGCGCATGATCTTCGAGTGCGTGCAGCAGCTCCGCGGCACCTGCGGCGAGCGTCAGGTCAAGGACCCCGAGCTCGCGCTGGCGCACAACGTGGGTGGTCCGGGCGCGGTGTCGTGCGTGGTGGTGCTGGGGCGGCAGGATAGCTGAGCGGCCGTGCGTGTTGACCCCGATGACCACTCATGACCAGGTGATGGTCATGAAGCGGGCCAACGTCTCGGAGCTCAAGGCGCACCTGAGCGAGTACCTCGCGGGCGTCCGCGCGGGTGGCGACGTGATCGTCTACGATCGCGCGACGCCGATCGCCCGGATCGTACCCTTCGACGCGTCGGCCGAAGACCTCGAGATCGTCGAGCCGACCGAGCCGCCGAGCGCGCTCGGCTCTCTCGAGCCGGTACGCCTTCGCCGCAAGATCGACGTCCTGCGACTCCTTCGCGAGAGTCGCGGCGAGCGGTGATCGTCTACCTCGATACGAGCGTCGTTCTCCGGGTCGTTCTGCAGCAACCGGGCGCTCTTTCCCGCTTCGGCGACTGGGAGCGGGCCTTCTGCAGCGAGCTTCTCGGGGTGGAGGCGCGGCGTGTGTTCGATCGCCTCCGGCTCGAGCGCGGGCTGGCGGACGCCGGTCTCGCAGCGGCACACCAGCAGATCGCCCGGGCGGAGCGCAGCTTCGGCGTGGTCCGTGTGACGCGCGCCGACTGCATCGGAGTCTGACGTCGTCCGGCACGCCATCCGTCGTGCCGGCGCCGCTGCCGCTTGGCTCCCTTTGCCCGCGCTGAGACCGCGGTCGGCGGGGCCCGGCCCCGGCTACGGCTCCCAGCCCGACTCCGGGACCAGCCGCGCCACGCGCTCGATCTCCGCGTCGATCCGCGCGGCCCAGTCGTGCGCTCGGCCGCGCCAGCCGAGATCCGCCAGGAAGGCCTGCCGGAAGGCGCTGCTGGCGAACAGGCCGTGCAGGTAGACGCCGTGCACGTTGCCCTGCGCGAAGCCTAGCCCACCGTCGAGCGTCTGCTCTGCGTCGGGCCCCGGCTCGGTGACGCCGTGGTGGATCTCGTAGCCGTGCAGCGTGACGCCGTCGCGCCACGCGACCTCTGTCCAGCGCGTCGTCTTCAGACGTTCGAGTGTCGTCACAACATCGAGCAGTCCGAGCCCGTCCGCGTCACCGCCCTCGATCCGGTCCGGATCGTGGATGCGCTTGCCGAGCATCTGCAGCCCGCCGCAGACGCCGAGCACCGGCGCGCCCCGCCGCGCCGCGCGTACGACCTCGTCGGCGAGCCCGCTCGTGCGCAGGTGCGCGAAACTCTGCACGGTGCTCTTGCTGCCGGGCAGCAGGATGGCGTGGAAGTCGTCGAGCGGGGTGGCGCGCTGGATCGGTACGACGTTGACGTTCTCCTCGTGGAACAGCGGGTCGAACTCGTCGAGGTTGCTCGCCCACGGGTAGAGCAGCAGCGCCAGCGCCATGCGCACGCCGGGTACGACGCGCGCCGCCAGCGCCTGCAGGTGCTGCGCGCGCCCGATCTCGCCGCCGCCGGGCGTCACCGCAGCGTTGTTGCTCATGTTCTGCGCCTTGAACGGCGCCACGCGCACGCCGCGGTTAGCGAGGTGGCGGCAGAGTGCCGTCGCGAGGAACGACTTGCCGGCGTCGCTGGTGCAGCCGAGCAGCATGATCGGGGTGCGGCGCACGCGCTCCCACTCTAGTGCTCGCGACCGAGCTGCGGTAGCAGTCCCGGCGATGGCTCGGCGGCTTTCGATGCGTGGCGCCGGCTCCGCGAGGCGGGCTCATCGGCGCGGCGGCGGCGCTCGGCGTCGCGCCCGACCAGATCGCGCTCGCGTTCTCGTTCCCGACCCAGCCGATCGAGGACGATCTGGTCGCGGTGCAGGCGCTGCTCCGCGAGCGCAGCGCCACGCTCTATCAGCCGGTGTCGTTCGTCGATCCCGATCCGGCCGACGACCTGCCCATCGGCGTGTTCGGTCCCGCCGCCCCGGAGCTGGCGCCGTTTTTCGCCGCTGCGCCCGAGGTCGCGACGGTCGCCGTCGGCACCGTCACCTCGCCCGACTTCCGTGGCCCCGCCGGTACCTGGCTGCCCGCGCGCGTGCGCGGCGAGGAGCCCGCTCCCGAGGCCGCGCTCGACTTCATCTTGACGCTGCCCGCCTGCGGCACGCCGCCCTATTCGGTCGTCCTGCTGCAGCACGGCTTCGGCGGCAGCAACGAGATCGTCCTCGAGCTCGGTCCCGCGCTGGCGCGCGCGGGGCTTGCGACGATCGGGATCGACGCCGTCCTGCACGGCCGTCGCGGCAGCTCGCTCGACCTCCTGAAGGCGTCGCCGTTCCGCGCCCGCGACGCTCCGCGCGCGCGTCTCCGGGCGTGACGAAGCGACCCTGCGCGCCATGCTCGGCGCCGGTGCCAGCGGCGTCGCGGAGCTCGCACCGGAGATCCGTGCGCGACTCGCGGACGTGGCCCCGCCAGCCACGCTCGAGCCCGACGCGGCGCGCTTCCGTCTGTTCGACGGCGTGACGAGGTTTCTCAAGAACGCCGCGACACACGGCACCCTGGTGCTGGACGACCTGCACTGGGCCGACGCGCCCTCGCTGCTGCTGCTGCTGCGCTTCCTGGCGCGTGAGCTGGGATCGGCTCGGCTGCTGGTGATCGGCACGTATCGTGACGTCGAGGTGGATCGCGAGCACCCGCTCTTTGCCACGCTGGGTGACCTGACGCGCGAGTCCGTCACACGTCGATTGACGCTCGGCGGCTTCGATGCGTCCGACCTCGCCAGCTTCGTCGAGGCCACGGCCGGTGCCGTACCGAGCGGGTCGGTCGCGCAGGCCGTCCTGAGCGAGACCGACGGCAACCCGTTCTTCGTCGGCGAAGTCGTGCGACTGCTGGTCGCCGACGGTGGTGTGGAAAGCCTTGGGCGGGAAGCTGCCGGGCGCCTGCGCCCGCCCGAGACGGTGCGCGAGGTGATCGGGCGGCGGCTCGCGCGGCTGTCGCCGGAGTGCAACGGGGTGCTGGAGATCGCGTCGGTGATCGGCCGGGAGTTCGTGCTGACCAATCTCCACCGTCTGAGCGACCTCTCACGGGACCGGATGCTCGCGGTTCTCGACGAGGCGAACGCTGCGCGCATCGTCGTCCCGGTGCCCGAGACGCTGGCGGGCTATCGCTTCGCGCACGCGCTGGTCCGAGAGACCTTCTACGAGGAGGCCGTCCTCCACTACCAGCGCGCGCTGCAGGCGCTCGACCTCGCACCCGACTGCCTCGACGACCACGCCCTCCTCGCCCTGCTGCGCGCGCTCGGAACTGCGTGCTTGAAGGCAGACGTCCCGCCCGAGGCCAAGCTGGCGCCGCTCGAGCGGGCGGTGGAGCTCGCCGAGCGGATCGGCGAGCCCGAGCTACTGGCCGCCACGGCACTCGAGTACCACGCGGCCGTCAGCCAGGGGCCGCTCGCCAGACGCGCTCCGGCGCCGCAGCGCTGTCCGCTGCTCCCGGGGGCGCCGTGAGCTCTGACCGGCGCTCGTCCGTGGCGCGCCGCCGGCGGCGCTGCGCGGGCGCCGGCCGCACGCTAAAGACGCCAGCCGATGGCACGCGTTCTCATCGCCGGCTGTGGCGACGTCGGCACCGCGCTCGGGGTCGCGCTCGCCGCGGACGGTGACCAGGTGCTCGGCTTGCGCCGGCACCCGGAGTGTTTGCCGGCGCCGATCATCCCGGTGCGTGGCGACCTCGCGACCGGCGAGGGGCTCGCGGCCGCGGCCGCAGGCGTGACGGCGCTGGTGTATGCGGCGTCTGCCGACGGCTTCACGGACGACGCCTATCGCGCCGCCTACGTCGATGGTCTTGGCCGCGTGCTCGATGCGCTGCGCGGCGCGCGCGCGCCGCTCGAGCGCGTGCTGTTCACCTCGAGCACCGCGGTCTACGCGCAGAGCGATGGCGGCGCGGTCGACGAGACCTCGCCGACCGCGCCGTCCGGGTTCTCGGGCCGGCGTCTGCTCGAGGCGGAGGCGCTGCTGCTCGGATCGGGCTTTCCGGCAAGCGTGCTGCGGCTGGCGGGGATCTACGGGCCGGGCCGCAGGCGCCTGATCGACGAGGTGCGCTCGGGCACGGCAACCGTTCCCGACGGGCTGTCGATCTACACCAACCGCATCCACGTCGCCGATTGCGCGGGCGCGATCCGCCACCTGCTGCGGTTGCCGGGCAGCAGCGCCGACGGGCTCTGGCTCGGCGTCGATGACGAGCCGTGCGAGCGCGCGGTGGTGCTCGACTGGTTGGCCGACCGGATGGACGTCGCCCGTCCGCGCCGCGTCGCCGCGACCGGCGCCGGCGCGCGCCAGCGCGGCGGAAACAAGCGCTGCAGCAACGCCAGGCTCGTCAGCTCGGGCTACGCCTTCCGCTATCCGACCTTCCGCGAAGGCTATGCCGAAGTCATCGCGGCACTGGGCCTCGCCAGCCGTCCCGCATGAGCGCGCGCACGGATCGCCGCCGCGCGCTCCTCGCGGGCGCGCTCGCGCTGCTGCTGCGCGCGTCCGGCGCGAGCGCGGCGACGGCACCCGCGCCGGTGATCGTCGGCGATCACGAGCGCCTGCTGGTGATTGCGCCCCATCCGGACGACGAGACGATCGGCGCGGCCGGGCTCATGCAGCGCGTGCTCGCAAAGGGGGGAACGGTCGAGGTGATTCTGCTCACCGCGGGTGACGGCTACGTCGATGCCGTGCGGGGCGAGACCGGCCTCGCCGAGCCCAAACCGGCCGACTACATCGCGTACGGCGAGCGTCGCCTGGGCGAGTCTCGGGCTGCACTGCGCGAGATCGAGCCCGATCCGGGGCGCGCGCGGCTCGCGATTCTCGGGTTTCCCGATGGGGGCCTCGACAGCCTGCTGTCGGCGCACTGGCCACGCAGCAACCCGGCGCGATCGCGCACCACCGGCGCAACCGACCCACCGTACGATGCGGACGCGCTCGTTCCGTCGCTGCCGTACGTCGGTGAGGGGCTGCGGCGCCAGCTGGCGACGTTGATCCGCCAGGCGCGACCGACGATCATTGCGCTGCCCGACCCGCGTGACGTGCATCCAGACCACCACGCGACGGCAATGTTCGCCCTGCTCGCCATCGAGGACCTGCTGCGTGGTGTGGATCCGAAGGCAGAGAGTGGCGGGGAGAGGCCGCCGCCGCGACTGCTGGCGTACCTCGTGCACTGGCCCGCCTGGCCGCCGGGTTGGGACGCGCCGGCGAGCTCTCCGGGCGATGCGCGTGCGGCGCTTCAGCTACCCGCCGATCTGCCGAACCGGGGCGGTCACCCCGTTGAGCTCCGTCTGAGCGATGACGAGATCGACGGCAAGCACCGCGCAATGGCACGCCACGTCTCGCAGTCGGAGCAGATGCCGGTCTACCTCTCTGCCTTCGTGCGGCGCTCGGAGCCGTTCACGATCCTCGCCCCCGCCGAACTGCACGCCGACGGTGCGCTCGCACGCTTCAGAGCTCCGCTACCAAGGCGCTGAGCACGCGCTCGGCCGCGAAGTGCTCCTCGGCGATGCGCCGCGCGGCACGGGAGTGATGGTCGGGTTCGGCGCGGATCGCGGCGATCGCCGCGGCCGCGTCGGCGAGGGTGCGGAAGGAGAACAGCCCGGCGCCGGTCGGCAGCACGTCCGCGAACGCGGTGTCCTGGGTCACCACCGGCCGTCCGGAGGCGAGGTAGCAGGCGCTGCGGTCGCTGAACCAGCCGCTGCGCAGGCGGATGTTGACGTCCTTCGCGGTGGTGATCTCGCCCGCCGAGCCGCCGATGAAGGCGCGGTAGCGATCCGGGTCGCGTGACAGCTCGACCGGGTCGCGCACCTGCCAGCCGTTCGCGGTGAGCTGCGCGCGGTCGAGCGCGTCGTGCACGTCCATGGCGATCTCGAAGCGCGCACCGGACTCGCTCGGCAGCCGCATCAGCTTCTGCCACTCGGTGCGCTTGCGCCAGGTGTAGAGCTGACCTTCGACCTCGACGTCGCGGCCGCCCGAGTCCCAGCGGCCGATGGTGGTGAACGCGTCGTCCCCGCCCGGGCACGCGACCGGCCAGTGCTCGAGCGCCACCGGCTGCCGGGTGGGCCGCCAGTCGAACGGCCCGGCCGGGATCGCGCAGCGCTCGGTGCCGATGTTCTCGCCGTAGGTGAACAGCCGGTCGTGCTCGCGCACCAGCTCGGCGAGCTTGGCGTCGCCGCCGGCGAGCCGGAGCTGGGTGAAGCCCGGGTCCATGTCGATGAAGACGTTGCTCTTGCCGCGCCGCTGCTCCGGCGTGAAGCGGTGCACGCCGCCCGCGTTGACGAGGATCCGCGCCTCGCGAAACAGCGTCTCGGTGGCGTCGCGATCGAGGCCCGCGAAACGGTCGCGGCGGACGTCGTGGAACACCCAGCGGTCGGCGAAGCCGAAGCGTGCGAAGAAGCGGCTCGCGAAGCCGCAGCCGTACTCGTACGCGACGTCGCTCAGACCGCGCTCGGGATCGAAGGCCTCTTCCACGTGCCGCGTGTCCTCGTAGAAGTAGACGTCGAAGCCGAGCGCGCGCAGGCCGGCGAGGTAGTGCAGCACCTGCCACGCGTAGCCGCCGAGCGGGCAGCGGATCAGGTAGCCGGCGTAGATGATTCGATCGCGCACGTGGACTCGCGCGATAGCTGATTCTCGGACCGTCGTCAGCCGCTGCGCGGGCTACTCGTTGGTTTCCTCGTGGACCGCTTCGGGCTCCGTCGGCGAAGCGAAGTGAACGCCACGGGCGAGGAACCAGGTGCGCAGATCGCGGCTGGCACGGCGACGCAGCTCCTCGTTCAGGTCGAAGCGCTCGAGCGCCAGCTTGAGGGCGCGCGTCGCGGTCTCGATCGGGTGCGCGCGGAAGAAGATCGCGACCTGCTTGCGGTGCTCGCGGGTCTGCAGCGACGCGGTTGCCTCGATCACGCGCGACACCATCATCGGCGGCAGGCGCTTGGCCAGCCCGGCCCAGTTCGCCTGGATGAACTCCCACGTCATCTCGCGCGCGGAACGGTTGCCGAGCAGCCGCATCAAGAGGAAGCCGACGTCCTGCGTCGGGATCTCGGGCGTGAGCGTGAGCGCGGCGGCCCGCCGCGCGAGTGCCAGGTCGCGGAAGTCGCCGAGCGCCAGCTGGAAGCGCCGGCTCTCCTGCGGCGTGCGCGACGCGCCGACCGCCTGGCGGAAGCGGTCGAAGCGGGCCGCGGCGCCGTCGCGCGCGACGATGGCGACCAACGGATCGACCAGGTTGGGCTCGGCGCTGGCGCGGTTGCGCAGGTAGCGCTCGAACACCGGTACGGCCGCCGCCGCGATGGTGCGGTCCTCGCCGACCAGGCCGAGGATGCGCAGGATCGAGCCGCGGCGCAGGTTGCGCTCGTCGCCGTCGCCCCGGCTGGTCTCGAGGCCGAGCTCACCCCAGGCAGCCGCGAAGGTCTCACCGAGCCAGCCCTGGAAGGGGGCCCGGCAGTCGGGTCCGACGGCGTCGACGATCTGGTCGTCGATGAACGACAGCGGACCCGCCAGCGCGTCCAGCACCTCGTAGTCGGTCTCGCCGCCGAGCGCGCTGGCGAGGTCGAGGAAGCTCGCGATGCGCGCGCGCCCCGCGCGCACGATCGCCCATTGATGGCCGAGCAGACCCATGCGCTCGACCGCGGTGAGCGAGGTCGCGAGATCAGGGGCCAGCGCGGCGAGGCAGTCGGCGTCGTGCAGCACGCGGTAGAAGCCGCCCTCGCCGGCGTTGCCGTAGTACCAGGGGACGTGCTTGCCGCCCGGCACGGCGACGCGCTCCTTCGCCCGCCGCAGCAGGAAGCGCTCGGTGCGCGCCGCGCGTCCGCTCGTGCCGCCGAACTTGACGACCATCGGCAGCGGCCAGGTCGCGCCCGCGCCGTCCACAAAGCGGGTGGTCGGGCTCGCCTTGAAGCGCTCCTGCTTGACGGCGAGCTCGGCGGGCTTCTCGTCGCCCTCGCGCTCGAAGCTCACCAGCGGGAAGCCCGGCTGGCGCACCCAGGCGCGCACGATCTGGGCGACCGGCTGCCCCGAGGCCTTCTCGAGCGCGTTCCACAGATCGGCCGCGACCGCGTTCGCCTCGCGATGCTCGCGGATGTACGCCTGCACGCCGGCGCGAAACTTCTGCGGTCCCAGATAGTGCTCGATCATGCGCACCACCGACGCGCCTTTCTCGTAGGTGATGGCGTCGAAGTTCTCGGTCGCCTGCGCGGCGTTCTCGACCTCGGCGTAGACCGGGTGCGTGTTGGCGAGCGCGTCGAGCGCGAGTGCTGCGGCGCGGTGCGGCTCGAAGTTGTTCCACATGCGCCACTCGGGCTTCCAGTCGTCGACGACCTTGAATGCCATCCAGGTCGCGAACGCCTCGTTCAGCCACAGGTCGTCCCACCACTTCATGGTGACCAGGTTGCCGAACCACATGTGCGCGAGCTCGTGCGCGATGACTTCCGCCACGCGCTTCTTCTCGGCGAGCGAGATGGTGGCCGGATCGACCAGCAGCAGGGTCTCGCGGAAGAACACCGCGCCCGCGTTCTCCATCGCGCCGGCCTCGAAATCGGGTACCGCGACCAGGTCGAGCTTGTCGTACGGGTAGGGCAGGCCGAAGTACTTCTCGAGCCGAGCGAGCGACTCGACCGCCGCCTCCAGCGCGAAGCCAGTCAGGTGGCGCTTGCCCGGCACGTGCCACACGCGCACCGGGGCCTTGCCCGCGGTGCGCGCGGCGGATCCTTCGAGCTCGCCGACCGCGAGCGCGCACAGATAGGTCGACAGCTTCGGCGTGGTGCGGAAGTGGAAGGTCGTGGTGCCGTTGGTGTTGTTGACGCTGCGCTCGAGCGGGTTGTTGGACAGCACCTGCAAGCCGGCGCGCGCTGTCACCGAAAAGGTGAAGCGCGCCTTCAGCTCGGGCTCGTCGAAGCATGGGAAGAAGCGCCGCGCGTCGGCCGCCTCGAGCTGCGTGAAGGCGTACTTCTCGTCGCCGACCTTGGCCATGTAGAGGCCGCGCAGCCGCTCCTGCAGATTGCCGTGGTAGGCGAGGCTGAGCGCGACCTTGCCGGGACCGACCGGCCGCAGGAACTTGACCTCGACGGTCTCGCGCGCGCCGTGCGGCACGATCGCGACCGCGACCTGGTTGATCGGCGGCCCGACCGGCTTTGCGCTCGGCAGGATCGGCTTCGCCAGCGCCTTCTTCGCCTTCTCGCCGCGTGGCGCGATCTCGGCGTGGTCGATCGTGATGTCGGCCGCGTGCAGCTCGATCGACGGACGCTGGTGCTTGAGCTCGAGCTCGACCACCACCTCGCCGCGGAAGTTGGCGCGCACCAGATCGGGCAGGATGTGCACGTGGTAGTGCGTCGGCTTGACCTCGCGGGCCAACCGGAACGCCGCGTCGGTGGTGAGGTTCGGAATGACCTTGGGCTTGCGGGCGGGTGGCTTCGCCTTGGGCTTCTTGCGCCTCTTCGCCGGCGCGGCCTTCTTCGCGACGACGGCCGGGCGCGTGACTGCAACCGCAACCTCGGGTTTCTTCACCGCCGGAGCCTTCGCCGCCGGAGCCGGAGCCGGAGCCGGAGCCGAGGCCTTGTTCGTCACGGGGCTGGGTTTCGCCGCCGCCGCCGTCTTCACGACGCGCTGCGCCGTGGCTGGCTTGCGGGCAGCCGCGGACTTGGCGGTCGTTTTGCCGCCCTTGGCGGGGCCTGCGGTCGTCTTCGGCTTGGTGCTCGGTTGCTTCAAAGAGGTCTCCTCAGCGGATCGTCCCGTCCCACCCCGATCCGGCGGACTCGCGACGCTCACACCCACCGCGTTTCCTTGCCGCGACGAGGGCTCCAGCGCAAGACTACCGCCATGGGAAACGCAGAGCGCCTTCTCGAGGGCAAGGTCGCGCTGGTCACCGGGGCGGGCGCGGGCATCGGCAAAGCGATCGCTTTGCTCTTCGCCGGGCACGGGGCGAAGGTCGTGATCGCCGAGCTGAAGCCCGAGCTGGCCGAGGAGACCAGGGCCGCGATCGGGGCCGCGGGCGGGGCGGCGCTCGCCGTCCCGACCGACGTCCGGGAGCCCGATCAGGTGGCACGGGCCGTAGCCGCGGCGCGCGAGACCTATGGCGGGCTCGATGCGCTGGTCAACAACGTCGGCGGGACCTTCCAGCGGCCGTTTCTCGAGATCGAGGAGAAGGGCTGGGATGCCCTGATCCGGATCAACCTGAAGTCGGTCTTCCACTGCACGCGCGCCGCCGCCCCCTTGCTGATCGCCCGAGGCGGCGGCTCGGTGACCAACGTGGTGTCGATCGAGGGCGTGCGCGCGGCCCCGCTCTACGCGCCCTACGCGGCCTGCAAGGCGGGCGTGATCAACTTCACGCAGACCATGGCGCTCGAGCTGGCACCGCACCGTGTGCGGGTCAACGCGATCGCGCCCGACATCTGCCTGACCGAGGGCCTGAAGCAGATGATCCCGGAGCGGGCGCTCGGGCGGCACGCGTTCATGGTCCCGCTCGGCCGGGCTGGCGAGCCGGTCGAGGTCGCCGGCCCGGCGCTGTTCCTGGCGTCTGGCCTGGCGAGCTACGTGACCGGGATCACCCTGCACGTCGACGGCGGAACGCACGCCGCCGGGGGCTGGTACACGAATCCTGGCGGCGGCGGCTACGTCCTCGGACCGCCGCCCGAGTGAACTCGGGGGCCGATCACTCGCCGATGAACGGCTTGCACTTCGGGTCCTGCGCCTTGAAGACCTTGAACTCCGGCTGACCCGACCCGGTCTTGGTCGCCGGCGTGATCGTGACCAGGTCACCCACCTTCACCGGCGGCGGCGTGGTGTACGCGAAGGACAGCGCTGCCACCGACAGCTCGCGATCGGGGTCCATCAAGTTGATGAACTTCGGATCCGTCGAGATGGCGGCCACACAGTACGGCACCGAGTACATGTCCGGCAGCGGCGCCTCCGGAGCCTGGGTCAGGTCCTTCTCGGCGCCCGCGGGTGCCACCAGGACCGCACTCAGCAGCGCCGCCAGCGCCGCAGCTCCAACCTTGGGCAGCGTCCAAGTTTTCAGCATGGGGCGCCTCCTATCCCAATTCCCCCGGCGTTGCGAGAGCCTGCGCCAAGGATCAAACCTCGAGCAGGCGCTCGTGCGCGCGGACCATTTTTGCGCGGATCGGCAGCTCGTACGGGCACGCGCCGATGCACGGCGCCGGGCAGGCGGCGCAGCTCCCCGCGTCGAGCTTCGCGTGCACCAGCTTGCCGTACTTCTCGCGTGCGATCGTCTCGCGGCCGTAGTCCGCGAAGTACATGTCGTAGCGCAGCACGGTGTCGATCGGCAGGCCGTTCGGGCACGAGCCGAGACACTCGCCGCAATGCGGCCGGCAGTAGTCGGCGCTGGCCAGCCGGTCGTAGCGCTGCAGGAGTGCGGTGTCCGTGTCGCGTGCCGGTGTGCCCGATGCGAACAGATACTCGTCGCACTGCTCGGGCTTGGTGAACGAGATGACCAGGCAGGAGACCGACGGATTTTCGAGCACCCAGCGGAACGCCGCCTGCGAGTAGGCCACCGACTCGTCGCGCATGCCGAAGTTCTCGGCCTTGGCACCCTTCAGCGTCTTCATCGCAACGATGCCGATGTCCTTCGCGTGCGCCTGGTCGATGATCTCGCCGATCCCCGGCCACAGCCCGTGGTGGTAGGCGAGCATCATCACGTCGAAGCGATTCGAGTCGATCGCCGCATGCGCGACCTCCTCGAGGCGCGGGGTGTGCGTGCTGACACCCAAGAACCGCGCCTTGCCCTGCTCCTTCAGGCGATCGAAGGCCTCGTGGAAGTTGGGCGCCATCAGGCGCTCGACCCGGTCGCACGAGTGGATGTGCACCAGGTCGACGTAGTCGGTCTGCAGCCGCTCGAGGCTGGACTCGACGGCCTTCATGATCTCCGGGACGGGCGTGTCGATCGGCAGGTGGCCGTCGGCCGTGCAGAACTTGGTGGCGAGGAACATCTTGTCGCGCCCGCCGGTCTCGCGGATGGCCTTGCCGAGCAGCAGCTCGGAGCCGTTGCGCGAGTAGTCGGGCGCGGTATCGAAGTAATTGACGCCGCGCTCGATGGCGCGGATAGCGACCTGGATGTCGTCGATGCCGCCCGAGCCGAGCGAGATGTCCGACACCATCGCGTCGGTGCGACCGAGGCGCCGGTACGCCTTGACGCGCGATCCGGCCCATTCCGCACGCTGTCCCGGGGCGTTCTTCTCGACGTCGGCGGTGAAGATGTCGCGCCCGACGCCGTACCAGCGGCTGTTGGGCGCGATGACACCCGTGACGCCGGCCACGGCAGTCGCGACGCCGCTCGCGCCGACCGCGCCGGCCGTGGCGAGGAAGCCGCGCCGGCCCGCGTTTGCGAGCCCGGGCGCGCGCCCACCGTCCGCGGCGGTCGGCCTGGCGGCGACGACCGGCACGAACAGCCAGCTTGGCGTGGCCGTCGCACAGCTCCGGCAGACTGGACGCTTGACGCGCACGAAGCCGGCCACGAAGGCGAGCAGCCCGACCACGAGCCAGAGGATCGCCGCCGGCACCGCCGGCGAGAAGCCGGAGCGCTCGCCCTCGAACAGGCCGATCATGCGCGGCGCGACGCCGAACCACGCGATCAGGAGCGTCAGCGCGAACAGGGCCGCGCGGACCGGCCAGCGGACGCGGGATACTTCCCGCGTCCGCCCTTCACCGCAGACTTCGCAGGGAGTCATCGGGCGACCTTACCCCCCTCTCGCCGGCATGGCGAGCCCGTTCAGGGCAGCCGGTAGGCTCGCACCCCGCCGACGTTGCTGATGATGCCGTAGCCGACGTACGCCGTGTCGCCGACGATCGCCGCCTTCGACGAGCTCGGGGCCGGGATCTGGAACGTGTTCAGGCGCTGCCCGTTGCTGGCGTCGTAGACGTACAGCTCGGGCAGGTCGTTGGTGCCGGTGAACAGGACGTCGTTGCGGACGCCGACGTGCGCGTAGGCGCGGCCGATCTCGGCGCTCCACACGCCGCTGCCGTCGCTGACGTCGAACGCCATGAGGTGCGGCGGCGCCGGGTTGGCGGCCGGGATCATCTGGAACAGCGCCGCATAGATGCGTCCGTTCTCGTAGGAGAGCGCCCCGTTGAACAGGCCGAAGCCGGCAAAGGCGGGCGACACCGGGGTTGGCAGGACCTCGTTGCGCCACACGATGTCGCCGTCCCCCTCGTCGAACGCGTACAGTGTCCCGTGCTTGCTTCCCGACACCAGGATCGTGCGCTCGCGGCCGCGCTCGTCCTCGACATCGAGCAGCAGCGGGCCGTTCAGGAAGCCGAAGTCGTGGTACGCGCCCTTGGTCTCGCACGGGCCCTTGCCGCTGCACATCGCGTCGGTGCCGCAGTCGATCGACTTGTCCTGCGCGCAGGAGCCGAACTGCTCGGGCGGGACGACGCGGTTCAGCCACTCGGTCGCGCCGGTCGCGGCGTCGAGCTTCATGATCGAGTCCGAGTCGCCGATCGACGGGAAGGTGTAGCAGCCGACCGCGTTGACGTAGACCGACTTGCCGTCGGCGCTGACCGCGGGCTGCGCGGTCACGCCGGCGCCGACGCCGCGCACGCACTCGCCGTTCTCGGGGCAGTCGGACGAGTCGTCGCAGGCGATCGCGGTGTCGGTCTTGCAGACGCGCTCGGGTACGTTCTGGCGCTCCCAGAGCAGGTCGCCGGTCTCGAGGTCGAGCGCGGCGGTGCGTCCGTTGGTGCACGGGTTGTCGCTGTGCGACGCGATGCCGGCGAAGACGCGTCCGCCACCGACCGCAACCGCCGACCAGATCTGGTCGACGGTGGTGTCGCCGATCTGCGTCTCCCAGCGCACGTCACCGGTGCGGCCGTCGAGCCGGTAGACCTTGGCCCAGCCGTCGCCGAACAGGAGATCGCTGGTGCCGGGGACGAGCGTGATCGCGCCCTGGATGCCGGCGTTGGTGAGCCGGAACGACCACTTGAGCGCGCCCGTGCGCGGATCGAGCGCGTACAGGTTCCGGTCCCACGATCCGAAGTAGACGAACTCGTCGGTCACCACCGGTCCGGCGGTCACGCCGCCTCCCTGGGTGGGGAAGTCCCAGGCGAGCTCGAGGGTGGCCGCGTTCTCGGGCGAGATCTGCGGCACCGGCGGCGGCAGGAAGAACGACTCCGGGACGACGACCTCGCCGATCTCGGTCCAGTCGTCGGGCGAGCACGGACCCGCCCTGCACGAGTCTGCGCCCGAGCAACGGAGCTCGATGTTGCCGCCGCTCGCACCGGTCTGCTGGCACCAGACGAAGCTCGGCGAAGCGCCCTCACCGCGGTAAACGATGCCGGTCACGACGTCGTCGTCGGCGAAGCGCGCGATCGACCAGCGCTCGCCTTCGAGGTCCTTGTTGACCAGCGTGCTCGCGACGTCTGGCGTGACCTGCATGCCCGAGCCGGGCTGCTCGGGAGGCGACACGCCCAGCGAGCTGTCGGTCGCTCCCGAGCTCGCCGCCACCGCAGACGACAGGGGCTGGAAGAACGATCGCGGCAAGGTGACGTCAGCGATCTCCGTCCAGGCGCTGATCGAGCAGGGCGACGCCGTGCAGCGCGCTGCGCCGGAGCACGACAGGACGAGATCTTCGGATGAGCTGTCGATCTCGGTGCAGAACACGAACTGCGGATCGCTGCCGTCCGGGAAGTACACGTTGCCCGACACCACCTCGTCGTCGGAGCGCGCGATCGCCCAGCGCTCGTCGCCGACGTCCTTCACCACCAGGGTGCGCTTGCCGTCGGGGGTGATCTGGAGGCCGGACTGCGCGCCGGCGGGTGTGGTTGCGGCGACCAGCACCGCGCAAGCGATCAACAGGGCTCGTGAAAGCACGACGTATCCCTCCAGTGAAATGGTGAGCCTCGCTACACGTCGAGCTGGGATGATTGTCGCGATGGGGGGCGAGTCGTCCTGCCGGGTGGGCACTCGAGCGCTCGAAGGCGATGATTTCGCATACGTCGGGTGCGAGAAGGGTGTCAATGCGGTTACCGTCGGCCGCAGCTCGCAAGGCGTGAACGGGCGCAAGGGTACGCTCAACAGTCGAGGTACGGTCCGTGCGGCGTGGCGACTTCTCCTGGACGGCTGGGTGCTGCTGCGGTCCTCGCTCAAGCGGCGAGTTCGAGACCGGTCACGGGATCGAATTCCGGTGGCAGGTCATCTCGTTCCAGACCGAACTCTTCGTAGATGTCCTGGATCAGGGGATACGCACAACCGTCGGGAGCCGTCACGATGTGGTCCCGCTGCTGCATGCGCAGCTCCGTGGTGGCCTCGTTTTCCTGGAGGGTCGACGGTTCGTCGAACTGCCAGCGAACCGATCTGGCCGAGCCGGCCTTCAGATGCCAGCCGCGTGCGGACAGCAAGGACATCTGGGTGGCGACGCGATCGTCTTCGAGCGGCGTTTCGGCGTAAAGGCGAGATGCCAGTTTGAAGATCGACACCGCGAACTCGATCATGATGTAGGGCCAGATGAGCCGCTCCGGACCTTTCCAGAAGAGAAAGTCCAACGGCGCGCTGAAGAGGATGAGACCGCCGCGGTGAACCTCTGTGTACCTGCCGTTCGGGTCGCCGTGGATGATTCGACTCCCCTTCTTCTGTGGACGGGCGCGCTGGTCGACGAAGGTCCAGCCGTTGGGTCGGTTGTTCGTCTTGACTGGATCCCAGAAGAGTCCATCGAGCGCGGGCCCGAGCGTGAGGTTCATGGAGCCGAGTGGCCGGAGGCAGAGCCACAGCATCGGGCGCGACGAGCTGCGGGCTTCGTCCAAGCGCTTCGCCACGTCGCTGGCTCCATCGCGCCAGCGCTTCTCTGCGGCGCTCGTGTCGTTGGAATTGGCGAAGATCTCGTGGCGGGACATCGTTCTCAAGCGGTCTGCTACCCGCACTCCGAAGTAGCGACCGTCCCGGAGTCGGTAGGCGTAGGGCCATCCATCACGTCGAACGGGTTTCGCGCGAACTCGGAGAACGCAGTTGCCTTCCGCATCTCGAACCTGCTCGATGGTGATCTCGTCGCGGGGTGCTGGTTCGATCGTCTCGATCAGGTGGTCGAGTAGCGCACGCTGCGCGCGATCGGGCTCCGCGACACCACCCACCTTGTCTGCCACGCCGTCTTTCTCCTCCAAGCCGATCCAGACGTCGCCACCGTGTGCGTTCAGCATCCCCACGATTTCGCGCCCGATCCTCTCTGGGGTACGTAGCGCCGCGGCGGCTTTGAACTCGAGCCGTGGGCCTTCCTTCTGGCCGAGGGGAATTTGCTCAGGCATGCGATTCTCCGATTCTTGCGGGGTGGAGGAGGAAGTCCTGGAGCGGCACGCACCTCACGCCGTCGCGCTGTTCCTTGCTGATGCCCAAGTGGACCAGCACCAGCGATTTCGTCCCCAAGATCTCGCCCACCTCGCGCAGCCGCCTCAGCTTCTCGGACTTGATCACACCACTCGAGGTAACCTCGATGACGATCGGCTCGCCGTGACCGGCTACAATGAAGTCGCCCTCGAGGTCATCGTCGCTCCTGAAGTACTGGACGTTCTCGATGGAATCATTGAACGCGTGTCGCAGGTGGTGGAACGCTGAGGTCTCGACGATACGCGCGAAGATCTCGGGATCATGACGACGGTCCGGGGAAGCAGCGAACGAGCCGACCATCCCGTGATCCGCCGCGTAGACCTTCGGCTTCGTCCGCAGGCGTTTCGAGCCCCTGCCGTGCTGTTCGAGTCGGGCGATCAGCTGGGCATCGAGCAGGTGATCGATCCAACTCTTGACGGAGCGCTCGTCGACGGAGAGATCCCGGGCGCGCTCACGAGCGCTGAAGATACCTCCCGACTGCGCCGCGAGGTAGACGAAGAGCCTGCGCACTCCTTCGACGTCGACCCCCGTGTCCGCGAGATCCCGCGCGATCGCGCGGTCGGCGATGTCCGAGCGGATTCGTGCTCGGGCTCGTGGGAAGTCGGTTTCGAACACGTGCTCTGGGAATCCTCCCAGCTGAAGGTAGTTGTCCAACGGATTGGGATCTCGGCGCAGCATCGCTTCCTCGGACATCCGCGCAATCGCAGCGCGAAGACGGATGTGCTCACCGAAGGTGAGGGTGCCTACTCGAAGTTCGTCCCACCGGCCTTGTCCGGATTCGCGGGATCCCCTGCGGATTGCGCCGGCGACGGAGCCGGTCGCGACGACTCGAAGCGAGCGTTCCGAGTCTACCGATTGTTTCAACCACTCGGTCCATCGTTGAGCGCGAGTGATTTCGTCGAGAAGCAGAAGACGCGGTCGCCCACGGACGATTGCCGGCGGCTCGAGGTCGACGATCTCACGCGGCGAGATCTCGTCGACGAGGCGATCGTCAGAAAAGTCGAAATAGGTGAGGTTTCCGGGCGGCCACCCTTCGTCGAGGAGATCATCGATCACCTGGCGCACAGCCACGGTCTTACCGACTTGCCGCGGCCCAAGGACGACAAGCGCGCGCCGACCCTCGTCGCGCGCATGATCGGCGAGCTTCCTTTGGAAATCGCGTCTTGCCGGGTGCTCCATGGCGGCGCGAGCACTCGCCACGAGCCACCACGGGTTTTGGTCGACGATGATCTCCGCAGCCGACATCACAATGCGTGTATTGCACCTTCGTAGCTACAATGCAATGTAGTTGTGGCGTTTGCGAGAACTTCAGCGCCCAAGGACCGCCGCGCGCAGCACGGCGCGATCCTTGGTGTAGACGTAGCGGAGTAGCGGCTCCGGGTAGCGGTGCGCGCGGCCCAGCGGACAGGCGTCGCGCACCGCCAGCCAGAGTGGCCACTGCGCCGCGACCGGATCGTCGCCGGCGCGACCCAGCGCCGCAGCGCTCGCCGCCTGCGCGTGGGCGAGGGCGGGGCCGCAGAGCTCGGCGCAGCGCTCGCAGGGGTTTGCGGCGGTGGGCGGGTCGCCCGCCGGTCCGTCGGCGTCGAGCACCACCGCCGCGCGCAGCGCGATCCACGGTCCGTAGACCGGGTGCACGCACAGCATGCTGGGAGTGAGCGTGGCGAGTCCCGAGACGTGCGCCAGACGCTGCATCGCCACGCGCCGCGGCGGTGGCTCGAACGAGAAGCGGACCTCGTGGCGCACGGGAACACCGTCGAGCGCGCGGCGTACTTCCTGCGCGACGTAGCGATCGATCGGGTCGCTCTGCTCCAGGCGAGCGGGCTCGGCACGCAGGCGGGCGACGAACGGATCCCAGAACACCGCCGTGCTCGCGAGCAGCAGCGCGAGCGCACCGCGGCGGCCGACCTCGGGCAGGCGGTACTCGGGCGCGACCGCTGCGTCGTACCAGGCGGCGTTCAGAGGCTGGACGAGGTCGATGCCCGCCGGACGCAGGCGCTGCGCGATGTCGGCGACCAGGCGCGCTGCGGGAACGGCCATCACGGGACTGTCGCCGGCCACGGCCGGGCGCGCAAACGGCTGCGCCGGACGCATCACGAGGGCATGGTTTCGCGTACCGTTCCAGGCCGCTACGCTGGCGTCCTCGCTGGTCCACCGAATGCCGCACCCTGTCATCGACGAAGAGCTCGAGCTGCTGACCAAGGTCAACGAGCGCCTGGAAAGCGCCGGGCCCGTGGTGCCGCCGTCCGAGGAGTCCCTGGTCATCGAGCTCGAGCACCTGCGCACCCAGCTCCGCGAGGGGGCGAAGGCCGAGGACCGCGCGGCCCTGCTGCAGCAGTGGGACCGGCAGTCGGCGCTCCTGCAGCAGCTACGCTCGGCGAGCCGTGCGCCGCAGGTCGAGATCGCCTCGCCGTACTTCGCGCACCTGCGGCTGCACGAGGGCAAGCTGCAGCACGACATCTTGCTCGGCAAGGCGCCGCGGATGCTGTCCGGCGCGCCGATCGTCGACTGGCGCAACGCGCCGATCTCGAAGATCTTCTACCGCTACCGGCAGGGCGAGGAGTACGAGGAGGAGATCTCGGGCCGCCTGCGCAGCGGCGAGGTCGCGGCGCGACGGGTGGTGACGATCCGCGACCGGACGCTGCAGCGGGTCGAGGCGCCTGAAGGTGTCTTCCGTGCCGATCCGGCGGCCGAGGACGGCTGGCGGCAGAGCGACGTCGAGCCGCCGCGGCTCGCCGGTGGCGCCGGAGCGGCGCTGCGCGTGCACGACGTCGCGGCCGACGAGCACGGTCACCTCGGCACCGACGCGCCCGCGCTCACGCGTCGCGCCGACAAGCACCTCGCCGACATCGCGGGACTCATCGACCCCGACCAGTTCGAGCTCATCACCCGGCCCTCGAGCGGCTTCCTGGTGATCCGTGGCACGGCCGGCTCGGGCAAGACGACGGTCGCGCTGCACCGCATCGCGTACCTGGCCTACGAGAACGCGGCGATCGACTCGAACGAGACCCTGGTGGTGGTGTTCTCGCCAGCGCTGCGCGACTACGTGAGCCACGTACTGCCGGCGCTGCAGGTCGAGCGCGTGCAGGTGCGGACGTTCGAGGAGTGGGCGCGCGACCAGGTGCAGCGGCTGTTCCCACGGCTACCGCGCCGGCTGCGCGAGATCACGCCGGCCGCGGTGCTGCGCATGAAGTTCCACCCCGCGATGCTGAAGGCGCTCGAGCAGCACATCGACCGCGTGCCTGGACGCGGCGACGCGGCCCAGGTCGCCGACGACTGGGCGAGCGTGCTGACACAGACGGCGCTGCTGCGCGAGGTGTTCGAGCGCGAGGCGCCCGGTGCGTTCAGCGTCGACGAGATCGAGCGCGTGACCTCGTACGGCCGCAGCCGCAACGAGGAGATCTCCGCCTGGCGCTCCGGCGAGCCGGGGGTCGAGGGCGAGCTCGACGAAGCCGATCTGCCGCTGCTGCTGCGCGCCTGGCAGCTCCGGGCGAGCGTCCTGCCGGGGCCCGGCGGCGCGCTGCGCTACCGGCACGTGGTGGTCGACGAGGTGCAGGACTTCTCGCCGCTCGAGGTGCAGGTGCTGCTCGGCTGCCTGGGCAAGGACAGCAGCATCACGCTTGCCGGCGACACCCAGCAGCACGTCGTGCAGGAGGGCGGCTTCACCTCGTGGAGCACCTTCCTCGGCCAGCTCGGCCTGTCCGGGGCCGAGGTCAGCACGCTGCGCGTGAGCTACCGCTGCACGCGCGAGATCGCGAGCTTCGCCGGCGAGGTGCTGGGCGACCTGCGCGAGGACGACGAGCCGCCGATGACCGTGCGCTCGGGGCCGCCGGTCGAGCTGCTGCGCTTCCCCGAGCACGGTGCCTGCGTCGCCTATCTGGCCGACGCGCTGAAGGAGCTGGTGGCGAGCGAACCGCTGGCCTCGGTCGCCATCCTGACCCCGGCGCGCGAGCTCAGCGAGCTCTACGCGCGCAGCCTGATCCGCAGCGAGGTGCCGCGCGTGCGTCAGGTCGAGCAGCAGGACTTCCGCTTCACGCCCGGCATCGAGGTGACCGAGGTCGAGCAGGTGAAGGGTCTCGAGTTCGACTACGTGATCCTGATCGAGGTCAGCACCAGCCAGTACCCCGACACGGCCGCGGCGCGGCGGCGTCTGCACGTGGGTGCGACGCGCGCCGTGCACCAGCTCTGGCTGACCTCGGTGGGCCCGCCGTCGCTGCTGGTGCGCGACCTCATCGAGCTTGCTTGACGAGGCGCGATCGTGAAGTCCCAGGCAGGCGCGCGGGAGACGTTCGACGTGAACGACGCTGTGTCGTGACATCCGCGGCACAGCGAGCGGCGCAGGGTGCCGCCAGGGCACGCTCCGTGCGCCGGCGACACACTCCCGGGCCCGGGAAACGAGGCTTTCCCGGGGATCTCGGCGGCGCATGCCTTGCTTGGTCCAGCTCATCCCCGAAGGCAGCCTTGCCGACGGGATCGAGCGATCGGCTCGAGGGAGGCGACGATGGGTTCCCGGCGATCTTTGCGCGAGAGACTCCTGCTGGTGACGCTGGTGGCACTGTTCACGGTGCTGATCGTGACCAAGAGCCCAGCCAGGGTCGAATCGAGAGAATCGAGCGACGGCAACGCTGCGCAGGCGATCAACCCGGGGAGCGGCTGGGAGCAGGCATTCCGCCATCTGGCTGTCGGCCCCTGAGCGACGTCACGCACCGCGCACGGTTCTCTTCCTGCAGCGCGCTGCTGCTGCTGCTGGTGTTGCTCGCCGCAGTCCCGGTCGCGGCCGAGTCCCGGTCCGCGGAACGCATGACGCCGCTGCTCCAGGAAGTGCGGTCGGCCCCGGTCCCGTTCACCGGCTCGGACGGACGTAGCCACCTGGTCTACGAGCTGTGGTTGACGAATTTCTCCAGCGCCGAGTCGGTGGTCGAGTCGGTCGAGGTGCTGGGTGACGGGCAGCCGCTGCAGAAGCTCGAAGGCGAGGCCCTCGCCGGCCGCCTGAAGCCGGGCGGGCAGGGCACCTTCGGCGCCACGCTCCCGCCGAGCGTGCAGGGCCTGCTGTTCCTCCACGTGACGCTCCCAGCCGGCACGCCGGTCCCGCAGAAGATCGGCCACCGCGTCACCGCCCGGGTGCTCGCGGCACCGCCCGGCCAGCAGGAGATCACCGACACCGGCGGCGAGGTGACGGTCGACCGGCGCGAGGCCGTGCTGATCGGCCCGCCGCTGCACGGGCGCGGCTACGTCAGCGCCGATTCCTGCTGCGATGCCGTGCGCCACACCCGCGCGGCCCTGCCGGTGAACGGGCACGTCCGCCTGGCGCAGCGCTTCGCCGTGGACTGGGAGCAGCTCGACGAGCAGAACCGGATCTATGCGGGTCCGCAGGCGGACCCGCGCAGCTACGCCATCTTCGGCCGCGAGGCGCTGGCGGTGGCCGATGCCCGGGTGTCATCGGTGCTGGACGGGCTACCGGAGCAGACGCCGGGACAGTACCCGACGAACATCGCGCTGGAGGAGGCCGACGGCAACTCTGTGATCCTCGATCTCGGTCAGGGAAGCTTCGCCCTGTACGCGCACCTGCAGCCGGGCAGCCTGAAGGTGCGCGCGGGCGACCAGGTGAAGCGCGGTCAGGTGCTGGGCCTGGTCGGCAACAGCGGCAACTCGGTCGCGCCGCACCTGCACTTCCACGTCATGGACGGACCGTCGCCGCTGGACTCGAACGGCTTGCCCTACCGGATCGACGCGTACCAGGTGACCGCGACCTCACCGGGCACCGCCGCCTTCGACGTGGCCGAGGAGAAGGGCACGCCGCTGGCGATCCAGCCGCTCTTGCCGGCGCAGCGCATCACCGACGCGCTGCCCCTGGACCAGCTGATCGTCCAGTTCGGGGAGTGACGCCGGCGTGCTCCGAGCGGCGCTTGACGGCGCCCCGAGCCGCGCCGTGGCCGCGTCCGCCTTGACCAGCGCGCGCGGCGCGGGATACCCGTCTGCGCCCATGGCGAAACCGACCAAGCCCCGGACAGAGCACGCCAGGCCGGGCCGGCAGCAAGGCTCGTCGGCCGAGGAGGCGCTCGAGCATCTCGCGCGCAGCCGCACCCGGGTCGGGATGCTGCTCACCCTGGCGGTGTTCACGGTCTACTTCGGCTTCATCGCCGCCGTTGCCTACGCGCGCCCGCTGCTCGGCAGCCTGGTCGCGCCGGGTCTGAGCGTCGGAATCCTCGCCGGCGCGCTGGTGATCGTCGCCGCCTGGCTCCTCACCTGGGTCTACGTGCACTGGGCGAACACGCGCTACGATCCGGCGCTGCGCGCGCTCCGAGAGCGCTGAATGAACCCAGCCGCGGCCGCGACCGCGATCGGCCAGCCGAGCGCGATCGCGATGGTGTTCTTCTTCCTGTTCATCGCGATCACGCTCGGCATCACGTACTGGGCGGCGCGGCGGACCAGCACCACCGAGCAGTTCTACGCCGCCGGCCGCTCGATCACGGCAGGCCAGAACGGCTTCGCGCTCGCCGGCGACTACATGAGCGCGGCCTCGTTCCTCGGCATCGCGGGGCTGGTCTCGACCACCGGCTTCGACGGCCTGATCTACTCGACCGGCTGGCTGGTCGGCTGGCCGATCGTACTGTTCCTGATCGCCGAGCCGCTGCGCAACCTCGGCCGCTACACCTTCTCGGACGTGGTCGCGCTGCGTTTTCGCCAGACGCCGGTGCGCATCGCGGCGGCGACCGGGACGCTGGCGACGGTAATTTTGTACTTGATCGCGCAGATGGTGGGCGCCGGCGGGCTGATCAAGCTCATGTTCGGGCTCAGCTACGAGCAGGCGATCGTCGTCGTCGGCTGCGCGATGATCGCGTACGTGCTGTTCGGCGGCATGATCGCGACCACCTGGGTGCAGATCGTGAAGGCGATCCTGCTGCTGGCCGGAGCCGCCATCCTCGCCGTGCTCGTGCTGCTGCGCTTCGACATGAACCCGCTGGCGCTGTTCGCGGCCGCGGCCGAACGCTATGGCGCCGGCGTGCTGGCCCCCGGCAAGCTGGTCTCGAGCCCGCTCGACGCGCTCTCGCTCGGGCTGGCGCTGATGTTCGGCACGGCCGGGCTGCCGCACATCCTGATGCGCTTCTACACCGTGCCCGACGCGCGCGCAGCAAGGCTCTCGGTGTTCTACGCGACCGGGCTGATCGGTGTCTTCTACTTGATGACCTTCATCCTCGGCTTCGGCGCGATGGTGCTGGTCGGGCCCGACGCGATCCGTGCCGTCGACGCCGGCGGCAACATGGCGGCCCCGCTGCTCGCCGAGCTGCTCGGCGGCACGGCGTTTCTCGGCTTCATCGCGGCGGTGGCGTTCGCGACCATCCTCGCCGTCGTCGCCGGCCTGACCTTGTCGGGCGCCGCGGCGCTGTCGCACGATCTGTGGGTCAACGTGGTGCGCGGCGGCCACGCCGACGCGCGCGAGCAGCTCGCCGTCGCGCGCATCGCGACGGTCGGCCTCGGCGTCGTCGCGATCGCGCTCGGCATCGCCTTCAAGGGACAGAACGTCGCCTTCATGGTCTCGCTCGCATTCGCGATCGCGGCCAGCGCCAACTTCCCGGCGCTGGTGCTGGCGATCTTCTGGCGGCGCTGCACGACCGCGGGCGCGGTGTCGAGCATGGCCGTCGGCACGGTCGCGACGCTCTCGCTGATCGCGCTCTCGCCGACCGTGCAGGTGGACCTGCTGGGTAACGCTACGGCGTGGTTCCCGCTGAAGAACCCGGCCCTGGTGACCATCCCGCTGTCGTTCGCCGTCGGTATCGTGGTGTCGCTCGTGGCACCGGAGCAGGGCGCGGCCGCGCGCTTCGCTGCGCTCAGCCGGCAACTGCATTTCGGCGACGATCAGTCGTAGCTGGCGTCGCTTGGCGAGGGGTGAGCCTCTGTGCCCGCTGGAGGGGGCGGTGTGCCCTCTCCCGCGGGCACGTAGTCCGACAAGGCTCCTTCCGACCGCTCCGCCACGCGGCTACTGTCGCCGCGGGCGGACGCACGAGGAGGTGCCGACCATGGCGACGCGTGGGATGGATAGCAAGTCTGGCGTCAAGAGCGACGCGGAGCGCCTGCACGAGCTCGGCTATGCGCAAGAGCTCGCGCGCCACATGTCGGCGTTCTCCAACTTCGCGGTCTCGTTCCGGCTGCATCCTGCTGCTGCACGCCTTGCTGAACACCTTCGGCGTCCGCCTGATCGCGCTGCCGAACGACATCAGCGTCTGGTGGCACCTGCTTGGCTTGCTGCTTGCCCGGCTTCGACGTGTCGGCGCACATGACCGAGGAGACCCACGACGCGGCGACCGCCGGCCCGCGCGGCATTCTGCTGTCGATCGTGGTGTCGCTGATCGCGGGCTGGGTGTTGCTGATCGGCGTGACGTTCGCGATCCAGAGCTACGACGGTGCGCTCACCAGCCCGACCGGCGTGCCGCCGGCGCAGATCTTCATCGACGCGCTCGGCCCGACGGGCGGCAAGCTGCTGCTGCTGATCGCGATCGGCGCGCAGCTCTTCTGCGGCATGGCCTCGGTCACCGCGAACTCGCGCATGATCTACGCGTTCTCCCGCGACGGCGCGCTGCCGGCGTCGGCGGTCTGGCACCACATCAATCCGCGCACGCGCACGCCGACCAACGCTGTCTGGCTCGCTGCGACCGGCGCCTTCGTCCTCGGCTTGCCCTACCTGTGTAACGCCACCGCGTACGCGGCGGTGACCTCGATCGCGGTGATCGGCCTCTGCATCGCCTACGTGCTGCCGACCTATCTGCGGCTGCGGCGCGGCGCCGCGTTCGAGCGTGGCCCCTGGCACCTGGGACGCTGGAGTACGCTGGTGGGCTGCATCGCGGTCGCCTGGGTGTGCTTCATCAGCGTCCTGTTCATGCTGCCGACCGCCTACCCGGTCACCTGGACGAACTTCAACTACACGCCGGTCGCGGTGCTGGTGGTGCTCGGCTTCGCGGGCATCTGGTGGGTGACCTCGGCACGCCACTGGTTCACCGGGCCCAGGGTCCAGGGCACGCCGGCCGAGATTGCTGCGATCGAGCGCGAGCTGGCTTCGCTTGGCGAGGGGTAGCGTTCGTGGAGTGCGTGCCCCCTCCCGCGGGCACGTCGTCGCGACTCGCGCGACAGCCGGCAACAGCGGCTTGAGGCCAGGCGAGCCGTCGCCTACGCTGCGTCGGAGCGCATGTTTCGCAAGGTGTTGATCGCGAATCGGGGGGAGATTGCGGTGCGCGTAATCCGCGCCTGCCGCGAGCTCGGCGTCGGCACCGTCGCCGCCTACTCGACCGCCGACCGCGACGCGCTGCACGCACGGCTCGCCGACGAGCGCATCTGCATCGGACCGCCCGCGCCCGAGCAGAGCTACCTGAACATCCCCGCCATGATCTCGGCCGCGCAGGCGCGCGGCTGCGATGCGGTCCATCCCGGCTACGGCTTCCTGTCCGAGAACGGCGACTTCGCCGAAGCCTGCCGCCGCTCGGGCCTGGTCTTCGTCGGCCCGCGCGTGCGCAACATCAAGCTGATGGGCGACAAGGCGCGCGCGCGCCGCTTCATGCGCCGCGCCGGGGTCCCCGTGCTGCCCGGCAGCTCGAGCTCGGTGCGCACGCTCGACGAAGCACGTACGATCGCGCGCGACGTCGGCTACCCGGTGCTGGTCAAGGCGACCGGCGGCGGCGGTGGCCGCGGGCTGCGCGTGGTGCGCGACGCGGCCGAGCTCGGCGCGGCGATCGACGCGGCACGCGGCGAAGGCCAGGCGGCTTTCGGCCAGGCCAGGATCTACCTCGAGAAGTACATCGAGAACGCGCGCCACATCGAGTTCCAGATCCTCGCCGACCAGCAGCGCAACGTCGTGCAGCTCGGCGAGCGCGAGTGCACCTTGCAGCGCCGCTTCCAGAAGGTGCTCGAGGAGTCGCCCTCGCTCGCGCTCGATCGACGGCTGCGCGCGCGCATGGCCAGGTCCGCGCTGCGCGTCGCCACGGCGATCGGCTACACGAACGTCGGTACGGTCGAGTTTCTCCTCGACGCGAGCGGCGCGTATTACTTCATCGAGATGAACACGCGCGTCCAGGTGGAGCACGCGGTCACCGAGATGCTGACCGACGTCGACATCGTCAAGGAAGGCATTCGCGCAGCCGCAGGGTTGCCGCTATCGATCCGGCAGCGCGACGTCGTCGCGCGCGGCCACGCGATCGAGTGCCGCATCAACGCCGAGGATCCGCTGACGATGCGGCCGTCGCCCGGTACCGTGCGTGCGCTGCGGCTGCCCGGCGGACCCGGGATCCGCATCGACAGCGCCCTGTACGCAGGCGGCAGCGTGCCGCCGTACTACGATTCGCTGGTCGCCAAGCTGGTGGCGCACGGGCGCGACCGCGCCGAGGCGATCGTGCGCATGCGCGGCGCGCTCGCCGAGCTGCAGGTCGAGGGGATCACGACGAACGTGGCCATGCACGTGGCCCTGCTCGAGGATCCAGACGTCCTGGCCGGACGCGTGCACACCGGTTTCCTGGAGGGATGGCTGGCCGAGCGCGCGGTCGCGCCGGCGCGCGCGTCGTAGAGGTTGAGGGGGAGGAAGAGATGAGAACCGTGCCCAGGGACGGCCGCGGCCGTGCGCCAAGCTACGTCGTGTCGGCCGTGCTGACGGCGTTGGCTGCACTTTCGGGATGCGTCGCCGCGGCGCCGTCGAACGAATGGCTGGCGCCGCCGAGCGGCGTGCAGCTCGTGGCGCAGGAAGAGAGCCACGACTTCGGGACCGTCGAGAACGGCCCGGTGGTGACGCACACCTTCAAGCTGAGAAATCTCGGCCCGAACACCATCGACATCGCGTCGGTCACCAGCGCGTGCGGCTGCACCGCGGTCCTCGCCTCGTCGCCGCAGCTCGCGCCGGGGCAGGAGGGCGGCGTCGAGGTGGCGCTCGACACCTACAAGCTGTCGGGCGAGCAAGCGAAGACCGTGACGGTGCGCAGCAACGATCCGGTGCGGCCGGAGCTGGCGCTCACCCTGCACGGCATCGTCGCGACGGACGTGCGTGCGACGCCGGGACGGATCTACCTCGGCCGTCTCCCCGCGGGCGCCGTGGTCAGCCAGCACGTCGACGTGAAGCTCGCCCGGCCCGACGTGCAGATCACCGGTGTGTCGACCGAGAGTGGCCGCTTCGCGGTCGAGACCACGCCGCTCGATGCGCCGCTGCGCGGCGTGCGCGTCCGGGTCACGCTCCTGCCGACGGCGACCACCGGCACCTTCGACGACCGCATCATCGTGACCTCGACCAGCCAGCGCCAGCCACAGATCTCGATCCCGGTCCTCGGCACGATCGAGCGCCAGGAGGTCTACGCGCGGCGGCGCGGCGACGACACGGGCTCGCGCTAGTTGGCGTGCGCCCCGCTGGTGGTCTCGAGGCCCGCGGTTCAAACCTCCCATTGCTCATGGCTCAATGGCTCGGAGTTCAGCTCCATTCGCCGGGCCCGCCACTGCGGCATGTGCCGATCCATGAGCGCTAGGAAACGTTGACCGTGATGACGCTCGATGAGATGCGCCATCTCGTGCAGGACGACGTAGTCGAGACAGTGCGCCGGCTTCTTGACCAGCTCGAGGTTCAGCCAGATTCGGCGCGACGCAACGTTGCACGCTCCCCAGCGCGTCTTCATCCGCTTGATTCCCCACTCGGCTACCTGCACACCCAGCGTGTCCTGCCACCTGGCCACCAGTGGCGGGATCATCTGCTTCAGCTGCTCGCGGTACCAGCGCAGGAGCACCCGCTCGCGCTGCTCGACGCCGGCCCCCGGCCGCACGCGGAGCTGGATGCTGGAGCGGCTGCAGACCACCATGGCGGGACCAGCGTGCTCGACGACGCGTAGCCGGTAGCGGCGACCCAGATAGTAGTGACTCTCGCCGCTCACCACCTCGCGCGCCGACTGGCGCGGCTGCGACTCGAAGCGCGCCTGCTGCCGCCGGATCCAGCCGAGCTTGCCGACCACCGCCAGGCGAACGGCGTCGTCGCTCACCGCCAGTGGTGCTGCGACGCGCACCCGGCCATGCGGGGGATAGACGCCGAGATGCAGGTTCTTGATGGCCTTGCGAGCGACGGTGACGCGCAGCCCGCCCACCCGGATGTCGTGCGACTCAGTACTCACGTTGGTTTTTTGTCAGCTCGAGGAGCAGATCTACCAGGACATCGAGGGCCGCATCCTCCGCAGATGACGAAGACTCCCTCACGCCGCGCACGTCGGGACGGACGTCGGCAAGTGCGGCCCGCGCCTCCTCGCCGCGCTCTTCCAGCGCTGCCCGGATCGCGTTCCGCACGAGCCTGATCTTGAGCTTGCTGCCCCGCCAGTCGTCCTGGGTGGCGTTGCGGATCGCGGCATCCACGGCCAGCGCCAGCGGCGCTCTGCGGCCGAGATTGTCGTACAGCGCTCGCTTGGCCGGGGTGTCGAGGGGGCGGGGGTAAGACGCGCCCATGCTCGGGTCGACCACCTGCTTCGTCAGCTCGACGATCCGCCTCAGGTACTCTTGGTAGTCGAGCGCTTGCTGCCGGCGCTGCGCGATCAGGGCGTCGAGGAGCTGCGACATCCGCTCGTAGTACTTCGGATTGATCGGCTGCTCGTCGATGATCAGGCGGCGGACGTTGTTCTCGATCGTCTCCTGCACCGCCTCGCGGTTCTCCCGAATGCCGGCCGGTAGCGCCTGCACCGCGTCGCTGCCGCGCTCGACGATGAGGCGGATGAGCGACATGTCGTCGAAGGCGGAGATCTTCTCGCTCTCCTCGGCGCGGATGTAGGTGTCGATCAGGTGCCGCATGGCCGGCTCGTACATCTTGAGGTCGACGTAGTCCCCGCTGGCGAGCTTCACCTCGCTACGTACCTTCTCGAAGTGGTCGACCTCGGCTCGCAGAGCCGCGATCTCGGCGGCGTCGTATCCGGCTTCGGGTAGCTCGTTGGCGAGGTCGGCGAAGACGCGCACGAGCGTCGCGACATGCCGGTAGAGCGCCAGGCGCTTCGGCTCGTTGGCCTTGAGCTGCTCCGCATTGCCGGAGTCGGCCGCGCAGAAATAGCGGAGGTAGGCGGGCGAATCGCGTGGCGGCTCGACCGGCTCGCACAGCGCCCGAACCGCTTCCAGCGCCTCCTCGAGCTGCTCGCGTGCCTTCGCCAGCCGGTCCTCGAGCAGGCCGGCGACGTCCGCCTTGTCGTAGCCGTCGAGCGCCCCCGATGTGTAGTCGTGCACGGCGCCTTCCAGGCTCTCGAACAGGTCCTTGTAGTCGATGACGTAGCCGTACTGCTTGTCGTCGTCGAGGCGGTTGACGCGGCAGATCGCCTGAAAGAGGCCGTGGTTCTCCATTTTCTTGTCGATGTAGAGGTAGGTCGCCGGCGGCGCGTCGAAGCCGGTGAGCAGCTTGTCGACGACGATGAGGAGCTTCATCTGCCCCGGCTCGTCGACGAACTTCTTCTTGACCAAGGTCTCGAACTCGTCGATGCGCTTGATCGCATCCTCGGCCGGCTGGTCGAACCAGTCGGCCAGCATCTGCCCGTACACATCGTACTGGCGAAGCTTCTCGGTCAGCCCCTCGCCGCTCTCCTCGCCTTTGATCGCGCCCGGCAGGGGCCGGTAGGAAGTGACGATGGCGCACCGGCCTTTGAGATCGGTGCGGGCGAAGATCTCGTAGAGCTTGCACGCCTGGTAGATGCTGCCGGAGACCAGGAGCGCGTTGCCGCGGCCGCTCCGCAGGCGATCGCGGATCTCCATGTCGAGCAGGACGTCGCCGGCGATCTTCTCGAGCCGCGATTGGCTGGACAGCACCTTCTGCATCGTGCCCCAGCGCTGCTTGAGCTGCGCCCTGGCGAGGTCGGTGAGCCCCTTGGTCTTGGCCTCGAACCACTGGTCGATCTTCGCCTGCGAGGTGATGCTCTGGTCGATGTCGCGCGCCTCGTAGCGCAGGTCGAGGACCACGCCGTCGCGCACCGCTTGATCGAACTTGTAGGTGTGGATGTACGGGCCGAAGACCTCGAGGCTGCGCTTCTTGTCTTGGCGCAGCAGCGGCGTGCCGGTGAAGCCGATGAATAGCGCGTTCGGCAGCAGCGCCTTCATGGTGTCGTGCAGGTCGCCTGACTGGGTGCGATGGCACTCGTCGACGAAGACGTAGAGGTCGCCCTTGGGGCTGAAGTCGCGTGGCACCGCCTGCCGCACCTCTTCGAGGTACCCCGCGATGTCCTCGCCTTCCTTGCCGCGATCTTCCTTGCCGCCGAACTTGTGCACCAGCGAGCACAGGAGCCAGGGCTCCGCGGCGTTCAGCTTCGTGATCAGGTCAGCGCCGCTGCTGGTGCGGTAGATCTCCTCACCCACGCCGCGGAAGACGCGCTCGATCTGCTCGTCGAGCTCGGTGCGGTCGGTGATGATCAGCACGCGCGCGTCGGTGACGTGCTCGCGGATCCACTTGGCGAGCCACACCATGACCAGGCTCTTGCCGCTGCCCTGGGTGTGCCAGAGGATGCCGCCCTCGCGGCGCTTCACCGCCGCCGCGGCGGCGCGTACGCCGAAGTACTGGCTGTAGCGGCAGAGCTTCTTCGTGCCGGCGTCGAAGGCGACGAAGTCGTGGATCAGCTCGAGGAAGCGCGCCTTGCTGCACAGGTGCAGCAGCGCCTGGTCGAGCGGGCTCGCGGCCGCGGGCGGCGCCGCGCCCTCTTCCGCCCAGGCGAGGTAGTACTTCTCCTTCGTCTCGATGGTGCCGTAGCGCAGGCCCTCGGTGTCGTTGCCCGCCATCACGAGCTGCATGGTCGCGAAGAACGGCTCGATGAAGATCTTCTTCTGGTTGTCGAGGTTCTGGCGGATGCCCTCGGCGACCGAGATCGTCGAGCGCTTCAGCTCGAGCACCGCGAGGGCGATGCCGTTGACGTAGAGGACGACGTCGGGCCGCTTGCCGAAAGCCTTGGGATCGGCGGCTGCGACCGCGACCTCCTCGGCGACGGCGAAGTGGTTCTTCTCGGGCCGCTTCCAGTCGATGAGCCAGATGGTCTCGAAGTCGTCGCCGACGTCGGCCTTGACCTTCACGCCGTAGCGCAGCAGCTCGTAGACGTCGCGGTTGCGGTCGTAGAGGCTGCGGCTGGTGTCGCCGGCTGCCTTGCCGAGCACGTACAACGCGCGCTCGATCAATGCCGTGCCGACGCCGCGCTTCGTCAGCCAGGCACGCAGCAGGTCCGGCTCGACGTTGGCGTTGCCCTCGCGCTCGCTCCAATCGCCCAGGTAGTCGTAACCGAGCGTGTTGCGTAGCAGCGTCACGATGCGCCGCTGGACCTTGCGCTCGCGCTGACCGACTTCGTTCACGTCCGTGTACGCCGGATCGGCCAGATTAGACTGGCCGTCGCATCTGCCAGTAGCCCGGGCGGCGGCGCAGGTGCATCACCGCGAGCAAGAAGATGCCGTCCGCCTCTCTCGAATAGAGGACCTTGAAGGGGAAGCCGGCTACGAAGCGCTTGCGCACGTCACCACGCTCGATCGTTCCGGCGTCCGGGCGCGCTGCGAGCCGGCGCGTCGTCTGCTCGATGGCGTCGAGGAAGACCGAGCCGAGCCCCGCCGAACGCTCCTCGTAGTAGGTCGCCGCTCCCAGCATCTCTTCCAGCGCTTCCTCGTGGAAGACGACCGTCATCTCTGCAGGGCATCTCTGGCTCTGGCGAAGGCCTCCGCTGCGGGCACGCCGCTGACCTTGCCGGAACGCAGCTCGCCCAGGCGCCGCTCCGCTTCGGCGAGCCAGAGTGCCTCGACGTTCGCCTCGATCTCCTCGTCCAAGCTCGCGATGAGCTCCGCGGCGAGTCGCACCCGCTCGTCCTGTGGCAGCTTCATCGCCGTGGCGACGATTTCATCGAAACGCCCGCTCATCGGCGATCCTCCTCTCGCGTCTGACAGGACCACTTCGCCGAGCGCGGCGCCGCACGGCGATCGCGCCGGCACTCGCGACGCCACGCCGCGTTGCGCCGAAACGCGTCGACCACCGGCCGCGGGAGGTCGACGGCGACAAAGAAGCGCCCCGGATATAGGTAGTCTTCGCCGGGCTCGTCGACGACGCGCATGAGGCCGTGCGCCTCGGCGTCGCGGTCGGGGAGGGCCTGATAGATCTTGCGCAGCTCGAGCGACGTCGGATGGCCGGTGTTGCCGACGCAGGCGACGAGTCGCTTCATTCGCGAGGGTCTTTTGATCATGACCGTGCTGCCAGCAGGCGCTCGAGCTTCAGCTCCCGTCTACCAACTCCGGTTGCCTCGTACCAATGAATTTCGGCGTTGTGAGACGAAGCCGTCCGGCAGGTGGACGGTCGCGTCTCCCACCCGCTTCCGCCATCTCCCGGGCCCATAGACTCGCCGCAGCCGGCCAGCTCCCGGATCGAACGTCCGACGGCGATCGTCTCGACCGAGCGCAGCCCGATGTGCTCGAACTCCCGCGGCGGCTGCATCATCGGGCTTCGGGCGCGCCAACGCGGATCGAGGCGGGCATCAGATGAGCCGCACCCTCCCCGTGAGCAGCTCCTGCATCATCCCCTGCTTGAGCGCTCGCGTCTTGTCTCGCCGAGCCTCGAGGGCCGCGATCTCGGCGTCCATGTCGGAGAGGAGGTCGGCGATGGCGTCTTGCTCATTCCGGGGAGGAACCGCCATCTGAACCTCTTTGAGGAACTTGAAGTGCCTGTTGTAGCCAGTATTCGGGATTTCGCGGTGCTGAAGCTGAAACGCGTGAAACCGAAGGTTCTGACTCTGACCGGTCTGCGCTTCGAGAATTTGAGTGCCATCAGCGCCGACGACAAAATCGAAATCTACAAACTTCACAACGCGAGTATGATCTCCGAAGACGATCACGCCACCTTCAGGACAGCGGAACCGCTTGTCGATACGATCGGAGAAACCAACGACGGGGTCCTTTCCTTGATCAACAACGGGCAGGAGACCCGTCACCCGATACTCTGACGTCTGTATCTGGTACTCCTTCGCGTTCGTTCTCTTGAGGACTTTAGGGAATGGAAGATGATCCCAGTCTTCGCGAAACCCAGAAAGACGGAGGCGACCGGAAAGGAGCTGCTGCATCGCGGCCTGCTTGAGGTCGCGCTTCTTGGCGATCAGTGAGTCCAGCGCGCCGATCAGCGCATCCATGTCCCTCAGCGCTGCGGCGATAGCCTGCTGCTCAGGCGGCGGAGGGAGAGCGAGCGCGAACTGGGCAAGCTCTTCCCGGTTGATCTTGGGGATTCCACTTCGCGCGGACACCGCTTCCGCGAAGCATGAAAACCGGTGGTCAAGCAGCACGGCAAGAACAAAGCCGGATGACACTCCCAGAAGGGGCTTCAGCGGGTACATATCCGCACTACAGAGACCCTCAAAGGTCGCGACGATCGCCTTTCGAAGATAAGGGCGGATCTTGCTGTAGACGATATCTCCCGGACTAAAGAAATACTTGCCGCTGATCGCGCCCTGTTCCAACGCCGTGCGGCTCTCGAGCAAGCGTCGGTCTGGCTCTCGATATGGTCGGGCGCGACCAAAACCATTGATCGATAGGGTTCAAGTCGCGGGTCAACCTGCCCGCTGGCAATTCGGACCGCACTCAGCAGTGGTCGCACGGTCCACTCTTCCGGAATGGGCCCGACCTCGCTCTGCTTGAACCCGCGCCTCAACTCTACACCGCCCCCATCCTCTCGAAGTGGCCCTTCACCCGGGCGGCGAGCGTCTCGACCTCCGCGGTGAGATGTGGCAACGGCGTCGCGTAGCGCTCGGCGAGCTGGCGGACGCGACCGGTGAGGGCTTGCGAGACGCGATCGAGCTCGCTCTGCACGCCGGTGGCAAGAGCAGAAAGCCACTTGTCTTCGACGACGAGCGGCTTGATATCCGTTTCGACGATGGCGCCGTACTTCGCCGCGATCTTCGCTTCGAGGTCTTTGGTGGCATCCTTGAGCTTCTTCTTGGCCTCGGACTCCTGCTCCAGCAGCCCAAGGTAGGTGTCGAGGACCTCGCGCTCGTCGGCCGCCTCTGGTTCGCGCTCGACCTCACGGCGTCGTGCGACGACGGACGCCTTGGAGATGCCGCCCTTATCGTCGACCACCTCGGCGAGCAGCCCCTCCTCGCCGCCGTGCTCCTCCTTCAGATCCTCGAGCTTCTGCTCGACCGAGGCGACGTCGGCGTCGAGCTTTTCCACCGCCGTCTGCTCAGCGGAGAACCAGCGGGCGACGACCAGCGCGAGCGGCACGAGCCCGGCCTTGAACTTGAGCTTGCCGTGGACGAAGTCGGGCTTCTCCTTGGCTTTCTTGTCCTTGTCTTCGACGATCAGGCGCGGCGTGGCGGCCTTCCGCCAGCCGTCGCTGGCGATCATGTAGACGTCGTCCTGCATCGTCGCTTCCCAGTAGTCCATCAGGTGCTGGTAGACGTCGTAGGGGTCGAGCAGGCGCGTCGTTCCGAACGTCGCGAGCAGGTCCTCGGAGAGCACTTCGATCAGCGCCTTTGGCCGGTCGCCAACGGCGATCTCCTTCAATCCGCGAGCGTGCTTCTTTCGCCACTTCTCGAACAGCGCCGTCACCGACTCGTTGAAGGTAACGAACTCGGCGTGGGAGAAGATCGTGGTCTTGACGTCGGCCACGGCGACGCGCAGGCGGCAGTAGCCGGGGCGGTCGGCGGGCTCGAACAGGGCGTCGCGCACGCCGGGGAAGACCTGCCAGTACGCGTCGAGCGCGTCGAGGTCGCGCGTCGGGATGCCGCCGCGCAAGTGCGCGTCGATGTCCTGCAGATCCTCGGGCTCGCTGCCGTCGATGTAGCGCGGCAGGTTCAAGTTGAACTCGTTCTTCTCGATCTCCGCGCGCGGCACCAGGCGCGAGTAGCGCGGGAGCTCGAGCTGGCGGGTGAAGACGTCGACGATCTTGTGGATGTCCCGGGCGCGGAGCCGGTTCTTGTTGCCGTCCTTGATGAAGCCCTTGGACGCGTCGATCATGAAGATGCCCTTACGCCCCGCGGCGTGCTCCTTGTCGAGGACGACGATGCAGGCCGGGATGCCGGTGCCGTAGAACAAGTTCGGCGGCAGGCCGATGATCCCCTCGATGTAGCCGCGGCGGACGATCTCGCGGCGGATGTCGGCCTCGGCGTTGCCGCGGAAGAGCACGCCGTGCGGCAGGTTCACCGCCGCTCTGCCGGTGCTCTTCAGGCAGGCGAGGATGTGTAGCAGGAAGGCCATGTCGCCGTTCTTCGCCGGCGGCACGCCGAGCTCGAAGCGCTCGAGCTCGTCCTCCGCGGGGTCGAAGCCGGTGCTCCACGCCTTGAAGGAGAAGGGCGGGTTGGCGACGACGAAGTCGAAGGTCTTCAGGCTGCCGTCGTTCTGGCGGAAGTGCGGGTTGGCGAGGACGTTGTCCCGCCAGATCTCCGCCGTCGGGCAGTCGTGCAGGATCATGTTCATCTTGGCCAGCGCCTTGGTGGCGTTGTCCATCTCCTGCCCGTAGAGCGTCAGGTCGTGCCCGGTGCGGCTCTTGGCCTCGTCGTGCGCCCGCAGCAGCAGCGAGCCCGATCCGCAGGTCGGATCGTGGATGGTCTGGCTCGCGGCGCGCGCGCTGCCCACGCCGATCACCTTGGCCATCACGCGCGACACCTCGGCCGGGGTGTAGAACTGGCCCTTGCTCTTCCCCGACTCGGTGGCGAAGTGCCGCATCAGGTACTCGTAGGCGTCGCCCAGCAGGTCGTCGCCCTCCGCCTTGTTCTTGCGGAAGTCGAGCCGCGAATCGGCGAAGATGCCGACCAGGTTGGAGAGCCGGTCGACCATCTCCTTGCCGCTGCCGAGCTTGTCGGGGTCGTTGAAGTCGGCGACGTCGATCACGCCCTTCAGGTCGTTCGCCTCGGCGAGCTTGGCGATGATCTTGTTCATCCCCTCGCCGATGTCCTTGTGGCCCTTGAGCGCGACCATGTCGGCGAAGCCGCCGCCCTTGGGCACTTCGAGCAGCGCGTGCTTCTGGCCGGCGTACTTGTCGGAGACGTACTTGACGAAGAGCAGGACGAGGACGTAGTCCTTGTACTGCGACGCATCCATGCCGCCGCGCAGCTGGTCGCAACTCTCCCAAAGCGCGCTGTAGAGCTCGGATTTCTTGATCGGCATCGGATCGGAGGGCGACGGCTAGCACAGGTGGGCGCGCGCTCGCCAATATCGTCCACAACCGGACATCGACGTGCGGTTGGGCCGGCGCTCGGCGGCCAGCGTGCGCCGGACCATGCGGTGATGGTCGATCGCCTCGTTCGCATCGGCTAGACGAGAAGCCGCGAGAGGCGAATCGGGATGAGTCCGCACACCAACGAGCTCGGCCAGCCGATCGGCTTCCCGCTGCCGGACTGGCGGGTACCCGAGCGCCCGCCGCGCACCACGATGGTCGGACGCTACTGCCGCGTCGAGCCGCTCGATCCGGCGCGTCACGCTGAAGAGCTGTTCGCCGCGAACGCGCGCGACACCGACGGCCGCGGCTGGACCTATCTTCCGTACGGGCCGTTCGCCGACCGCGACACGGCGTGGCTGTCGATCCTCGACAGCGAGTGGCCACGGCTCGACGCCGCGTTCACGCGCTGGCTCGATCCCGCGAACTTCACCGCCGACGGCCAGCAGCGTCTACGTCTGCGCGAGCTCACGGCGCCGCCCTGACGGCTGGCGCTCAGTCCGATCGCTCCTGCGGCTCGCGTCGCTGGCCGAGCGCCTTGGCGATGGTGCCGCTCATGCCCTCGAGGCGCGCGATCACGTCGCTCAAGTTCTCCGCGAGCCCGCGTACGCGGTCCTCGATCGAGCCCACCTTGCGCTCGAGCTGGCTCTCGTCGCCGTGCAGCGACGTTCCCTGGACGTCGACGACACGACCCAGGCGTCCGACGAGATCGACTAGGCTGTCGAGCTGGGTCGCGGCACGGCCGAGCTGAGCGCCGGTCGCCGCCACCTCGCCGGCCATCTCGTCGATGCGCCGCTCGAGGCGCCGGATGCGCTCGGCGAGAAGGTCGCGCGGCTCGCCCACTGGAAAACTGCGATACCAGCGGCGATGCTAGGAAGCCAGGTGCCGACCGCCGCGAGCGGGCGGCCCACCGAGCCAACGCACCCCAGGATTCCCAATCGATGTCGCAATCTTCCGACCCGAGCCCCACCCGTCGCGGCACCGCGGCGGCGGTGACCTTCGTCCAGAAGCGGCTTGCCGCCGAGCGTCGTGCCCGCGTGCAGGGTCTGCGCGGCTCGTCGCGGGCCGCCTACCTGGCAGCACTCTACCGCGCGGCGCCGCGGCCACTGCTGGTCCTCGCGCCGGACGCCGGTGCGGCCGAGACGCTGGCTGCCGACCTGCACTTCTTCCTCGGCGAGGAGCCGGCGCTGTCCGTGCTGCGCAAGCGCGTCCACGTGCTGCCGGCCTGGGACGTGTCGCCGTTCGCGCCGGTCTCGCCGAGCCCGGAGACGGTCGCGCAGCGCATCGAGGGCCTGCACCACCTGAGCCAGACCCGCAATCCGATCGTCGTCACCACCGCCGAGGCCGCCCTGCAGCGGGTCATGGCGCCGGCAATTCTAATGCAGGCGAGCAGCTACGTCGTCCAGGGCGATACCCTCGACCTCGACCAGCTCGTGGCACGGCTTGCGGATTGGGGCTACCGCCGCCGGCCGCTGGTCGAGGATCGCGGCGAGTTCGCGGTGCGCGGCGGGCTGGTCGACGTCTACGTCACCGGTCTCGCCGACCCGGTGCGCCTGGAGCTGGTCGGTGACGTGGTCGAGTCGATCCGCACCTTCGACCCGCGCTCGCAGCGGCGCCTCGAAGCGCAGGAGGACGCCCTGATCCTGCCCGCTGCCGAGTTCCCGGTGAGTGCCGCGGCGGCGAACGACGTGCGCCGCCGCGTCGAGGACCGCGCACGGGATCTCGAGATGCTGCGCGATGACCGCGGCCAGCTCCTGCAGGCGATCGCCGAGGGCGTTCCGCTGCCCGGCATCGAGACCCTCGCGCCCTACCTGGTCGAGATGGTGCCGCTGACCGCGTATCTGCCGGCCGACACGCTGGTCGTGTTCGACGACGAGGCCGCGATCGAGCGCGCCGCGGACGACGCCTGGAGCAGCGTCCTGCAGCACGCCGACATGGCCACGGAGGAGCGCCGCTTTCACCCACCTGCCGAGACCCTATTCTTGACGGCGCCGGCGCTGCGCGAGGCGCTGCAGGAGTGGCCGACGCTCGGTCTCGAGGAGCTGGCGACGCTCGACAGCGAGCTCGCCGGGGGGCGCGTCGAGCGGGTCACCACGCGCTTGCCGTTCGAGCTGCGCGCGACGCGCCTGCTGCGCGAGGAGAAGGGCTTCGCGGCGCTCGCGGAGCGCATTCGCGTCTGGACACGGGCGTCGGCGCGCATTGCGCTGGTGGTCGGCAACGCGGCCCAGGCCGAGCGCCTGAAGCACATCCTCGAAGGCCAGGAGCTGATCGTCCCGGCGCTCGGCGAGCCGTTGCCCGAGGTTCTCGCGTCACGCACCGCGCCCGGCCCGTTCATCGTGCAGGGCGAGCTGTCCGAGTCGATCGAGCTGCCCCACGACGATCTGGTCTGCCTCTCCGAGACCAGCCTGTTCGGCGAGCACCGGCGCTCGCGGCGCCGGCAAGCGGTCGCGCTGACCCTCGACCAGGTGATGCGCAGCCTGGAGCAACTCAAGCCCGACGACTACATCGTGCACCTCGACCACGGCATCGGCCTGTACCGCGGGCTGAAGCACCTGAGCGTCGCCGGCAGTGAGGGCGACTACCTGCATCTCGAGTATCAGGGCGGCGACCGCCTCTACCTGCCGGTCGACCGCGTCAACCTGGTGCAGAAGTACGTCGGTGGCGACGGCGCCAAGCCGCTGCTCGACAAGCTCGGCAGTGTGAGCTGGGAGCGCGTCAAGAAGAAGACCAAGGAGTCGATCCTGTCGATGGCGCACGAGCTGCTGCAGCTCTACGCGACGCGCGCGCGCCACGAGAGCCACGCGTTCTCGACCGACGACCCCTACTACCAGGAGTTCGAGGCGCGCTTCCCGTTCGACGAGACGCCGGACCAGCAGCGCGCGATCAACGAGGTGCTGGCGGATCTCGGCAAGCCGAAGCCGATGGACCGGCTGGTCTGCGGCGACGTCGGCTACGGCAAGACCGAGGTCGCGATGCGCGCCGCGTTCATCTGCGCGATGGAGGGCAAGCAGGTCGCGGTGCTGGTGCCGACCACTGTGCTGGCGCAGCAGCACACCGAGACCATCCGCAAGCGCTTCGCCGGCTATCCGGTGCGCGTCGACTCGCTGTCGAGCTTCCACACCAAGCGCGAGAACGACGAGGTGCTCAAGCGCGTGAAGTCGGGCACGACCGACATCGTGGTCGGCACGCACCGGCTGCTGCAGGGCGACGTCGACTTCGCGCGTCTCGGCCTGCTGGTGATCGACGAGGAGCACCGCTTCGGCGTGCGCGACAAGGAGCGCATCAAGCAGATGCGCAAGCTGGTCGACGTCCTGACGCTCACCGCGACCCCAATCCCGCGCACGCTCGAGCTGTCGCTGACCGGCATCCGCGACCTGTCGGTGATCGAGACCCCGCCGCTCGACCGCCAGGCGATCCGCACCTACGTCACCAAGCTCGACGACAACGTGATCCGCGAGGCGGTCCTGCGCGAGCTGCGCCGCGGCGGGCAGGCGTTCTTCGTGCACAATCGCGTCGAGTCGATCGAGCGCATGGGCGAGAAGCTGCGCGCGCTGTTGCCAGAAGCCAAGATCATCATCGGGCACGGCCAGATGAAGGCGCACCAGCTCGAGAAGGTGATGCTCGATTTCATGGAAGCGCGCGCCGACGTCCTGCTCTGCACGGCGATCATCGAGTCCGGCCTCGACATCACCAACGCGAACACGATCATCATCAACCGCGCCGACACCTTCGGCCTGGCGCAGCTCTACCAGCTGCGCGGCCGCGTCGGACGCTCGCCGGCGCGCGCCTACGCGTATCTGCTGATCCCCGGCGAGCGGCTGCTGACGCAGGACGCGCGGCTCCGGCTGCAGGTGCTGCAGGAGCTCGACGACCTCGGCGGCGGCTTCAAGATCGCGGCGCACGACCTCGAGATCCGCGGCGCCGGTAACCTGCTCGGCAAGCACCAGAGCGGGCACATCACCTCGGTCGGATTCGAGCTCTACACGCAGATGATGGAGCAGGCGGTCCAGGAGCTGCGCGGCGAGCCGCCACAGGAGGAGATCGAGCCCGAGCTGCAGCTCGGCATCGCGGCCTACATCCCGGACGCCTACATCGACGACGTGAATCAGCGGCTGACGTGGTACAAGCGACTCGCGGCGCTCAAGCGTGCGGAGGACAAGGTGCTGATCGCGGAGGAGCTGAGCGACCGCTATGGCCCGGTGCCGGACATCGTGGAGACGCTGATCGAGTTGATGGATGTACGCCGGCGTTTGCAGGCGCTCGCCATCTCGGAGGCCAAGGTGCGCGGCGGCCGCCTCGCGCTGCGCGTCCACGGCTCGTCGCCGCTGGTCGGGGAAGCGCTGGTGGACCTGGTCCAGACGCCGGGCCGCCGCTACACGCTGGCCCCGGATGGTACCCTCGGCGTCCCGCTCGGTGGCAATCCGGAACGCATCCTGGTCGACGTGCGCGACGTCGTGACCGTGCTCGAGCAGTGCGCGTCACGCGCGCGTGAGAAGATCGCGGCGATCGAAGCGAGGGCAGGGGAGACGACGCATTGAGCACGCTCGCAAAGGCGGATCCGGACGAACCACCGCTACCGTCCCCGCACGTGCACGGCGCGCACGGCGTGCAGGGCTCGTTCCTCGCACTGTCGCTGGGCGCGCTCGGCGTCGTCTACGGCGACATCGGCACCTCGCCGCTGTACGCGCTGCGCGAGTGCTTCATCGGCCCGCACGCGGTGGCGATCAGCCACACCAACATCCTCGGCGTCCTGTCGCTCATCGTCTGGTCGCTGATCGTCGTCATCTGCGTCAAGTATTTGACCTTCGTCATGCGTGCTGACAACCAGGGCGAGGGCGGCATCCTCGCCCTGCTGTCGCTCGCGAAGGCGGGGGTTGCCGACCGGTCGTCGCCGCGCGGCAACTACGTCTTGCTGCTGCTCGGCCTGTTCGGCACGGCGCTGCTCTATGCCGACGGCATGATCACACCGGCCATCTCCGTACTGTCGGCGGTCGAGGGCCTCGGCATCGCGACCAGCGACGTCGAGCCGTTCATCATCCCGATCACGATCGCGATCCTGATCGGCTTGTTCGCGGTCCAGCACCGCGGCACGGCGGGCATCGGCGCGGTCTTCGGGCCGGTGATGCTGGTCTGGTTTCTGGTGATCGGAGTCCTCGGCGCGACCCAGATCTTCCTCCAGCACCCCGACCACGTCTCGGTGCTGAGCGCGGTCAATCCCATCCACGCGATCGAGTTCTTCGTCAGCGAGGGCTGGCACGGCTTCTTCGTGCTGGGCTCGGTCGTCCTCGTGATCACCGGCGGCGAGGCGCTCTACGCCGACATGGGCCATTTCGGTGCGCGCCCGATCCGCTTCGCCTGGTACGGCATCGCGATGCCCGGGCTGCTGCTCAACTACTTCGGCCAGGGCGTCCTGCTGCTCGAGCACGGCAACACGGTGCGCAACCCGTTCTTCGAGCTCGCGCCGTCGTGGGGTCTCTATCCCCTGGTCGCACTGTCGACGGCGGCGACCATCATCGCATCGCAGGCGCTGATTTCGGGCGCGTTCTCGCTGACCCAGCAGGCCGTGCAGCTCGGCTTCGTGCCGCGCTTCACGATCGTCCACACCTCGCAGACGGCGCACGGCCAGATCTTCATCCCGTCGGTGAACCGTCTGCTGATGGTCTCCTGCGTGCTCCTCGTGATCGGCTTCGAGACCTCGAGCGCACTGGCCGGCGCCTACGGCATGGCCGTCACCGGCACCATGGTGATCACCACGCTGCTGTTCTACGCCGTCGCGCGCGAGCGCTGGGGCTGGTCACGGCTCCTGGTGGGCACCGTGGTCGCGATGTTCCTGGTGTTCGACCTCGCCTACTTCGGCGCCAACGCGATCAAGCTGTTCGACGGCGGCTGGTTCCCGATCGCGGTCGGTGCGGTGATCTTCACGGTCATGACGACCTGGAAGCGCGGCCGCAGCGAGCTCGGCAAGCTGCTCAAGCTCGGCAACCTGCCGATGGATCTCTTCCTCGTGGACCTCGCGACCATGCAGCCGCACCGCGTGCCGGGCACGGCGCTGTTCATGACCTCGGACACCGCCGGCGTTCCGAACGTCCTGCTACACCACTTCAAGCACAACAAGGTCCTGCACCAGCGCGTCATCCTGCTCTCGATCCTGAACGAGCGCCGTCCCGAGGTGCCGACCAGCGAGCGCGTCGAGGTCAGCGCGCTGGACCACGGCTTCTTCCGCGTGGTCGCGCGCTTCGGCTTCATGGAGAAGCCGTCGATGGACATCGTGTTGCGCTGCGCGGCGAGCCAGGGTCTGGTCATCGAGGTGCCGTCGACGACCTTCTTCCTCGGTCGCGAGACGCTGCTGACGTCCGGTCGCTCGGGCATGATGCCGTGGCGCAAGACGCTGTTCTCGATCCTGTCGCGCAACACGCCGTCGGCGGTGCAGTACTTCGGCATCCCGCCGAACCGCGTGATCGAGCTCGGCGCGCAGTTCGAGATTTAGGGCGCAGCCGGAAGACCGGAAGACCGGAAGGGGGAAGTCTCGCGCCAAGATCGCCAAGCGAAAGGGAATGGCAGGGAATCGGATCGGGGCTCTTCGGGATTTGAGAGGGTCAGAAATCGGGACGGAAGGGCAGCAACGCCGCTCTGGGGGCAGGCCGAGGCGGACGCGCTGCCGGCCGCCGACGATGTCACGACCCTGCGCGAGGTCCGGCTGGCGGTGTGAGGGCGCGGCGGCGCGCAGGTAGGCGGCCCGTCAGGCGCGCGCGGCACGCGCCGCGATCTCGTCCGCACGCCGGGCGAGGCCCTCGCTGCGCAGCCGCTTGCAGAGCGCCGGGAACTCGCCGCCTGGGCCGCGCCAGCGCCAGCCGTCGATGCCCGCGCCGACGTTCGCGCTGGTGCGCAGGGTGGCGAGGTCCTTGAAAAGCATCGCGTTGGCGCGATTCCCGGCGAGGCTCGCGGCGAGCCGTGCCGCGCCGCGCAGGCTCACGTCCCACGCGGCGACGTCGTCCGGGATCTGCTCGATGTGCGCGTAGCGCGTGAGCGCGGCGGCCGCCGAGCGCATGCCCCAGCCGGCGATACCGGGGAAGCCGTCGGCGGCGTCCCCGACCAGCGCGAGCAGGTCGGTGATCGAGGCCGGCGGGACGCCGAACTTGTCGATGACGCCGATCTCGTCGCGCACGACGTTGCGCCGGCGGTCGACCTGGACGACGCGGCTGCCGCGCACGCACTGCGCGAGGTCCTTGTCCGGTGTGCAGATGAGCACCTGCGCGACGCGCTCGTCGCGATCGGCGAGCGCGGCGGCCGAGGCCATGGCGTCGTCCGCCTCCAGCTCGACCATCGGCCACACCACGACGCCCATTGCCGCGAGCGCCTCCTCGAGCGGCTCGAACTGTGCGTGCAGCGCCGGCTCCATGCCCTCGCCGGTCTTGTAGCCGGGCCAGAGACCGTTGCGGAACGACTCGACCACGTGGTCCGTGGCGACGCCGACGTGCGTCGCGCCCGTGTCCAGCAGCCCCAGGACCGAGCTCAGGACGCCGCGCAGGGCGCCCACCTCCCTTCCGTTCACGTCCGCGTGCGCGGGCACGGCGAAGTAGTGGCGGAAGAGCTCGTAGGTGCCGTCGATGAGGTGGACCTGCATGGCGCTGGTCCGCGAGCATAGCGAACACGGCGCGGCGCGCTATCGCGCTGCGGCCGCCGGATGATAGGAGTCCGCCATGCGGACGAGCCATCGCACTTTCCGGTTGGTGACGCTTCTCTCGATGCTGGTGGCTCTGCTGAGCGCCGCGCTGCCGACCGCGTGCTCGCGACGGCACGACGTCGCGAGCGAGCTCGAGGCGCAGATCGCGCGCTACCGGAAGGAGCCGTCGGATGCCCTGGCGGCGCGGATCGACGCCTCGTTCGCGCGCCTCGACGCGGACGTCGCCGAGATCCGGGCCGATGCGACGACCAAGACGGGCGAGGCGCAGACGGCGGCGCTGGCACGGGCCGACGCGCTCGAGGCCAAGGGCAGCGAGCTGCGCAAGAGCTACTACGGAGCACGCGTCGACGCCGCCGCGGAAGCGGCGAAGACCGCCGTCAAGCAGTTCGGAGCCTCGGTCGGCAAGAGCATCGAGGATGCCGGCGAGAAGATGAAGGACGCGCTCGGCGGGGAGAAGAAGGCCGAGTAGCCCGGCGCGCACCGGACGGGAGGTGGTGCGCTACTTCGCCGAGGTCGACAGACGCGTGCAGCAGCCGAACGCGATGCCGAGCGCGAACTGTTCGGGCTCTCCTCTACCCATGTATTTTTGCTCGACAAGACGCAGTATAACAACCACTACTACTACCTGATCAGCCTGCTCTGCCTGCTGATGTTCGTCGTGCGGGCGAACCGCTGGGCGTCGATCGACCGCTGGCGGAGCTCTTCGACAGGAGCTCGACGACCTCCTGGCTGTCACGGACGACGTCGGGAAACGCCTCTTCTTGAAGGAGGACTTCGAGCGCCCGCATGCGCTTTCGCGACCGGTCGAGGTAGTCTCGCGCGAGCTTGACGTTCGTCACGACAGTAGCCCCTCGGGATCCCAGATCGAAAGACCCCGTGCGAGAGCGTCTCTCAGGTGAGGCTCTTCCGTCGCGAGCGAATGCTCGCCGACGAAGATCGGCTGCACGGGGAATCGGTTCGATCGCGGTAGCCTCGGCTGGATCTCTGCGTCCCACCAATCGTAGTCGCTTCGGCGCGGGCTGCCGTCCCGGAGTACGAGCAGCAGATCGAGGTCCGAACCGTCGCGGGCGCGGCCTTCGGCCACGCTACCGATGACGATCGTCGCCTTGACGCGGCTACCAACGACGATCGGAATCAAGCGGTGCAGCTCCGCGAGCCGATCCGCGAGCGTTCGCTGGTTGTCGTCGAGAATGGCGTAGCGACGCTCCACGTGGCGGATGACACCCCCGAGCCACGAGTGCCTCAACAGAGATCGCCGCCGCGCCGACGCTCGACGTTGCTGGAGTTTGCGCCCTGCCGGCGCGCACTTCTATGACCGCTGCAGGAGGAAGTGCGCATGATCGACCTGCTGACGAAGGCCCGCCCGTTCGGCATGAGCTACTGGCCGCTGCCCGAGGACGCGCCGGCGGTCGACGTCGGCTGCGAGCCGGTCCGGCTCGTCACCGGGGACGGTGCACTCGTCCGTGGCCTGCTGTGGACCCCGCCGGCTGGCACCCCCTGGCGCACGGCCATCGTGCTGTCGCATCCCCGCGGCGACTTCTCGGTCCACTACGCCTGCCCGCTGCTCGCCGCCGCCGGCTACGCGGTGCTCGGCTTCAGCACGCGCTACCTCAACAACGACACCGACTGTCTGCACGAGAAGTGCGTGGTCGACGTCGGCGCCGCGGTCGCCGAGATGCGCCGGCGCGGCGCCGAGGCGGTCGTGCTGTTCGGCAACAGCGGCGGCGGCTCGCTGATGGCGCTCGCCCAGGCCGAGACCGGCTGCGGCGACGGCTGGGTCGGGGTCGCGGCGCATCCCGGCGAAGGCGTCTTCATGGGCCAGGTGATCGATCCGTCGGTCGCCGACGAGAACGATCCACTGTCGGTGGTGCCCGAGCTCGACATGTACGACCCGGCCAACGGCTGGCGCCCCTGGCCCGAGCCCTCGCGCTACGACCGCGCCTGGCTCGAGGCGTATCGTGCGGCACAGCTCGCGCGCATCGCGCGCATCGACGCCGTCGCGCGTGAGGCGCTGGCGTCGGCGGACAGCGCGCGCCACGAGGTGCGCAAGCTCGACAAGGGCTCCGACAGGTGGCGGCGGGCGCGCCGCCGTCAAGTACACACGCCCTACATGACGATCTACCGCACGCTCGCGGACCCGGCCTACCTCGACCCGACGATCGAGCCCGACGACCGCCCGCTGGGCTCGCTGTTCGCCTTCCCCGACCCCTTCGACGCCAACTACGGGCGCGGCGGCCTCGGTCGCGTCATGACCCCGCGCGGCTGGCTGTCGACCTGGTCGAGCCTGTCGTCGCACGCACGCCTCGCCGGCACGATCCCGCGGGTGAAGGTGCCGACCCTGATCGTGCACCCGACCGCCGACACCGAGATCCGCTTGCGTCAAGCACGCGAGATCCGCGACCATTCGGGCAGCAACGACGTCACCTACCACGAGATGAAGGGCGCGCCGCACTACCTCGAGGGGCACCGCCGCGAGGCGATGCGGCTGGTCGCCGACTGGATCGGTAGCCGCTACCCCTGACCGGCGCCCGGTTCGGCGCCGGGCTCGGCCTGCGCCACCAGCTCGCGCCGCGGCACCGGGATCTCGATGCCGGCCTCGCGCAAGCCGCGGTACACGGCGACGCCGAGCTCGCTGCGGACCGCGCCGTGCTGCTCTTGATGCGCGATCCACGCCTCGAGGACGAACTCGAGCGCGGTCTCGCCGAAGCGGACGAACTGCGCGACCGGAGCCGGCAGCGACAGCACGTGCTCGTTGGCGCCGGCCACGCCGAGCAGGACCGCCAGCACCTGCTCGGGGTCGGTGCCGTAGGCGGCGCGGACGTCGACCGCGACCTTGCGCGTGCTGTCGGTCAGCGTCCAGTTGGTGACCGGCTCGGCGATCAGGCTCGCGTTCGGCACGATCACCTCGGCGCCGTCGCCGGTACGGACGGTGCTCGAGCGGATGCCGATGCGCTTCACCTCGCCGCTGATCTGGTTGATCTTCACCACGTCGCCGACCTGGATCGGACGCTCGAAGAGCAGGATCAGGCCGGAGACGAAGTTGTTGACCACGTTCTGCAGGCCGAAGCCGACGCCGACGCCGAACGCGCCGGCGAGGATCGTGAAGCGGTTCAGGTCGAGGCCCATCACCGCGAACGCGAGCAGGGTACCGCTGATCAGGATCACGTAGTGGATCAGGCTGGTGATCGCGTAGGGCACGCCGCGCGCCAGCTCGATCTTCGGGAAGACGTCCTCGTCGAGCACGAAGCGCACGAAGCGCGACAGCAGGAACGACAGCCAGATGGTGGCGGCGAACGAGAGGACGTCGCCGAGCGTGACGCTGATCGCACCGAGGCTCAGCGAGGTCGTGAGGATCGCGGTGATCCGCTCGAGCACCGTGTCGAGGAGCTGAACCTGGAAGAGGGCGCCAAACACCCAGCCCAGCACGCCGATCCAGCGCAGCATGCGCCACACCTGCGCCTGGATCAGCGGCCGGTGCCGCCGCACCATGCGCAGCAGGCGGAGCGGGCGCGCCCGCAGCGCGTAGGCGACCAGGCCGTCGAGCGCGCGCACGCAGGCGAACAGGCCGGTCGCGAGATACGCGCCGACCAGCGTTCCGCCGCCCAGCAGGTGCGCGAGGCGCATGTAGCCGAGCAGCCCGCTCAGCAGTGCCAGGACGAACATTCCGAGCATGACGCGGGCAGCGCTGCGCAGCGTCGACGAGGCCGCAGACTCGCCGTCCGTCGCGTTCGGCGAGTCGAGGTCGCCGCGGCGCAGCATCCAGAGCAGGACGACGATCCCGGCCACCATCTCGACGAGCAGGATGGTCTGCTCGAGCGGTGGCACCGGCGCGACAACGTCGCGCACCCGGTCGAGCAGGAAGAAGCAGGCGAGCGCGTAGACCGCCGGTCTCAGGCGCGGCTGGATCAGCGCGCTCAGGACGCGCGTCACCGGGATCAGCCCGACGATGCCGTTGAGCTGCGCGATCAGGTGCGGTGCCCAGGGATAGAACCAGTACGCGCTCAGGTTGGCGACGATCACCGCCGACGAGTAGGGGAAGCCGAAGATGCGCGCGGCGCGCTCGAGGCCGGGGTCGTTCTCGACCCAGGTCTGGGCGCGCTTCTGCGCTTGACGAAAGATCGCGCACAGGGCGAGGAACAGGACCACCTGCGCGAGCAGCGAGGGCCCGGCGCGCGCGACGAACTCGGGCAGCACGAGCAGCTCGTCGCGCAATGCGTTGCGGATCGCTTCCCCGGTGCCGGTGCCGCTGTCGGCGTTGCGGGCGTACAGCCCGCGCAGGAACGGCTGGCTGTCGCGCACCAGGATCTGGCCGACCTCTTTCTTGCGGAAGCTCGCGATGCGATCGATCGCCTCGTCGCAGGTCGCGGTCTCGCGCGCGACCCGGTCCTGCAGGGCGAGGATCTGCGCGCGGTAGCGTTCGACGTTGCGCCGCGTGTCGCGGATCGCAGCCAGCGTCTCCTGGATGCGATCGATCACGGGGGGTGGCGCGTTGGACGCCCGCGCCTGCTCGAAGGTGGCGTTCCAGCTTTCGGTGCTCGCCGCCAGCTCCTGGATCTGCTGCTCGTTCTCGTTCGCGTACCAGGTGAGCGTCTCGCCCCAGCCGGCGAGGCCGCTGCGCTCGGTCTGCCAGCTGGTCGTCATCTGGGCGAGGGCGCGCAGGGCAGGCCCCGCCTCGAGCGCGGCGACGTGGCTGCGATGGCGGGCGGCGATGCGCGCGGCGCGCTCCGTCGCGCCTGCGTCGATCGCCTGCACCTCCGCGGTCGGCTGCAGGGACTCCTCGATCGCGCGCAGGCGGGCGGCGGTTTCCTCGACGCGGGTGGCGATCTCCGGTACGGGGATGACCACCGGTGTCGGCGATGGATCGGGTGTCGGCGTCGACTCTTGCGCGGCGCTCCGACCGGCCCCGGGCAGGGCCACCAGCAGGAGCGCCACCAGGGCGATGCCGACCGTGCGCGCGCGCGGCGCTGCGGCAGACCTCACGGCGCCAATGCCATAGCAAGCGGGCTGCCCGGCGCACGCGGCCGTGCCCGGAGCAGCGAGCGACTTGCCTGATCCCGCCGACCTGCCATTCTCGCTCGCGATGGTTCGCGCGCAGGAGTCGCCACGGGAGCGGTCGTGGCAAGGCTCGTCATTGACGCCGCCGCCGGACGTGGTGTAGGGGCGCCGATGGCGTGGTGGTCCTGGATGCTGTTCGGCGCGGCGCTGCTCGGGGTCGAGATGATGCTCCCGGGCAGCTTCTTCGTGCTGTTCTTCGGCGTTGGCGCGATCGTGGTCGGTGCGCTGGCGGGCATCGGTGCGGTCGGTGAGCCATGGCTGCAGTGGCTCCTGTTCTCGGTCTTCTCGGTGGTCTCGCTGGTCGCGTTCCGCAGCCGCCTGCTCGAGCGTTTCCAGCGCGGTCATGCGAGCAGTGTGGGCACCGAGAGTTTCGTCGGCGAGGCCGCGACCCTGCTCGACGACCTCGAGCCGGGCGCGGTCGGCAGAGCCGAGCTGCGTGGATCGGTGTGGACCGCGCGCAGCCACGACGAGCTCCGGCTGCAGCGCGGGCAGCGTTGTCGCGTCGAGAGCGTCGACGGCTTGACGTTGTGGGTGCGGGCGCAGGTATGAAGGTCCGGGCACGGACTCGAGGGGGGATTCGATGACAGGCGTACTCGGGGTAGTTCTCGTGCTCGCGGTTCTGATCGCGATCATCGTGGCAAAGACCGCGGTGGTGGTGCCGCAGCAGAGCGCGTTCGTCGTCGAACGTCTCGGCAAGTACCACAGCACGCTCGGCGCGGGCTTCCACATCCTGGTGCCTTTCGTCGACGTGATCCGCTACCGGCACTCGCTGAAGGAGTCCGCCTCCGACATCGCCGAGCAGGTCTGCATCACGCGCGACAACGTCCAGGTGCACGTCGACGGCGTGCTCTACCTGCAGGTTCTCAATCCCGAACGCGCCTCGTACGGCGTCTCGGATCCGCTGTTCGCGATCAGCCAGCTCGCCCAGACGACCCTGCGCAGCGAGATCGGCAAGATCGACCTCGACAAGACCTTCGAGGAGCGCTCGCACATCAACATCCAGGTGGTGCAGGAGCTCGACAAGGCGTCGGAGCCCTGGGGCATCAAGGTCCTGCGCTACGAGATCAAGAACATCACGCCGCCGATCGACGTGCTGGCCGCGATGGAGAAGCAGATGCGCGCCGAGCGCGAGAAGCGCGCGGTGATCCTGAACTCCGAGGGCCAGCGGGATGCCGCGATCAACGCGGCCGAGGGCTCGAAGCAGCAGGTGATCAAGCAATCGGAGGCGACCCGCCAGCTGCAGATCAACGAGGCGGAAGGTCAGGCGTCGGCGATCCTCGCGGTCGCGAGCGCGACCGCCGAGGGCATCCGCAAGGTCGCGGAGTCGGTCAGCGTGCCGGGTGGCTTCGAGGCGATGCAGCTACGCGTCGCCGAGCAGTACATCGAGCGCTTCGGCGAGCTCGCGAAGGCCGGCAACACCCTGATCCTGCCCGCCAACCTGACCGACATCGCGTCCATCGTCGCGACCGCGATGACCGTCGTCGGACACCGTCCAGTTTAAGAGGGGGACTCTGTCCCCCTCTTCCCCGCGGCAGAGCCGCGCGGAACCTTCTCCCCCGGCTCGCTCGCGCTCGGCCGCGCGCAGGGCGCGCGGATCCCGAGTCTCGACTCGGCCTCCAAGTGGCAGAGCCGCGCGAAGCTTCCTCACCCCGGTCGCCGTGCTCGGCCGCCCGCTGCGCGCGCGGATTCTCCGGGTACGGACCATCCGGCGTAGGAGCTACGTCAGGGCCTTTCGGCTTCGCGGCCGCTGCCGGGCGCAGTAGGCAGGCGGCGCGTCGCGGCCAGGCCGAGCAGGAGCGTCGCGAGGCTTGCCGCGTACGCAGCCCCGATACCGACGTGCAGCGAGCCGCCGCCGGTGGTGAGCGCGGCGAGCAGCGCGCCGCCGATGCCCGTGCCGAGCGCGGTGCCGAGCGTCATGGTGAGCTGCAGTGCGGCCGAGGACTCGCCCTCGCGCCCGGCCGGTGCGCCCTCGAGGATCGCGAGTGCGGTCGTCGAGTAGGCGATGCCCATGCCGAGCGCCGCGACCCCCCAGGCGAGCGTGACGGCGGCGAGAGGAACGCGGTCGGAGAGCACGCCGGCCGTTCCGCCGACGCCGAGGCCGATGAGCGCCAGGCCGAAGGCGATCAGCGATCGCCGGCTGCGGCGTGGTGCCTCGCGCGCCTGGATCCAGGCACCGGCGGTCCACGACAGCGTCCCGAGCGTGAGCGGCAGTCCGGCGACGGTCGCCGAGTGGCCGCGGACGTCGGTCAGCGCCAGCGGTACGAAGGTCTCGGCGCCGAAGAAGGCGAAGCCGAGCAGTCCCATGATCGCGAGCGCCGCCGGCTGCCCGGGAGCCGCGCGCAGCGTTCCCTCCGGCACCAGTCGGCGGAACGCCGGCAGGGCGATGCCGAGGCCGACGACGAGAGCGCCCACGGCCGTCCACGACACGCCGCGGTCCAGGCCCAGCAACGCGCACGCGAAGCCGACGGCGAGCAGCAGCGCCAGGCGCAGGCGGTTTCCGGTCTCGCCCGCTCGCTCGTGCGGCAGCCGGCGCAGCGGTGGGATCGCGAGGATGGCGCCGACGACGGTCGGTGGTGCGAGGCCGAGGAACACCAGGCGCCAGCCCAGGTGGTCGGCGATCGCCCCGGCCAGCGCCGGACCGAGCAGGCCCGGCACGACCCAGGCGCTCGACAGCAGCGCCAGCATGCGCGGCTTCGCGGCGTCCGGGTAGCCCGAGGCGATCGCGGCGTAGCTCACCGCGGCGATGCCGCCCGCGCCGAGGCCCTGCACGATCCGTCCCCCGACCAGGATCGGCATCGTCGGCGCGACGCCGGCAACCAGCAGGCCGACCACGAATAGCGTCACGCCGGCGGTGAACGGGAACGCCGGACCGCGCACGTCGGACGCGTTCCCCGCGGCGACGATGCCGACCAAATTCGCCAGCATGAAGCCGCTGAAGGTCCAGCCGTAGAGCGCGAGACCACCGATGTCCTTGACGGTCACGGGCAGGACGGTCGCAACGGCCAGCGCCTCGAAGGCGGTGAACGCGACGGTCATCACCAGACCGATGGTCAGCGCGCGATGCTCGCGGTCCCACACCCCGTCGCTGGCGACGGTGCGCTCGTCGCCGGGCTCGCTGGTCGAGGACACCGGGGCGTTGTCGCATTCGAGCGCCGGCAAGTCATTCCCGCTCGCTTGTTCGCGCGAATGCGTGCGTGATAGCCGGGGCGCGGAAGGACGGTGCAGCAGTGGCAAAGATGCGTCTCGGCTTCGTTGGTCTCGGCAACATCGGCGGTGCGATCGCGGCGAACCTGGTCGCGGATGGTCACGACCTGAGCGTGCACGATCCGGACGCAGCGCGCGTCACGGCGCTCACCGACAAGGGCGCGACCGCCGCGGGCGCGGCGGTGGACGTCGCACGACGCAGCGAGGTCACCTTCGTGTCGGTGCCGACGCCGGCGATCATGGAGGCGGTGGCGGGCGAATGGCTCACCGCGGCGCAGCCCGACGCGGTGCTGATCGACCTCACCACCAACGCGCCCGAGACCGTGCGCCGGGTCGGCGAGCGCATCGCGCGCGAGGGACGTCACCTGCTCGAGGCGCCGCTCACCGGCGGCGCGCCCGGGGCGAAGGCGCGCATGCTCACGTTCATCGTCGGCGGTGACGCGGCGGTCTTCGAGCGCTGCCGGCCCCTGCTCGCGACCGTCGGCCGCGCGGCATTCCACCTCGGGCCGCTCGGCACCGGCAACGTCGGCAAGCTGGTCAACAGCCTGTTCGCGTTCACCACGACGTGGGTCTCGCTCGAGGGGCTCGCGGTGTGCGCCAAGAGCGGCATCGATCTGCGCACCATGGTCGAGATGGTGCGCGCCGGCGGCGGTGGCAACTTTTTCATGGACCGCATGGTGGAGGGCATCAACGAGCGCGGCCGGCCGACCGACTTCGCGCTCGACCTGGCGCTGAAGGACGCCGGCCTGCTGCTCGACGTCGCGCGCGAGCTCGGCGTCCCGACGCCGGTAGCTGCCGAGGTCGCGCAGGCGCTGGTCGTGGCCAAGGCGTTCGGGTTCGGCGGACGCGACTTCACCGAGATCGTCGAGGTCGCGGAACGGCTCGCGGGCGTGAAGCTGCACCTGGGGCCGCCGCGCGCGGGTTGAGCGCTGCGAGGCGCGCGGGGCGCGCCCCGGCCCAGCGCGCCGCCCACTCGTGCAGCGGCGCGAGCACCGCGAGGAGCTGCTCGCCCTCGCGCGTCAGGGCGTAGCCCTCGTCCGCGCGCGACTCGAGGAGATCGGCAGCGCGCATCTCGGCGAGACGCGTGTTCAGCACCGACGGCGACACCGCGTCGCAACTCGCGCGCAGCGCCCGGAAGGTGAGCGGGCCGTCGCGCAGCTGCCAGAGGATGCGCAGCATCCAGCGCCGTCCCAGCAGGTCCAGCAAGGCCATGATCGGCCGGCCCGAGCGCGATCCGCGTACACCGCGTCCACGAATGTCCTCCGTCATCCCGCCACCCCTTGCGCTACTGAATTCGTAGCGATAGGCTCCGTGCTACGAAATCCGTAGCCCAACGGTGGGCGTTTGCCAAGCCGTCGCACGAGGTCTCCATGTCGACGTCACCCCGCATCGCACCGCTCGAACCGCCGTACACGCCCGAGATCGCCGCCGAGCTCGCGCGCTGGATGCCGCCGGACTCGCCGCTGCCGCCGCTCGCGCTGTTCCGCACGCTCGCGACCGATCATCCGCTCGCGCACGCGATGTGGAGCCTCGGCAGCTTCCTGCTGAGCAGGCAGCTCGCGCTGCCGCTGCGCGAGCGCGAGATCGTCATCGATCGCGTGTGCGCCCGCTGCGGCTGCGAGTACGAGTGGGGCGTGCACATGGCCGCGTTCGCTGGGGCGGCTGGCTTCGACGAGGACGAGATCGGCGCGACGCTCGTGGCCGGCGCGGACACCGGCGTGTGGAGCGCGCGCGAGGCGCTGCTGGTGCGTCTGGTGGACGAGCTGCACGCTACTGCGCGCGTCTCCGATCCGCTCTGGGCGCAGCTCGCGGAGTACTACGACCAGCGCCAGCTGCTCGAGCTGCTGGTGCTCGGCGGCTGGTATCACCTGATCTCGTTCGTCGCGAACGGCGCTCGTGTCGAGCTCGAGCCCTGGGCGCGACGCTTCACCGCGCAGCCGGCCTCCGCCACCTGAGTGCCGCAGTCACCCGGCGGCGCGTGCGCGGTCGTCGGGTCGACCGCGAGCACGTCGATCTCTGTCATGGGCGCCCTCCGCCGCGACGGCGTGGCTTCGTCCGTCAGGTCGCGCTCACTTCGGCGGGTTCAGAACCTCCGCCGCGGCGGTGAGCGCTGCCACCGCGGTCGGAACGCCCGCGTAGCACGCGGTCTGCATCAGGACCTCGATCAGCTCCTCGCGCGTGATGCCGAGGTTGAGCGCGCCGTAGAGGTGTCCCTTCAGCTCCTCGGTCTTGCCGAGAGCCGCGAGCTGCGCCACCGTGCACAGGCTGCGGCTGCGGATGTCGAGGTTCGGCCGCGACCAGAACATGCCGAAGCAGAACTGGGTCACCAGGCCGAAGAACTCGGGCGCGAGCTTTGCTGCGGGCATGTCGGGCGAGCCGGCACGCTCGCCCCAGAGCTTGGTCGTCACCTCGCGTCCGCGCGCGAGCAGGTCGTTGGCATCGGCCATCGCATGTCCTCCCGCGGGCGACCCTAGCGGCTCGTGCGCGCGCGCGGCAAGCGCTGCGGGACACCGATCGCCATCAAGAACATCACGCTCTTGCCGCGGGCGTGCGGCGAGAAGAACTCGATCACGTCGTCGTCGAAGAAGGTGAGCCCCGAGGCGCCGAGACGGAGTGCGTAGGCGGCGAGATACGCTTTGCCGCCGCCGATCGCCGCCTCGAGCTGGGCGGCGCGGTAGCCGCGGTTGCCGAGCTCGTCGAGCATGCGCGTCAGATCGCTCAGCCAGAACAGGTCGACCGCGGCGTCGGCGGGGATCTGCTGCCCGAGCCCGAGGTAGCCGGCTTCGCGCCGGAAGTCGCCCTCGCGCAGCAGGCCGAGCGCGTCACGTGCGCGATCGAAGACGTACGCGCCGGGGGTGAGACCGTCGACGGCGTTGACGATCAGGTAGATCTCGGCGAGCTGCGCTCCCGGAGCGACGAAGTCCGCGGGCACGCCGCGCGAGACCGCGCGCAGGATCGTCGAGAGATCGCCGAAGTCGATCGGTTGCTGAACGAAGCGGCGCGCCGAGCCGCGGCGCAGGATGACGGCTTCGATGGTCTCGGCGACCCGGGCCGCGGGCGTGGCCGCGAGCGGAATCCACCGCGCGATGGCGTCGGGGGCCGGAGCCGCGACCGTTGCCAGCGGCCTCCGCCACGTCGCGGCCTCGGCCCGCGACGCGAGCGTTCCCGAGCGGTACGCCGCGGCGATCGCCGCGTACTCGACCTCGCGCTCGGAGAGCGGCAGGGTCTCGAGGTGGAGTGCCGGCAGCGGTCCGGAAACGGGCGGCGGCGCCGGCGCGCCGCGCCCGAGCGTGACCAGCGCGAGCGCCGCCTCGTGCTGCGGGTCGACGTCGAGCAAACGATTCACTTCGTCATCGACGAAGCCCAGTACGACGTCCGCTGGCAGCCGGCGTGCCGCGGCCAGCGCGAGCAGGTTCGCGAGCAGCGTGCCGCTGTCCCAGAAGCAGTGGCGATAGGCCCGGCTGCGGTACTTCCACGCGTTGCGCCAGTAGGTGCTGGTCGCGATCAGAACGACCGGGGCGGTGGCGACGCTCGGCTCCACGGCGCTCGCCTCGACCAGCACCGCGCGCTGGTCGCCGGTGCGCAGGCGGCGCAGCGCGAAGTCGTGCGGTGCGAAGTGATAGAGTCCGGCCGCGAGTCCGCTCAGATCGGTGCACGCGACGTACAGATCGATGTGGTGCAGGTTGCCGGTGCAGGCGGCGGCGCGAAAGAAGGACTCGCCCATCGCCCAGGTGCGGCGCTTCAAGACCCCAGCGGTGAAGTAGAGCAGGTGCGCGAGGAGATCGAGGTCGATGCTCGACGCTGCGGCGGCGTCGAACGAGCGGCCGTCGTCCGCCAGCGCATCGACGGCCGTGCGCTGCGATCCGACGAGATGGCGCGCCAGCGGAATCGGCTCGAGGTCGGTGTAGACCTTGAACGGTCGCGGCATGACGTCCCAGTCGAGGACGTGCGGATCGCCGCGCAGGCTCGAGAGGGAGTGCTTGGTCGCGTCGTGGTAGGCAACTGCCTCGGCCACATCGCGATTCCCCATGGTCCAGGGGTATACCCGTTCCGCAGCCCAGAGAAGATCGACGTTCAGCGAGAGGGAGCAGCCCTCTCGATCGCTGGCGCTCCGCCTACGCAGGTTCCGTCTTCGCGCGGATCATGGCGTTGCGCTTTGCACGGCAGACGACCTCGCCGCGCTGATTGCGGCCGACGTGCTCGAACAGGACGATGCCGACGCTCGGCCGCGACTTCGAGCGCCGCGCCTCGAGCACCGTGGTCTCGACGGTGATCGTGTCGCCGATGAACACCGGGCTCGGGAACTCGACCCTCTCGAAGCCGAGGTTGCCGATCGTCGTACCGAGCGTGGTGTCGCTGACCGACAACCCGACGACCAGGGCCAGGGTGAACATGCTGTTCACCAGCGGGCGGCCGAACTCCGTGCCCTTGGCGAACTCGAAGTCGAGGTGCAGGGGTTGCGTGTTCATGGTGAGCGTCGTCACCAGCAGGTTGTCGGTCTCGGTGACCGTGCGGCTCGGCTGGTGCTGGAAAGCGGCCCCGACCGGAAGCTCCTCGAAGTATTTTCCCGCCATGGCGGCTCCCTTACCACAGCGGCAAGGCTTGCCGCTGAGCGTTCGCCGGGCGAGGATGGGCGGACGTGCCGACCCCCGACGAAGAGCCGCGGATGTTCACGCTCCGGATCCTCACCCAGCTCGCCTCCGACGTGCGTCGCGAGGAGTGGGACGCGCTGGTCGCCGACGAGTCGCCGTTCCTCGAATGGGGCTGGCTGGCCTCGCTCGAGGAGGCGCGCTGCGTCGGTGGACGCAGCGGCTGGAGCCCGCAGCACCTCGCACTCTTCGAGGACGATCGCCTGGTCGCCGCGTGCCCGCTCTATCTGAAGACCAACAGCGAGGGCGAGTTCGTGTTCGACTACGCGTGGGCGAACGCCGCGCACGGTGCGGGCATCGAGTACTACCCGAAGTTGCTCGTCGGCGTGCCGTTCACGCCGGTCGCCGGCCGGCGCTTCCTGGTGGCGAAGCACCTGCACCGCCCGGGGATCGTCAAGATGCTCGGCAAGGCGCTGCGCGACCTGTGCGACGAGAACGAGGTCTCGTCGGTGCACGTGAACTTCTGTGCCGACGACGAGGCCGAGGCTCTGGCCGAGATCGGCTTCTCGGAGCGGCTCGGCTTTCAGTACAAGTGGCGCAATCGCGGCTACGGCGCCTTCGAGGACTACCTCGCGGCGCTGCGCCACAAGCGGCGCAAGGAGGTCCGTCGCGAGCGGCGCGAGCTCGCGTCGCAGGGGATCGAGATCGCAACCGTGCGCGGCAGCGAGATCCCGGACGAGCTGTTCGCGCCGATGTACGAGCTCTACTTGACGACGGTCGACAAGTACGTGCACGGGCGGCGCTACTTGACGAAGCGCTTCTTCGACCTGCTACGCGAGCGCTTCCGGCCGAACCTCACCTTCATCACCGCGCGCCATGCGGGAGAGCTGGTGGCGGGCACCTTCAACGTCCAGAAGGGCGGCGCTCTCTATGGCCGTTACTGGGGAACGCACCAGGAGATCCGCTTCCTGCACTTCAACGTGTGTTACTACGCGACGATCGAGCACTGCATTCGCGACGGGCTGGAGCGTTTCGAGCCCGGCGCGGGGGGAGAGTTCAAATGGCTGCGCGGCTTCGACCCCGAGCCGACGCGGAGCATGCACTACCTGCGCGATCCACGGCTCGCGGCCGCGGTGCAACGCTTCGTCCAGGCGGAGAAGCGTGAGGTCGATCGCGTGATGCTCGCGATGCTCGAGCAGAGCCAGATCAAGCGTGAAGCCGCCGGCGCCGACCTCGAGGACGACGCCGGCTGAGCATTCGAGGCGCCATCGCCCCGCCAGGGCGAATGCGCTGCCGTGGCGGGACGACGGTGCGATCACCGCGACCGTGGTCGCGACGTCGCGTCAAGCAGTGCGCTGGCCGGCGCCCGCGACCGCGTGCCGCGCGGGCCTGGGGAAGGCCAGCGACAGCGGCGTCCGCTCCCGGCTCGGTACGCGCGAGCTGCTCTCCACCTTGCGCAGCAGCCAGAGCACGCCACACGTCAAGACCAGAGCCAACGCGAACAGGGCCGATGTCCAGATCGGACTGAAGGTCAGCGTCAAGGTCTGGTCTGGGATCGCCGCCACGGAGGCCAACATCGGCAGTATCGAGGTCACCACGTTTCTACACTCCTTCCGAACCCCACCCGAGCCTTGCGGTTTGCTCGGTGCGGGAACTACGCCGTCAGCTCCGCGGGTCCATTCCGCGACAGCGGTGCGGCGAGTTGGCTCGGAACGTTCCTGCCACATGGGTCAGAATCGACCGCAATTCCGAGCTGACGCGCTGCGCTGCAAGCGCGGTGCCGAAGCGGCGATCGAGCACCCAGATCGCAACGATCAGCGCGGCGACTGGCTTGCGGTCAGACTGCGCCGGCGATCGCCGCGCTGCGCTCGACCCGGACCTCGATCCCGTTCAGCACTGCGTTGCCCGACAGCGGATCGAACTGACCCTCGTCGGCGAGCCGGTTGCTGTTCGCGCCGGCGACCGTCCGCGCGACGTTCAGCCGGGTGCCGTCGTCGTCGTGGCCCCAGCCGTGCGGCACGCTGACCACGCCGGGCATGATGTCCTCGGTGATCTCGACCGGCACCTCGATGCTGCCGGCCCGCGAGCGCACCAGCGCGGTCTCGCCGTCGCCGAGGCCGAGCGTGCGCGCATCGCTCGGGTGCAGGTGGAGCGTGCAGCGGGCCTTGCCGGAAACCAGCGTCTGCACGTTGTGCATCCAGGAGTTGTTCGAGCGCAGGTCGCGGCGTCCGACCAGCAGCAGCGGCCGTGTCGCCTCCGCGCTGGCCGCGGTGTGCTCCGCGAGCCGCGTGCGCAGGCGGTCGATGTCGGCGATCAGCGGCTCGGGTGCAAGCTCGATCCTGCCCGACGGGGTGCGCAGCACCTCGGGCATGCGAGGTGCGAGCGCACCCAGGTCGATCGCGTGGTCGCTCTGCTCGAGCTGCGCCAGCGTCAAGCCCTCGCGCGCACCGAAGCCGTCGCCGTAGGGCCCGGTGCGCAGCATCAGGTCGAGCAGGCGCTCCGGACCGCGCCGTCCGCCGAGCGCCGCGCGCACCTCGTCCGGGTCACGGCCGTGCGCCGGCGAGTGCTCGCTGCCGAGCGCCTTCTCGAGCTGCTGCGTGAAGGCGAAGTCGTCGAGCGTGTCGATGTCGGCCGCCGGTCCCTGTCCCGCGACGATCCCGGCCAGGCGCAGCACGATCTGCCACTCCGGCATCTGTCCTGCGGGCACGGGGAACGTCGGTCGCGAGTAGCGCACGAAGTTGCGCACCGCGAGCTGTGTGAAGGCGAGCGGGAAGTGGCTCTGCTCGAGCGGCGAGAGGCCGGGCAGGATCACGTGCGCGTGCCGCGTGGTCTCGTTCATGTAGATGTCGATGCTCACCATGAAGTCGAGCCCGGCGAGCGCGCGTGACAGCCGCTCGCCGTTCGGTGTGCTCAACGCGGGGTTGCCGGCGATGGTGATCATGGCGCGAATCTGGTCCTGGCCCGCGGTCTCGATCTCCTCGGCGAGGCAGACCACCGGAAGTTCGCCGAGGACCTCCGGCACGCCGCGCACGCGGCTCTTGAAGCGTCCGAGGCGCAGGCCACGGCCGCGTCCCGGCGCACCCAGCGTGTTGGCCGCACCGACCGCGCCCTTGGGGAACATCGCACCGCCCGGCCGGTCCAGGTTTCCGGTGAGGACGTTGATCACGTCGATGAGCCAGCTCGCGGTGGTGCCGAACTCCTGCGTGCAGGTGCCGATACGGCCGTAGACGGCGGCCGTCTTCGCGGCCGCGAGCTCACGCGCCAGACGGCGGATCGCCGCGGCCTCGATGCCGCAGGCAGCGGCGACTTGCTCCGGTGCGAAGCCGCGCGCCAGCTCGGCGACGCGCTCGATACCATTGGTCTGCGCCGCCAGCGCACCGGGTCGCGTCAGCTTCTCGTCGAACAGCGCGTGCACGATGCCGATCAGCAGCAAGGCGTCGGTGCCCGGGCGGATGAAGTGGTGCTCGTCGGCCTCCGCCGCGGTGCGCGTGCGGCGCGGATCGACCACCACGCACTTTCCGCCCCGGGCACGCAGCGCGCGGATGCGGCCCTTCATGTCCGGTGCGGTCATCAAGCTGCCGTTCGAGACCAGCGGATTCGCACCCAGGATCAGCAGGTAGTCGGTGTGGTCGATGTCGGCGACGGGCACCGAGAGCGCGGTGCCGAACATCAGCCCGGCGGAGATCTGCTTCGGCATCTGGTCGACGGTGCTCGCCGAGAAGACGTTGTGGCTGCCGAGCGTGCGCAGCAGCGCGCGCGAGTACAGGCCGAGACCCAGGTGGTGCGCGGACGGGTTGCCGAGATAGACCCCGACCGCGTTGCGTCCGTGCCGCTGAAGGATCGGCGTCAGGCGGGCGTCGATCTCCGCGAACGCCTCCTCCCAGCTCGCGTCGCGCCAGGTGCTACCGCTGCGGATCATCGGCGTACGCAGCCGGTCGGGATCCGCGTCGAGCTGGGCCAGCGCCGGGGCCTTCGGGCAGATGAAGCCGTGGCTGAACGGGTCCGCGTCGTCGCCGCGCACCGACACCACCTCGCGACCGCGCGTGGTGATCTCGAGGTTGCAGTTGGCCTCGCAGAGCGGGCACGTGTGGTGGTGCCTGACCGTTCCCGTCGTTGGCTGCATCGCGTTCTCCTCTGCGCGTCGCCGCGCGTCGCCGGCGAACGCGCTCAGCTCGCCGCGCGTCCCGCCGCCGCGCGCGCGACGATCTTGCGCGCGCGATTGATGTGCGGCGCGTCGACCATCGCGCCCTTGTAGACGAAAGCTGCTTGCCCGCGCGCGAACGCTTCGGTCGCCGCGGCGAGCAGTGCGTTCGCTTCCGCGACCTCTTCCTCGCTCGGCACGAAGACGCGATTGATGGTCGGGATCTGCGCCGGGTGAATTGCGGCTTTGCCGGTGAAGCCGAGGTCCGCGGCCTCCTGTGCCTCGCGCTCGAGACCTTTGTCGTCGTGGAAGTCGAAGTACGGCATGTCGAGCGGGTCCATGCCGGCCGCCGCGGCGGCGAGCAGGCAGGCCGAGCGCGCGAACTGGAAGACGTCGGGCAGCGAGCCGTCCGGCTTGCGCGAGCGCCGCGAGCCGAGCGCGTTCGACAGATCCTCGCTCGCCCACATGAGCGCCGTCGAACGCAGGCTCGCCTGCGCGACGCGGCGGATGTTCAGGATCCCCTCGGGCGTCTCGGTCGCCAGCAGCACCAGCCGGACCGATCCCTGCTCCCGTCCGACCAGGGCCTCGAAGTTGGCGATCGCGCGGTCGACGAAGCGGACGTCGTCCTCGCTGCGCACCTTGGGCAGGACGTAGCCGTCCGGGTGGCCCGCCATGGTGACGGTGAGGTCGTCGAGCGTCAGACCGGTCTCGAGCGGGTTGATGCGCACCAGCTTCTCGGCACCACGGAACTCGAGCGCGAGCAGGGCGTCGCGCACCATCTCGCGGGCCTTCATCTTGTGCGCCGGGACCACGGCGTCCTCGAGGTCGAAGATCAGCGAGTCGGCGCCGACCGTGAGCGACTTCTCCATCTTGTGTCGGTCGTCGCCGGGGACGAACAACAGCGAACGTCGCAGGCGCGGCGTGCCGGGCTTGTTCTCGGAGGAGCTCATCGCGATCCCAGTCGCTATCCCGATGCACGGCGGCAGGCAAGAAACCTCTGCGGACGGGTGCTCGCTGGCCGGGTGGCGTGGTCTGCCCGTCTCCCCTTGCACCGTGTCCCGACCTGGACCAGTGTCTCGCCGATGCGCAGCGCCGCTCTCCGGCTCCTGTTCGTCGCACCCGAGTGCCACCCGCTCGCCAAGGCCGGTGGGCTCGGCGATGCCGTGGCGGCGCTGGTGAAGACGCTCGCGCGCCGCGGGCACGACGTCCGCGTGCTGCTGCCGCGCTATGGCTGGATCGACCCGGTGGCGCTCGGTGCCCGCGCGCTGGGGCCGATCCGGGTGCCGATGGGCGGCGGGGTCGAGCAGTACGGGGCGCTGTGGCTCGCGGCGCTGCCCGGGGGCGGCAGCGTCTATCTGCTCGAGCACGACGACTTCTTCGCGCGCGGCGGGATCTACGGCGACGGACCTGCCGCGGCCGGCGACGTCTGGCGCTTCGCGTTCCTGTCGCGCGCGGCGCTGCAGATCGCGCTCGAGTTCGACTTCGTGCCCGACGTCGTGCACGTGCACGACTGGCCTACCGCGCTCGCTGCGGCCTATCTCGAGCAGCTCCGTCCGTCCGAGCCGGTGCTGCGGCGCACGGCCAGCGTGCTCACGATCCACAACGTCGAGTACCAGGGGCGCTTCTCGGCCGAGGCGTGGCCCTACCTCGGCCTGCCCGCAGACCAGCTCCAGCCCGGTCGCCTCGAGGATCTGGGCGGGCTGAATCTGCTGAAGGGTGGCATCGCCGCCGCCGACGCGATCACCACGGTGTCGCCGACGCACGCACGCGACATGCAGACGCCGGCCGGTGGTCACGGTCTCGAGGCGTTTCTCGCCCGGCGGGCGTCGAGCATCACCGGCATCCTCAACGGCGTCGACGACGAGGTGTGGGATCCGCACGTCGATCCGTTTGTGCCGCGGCGCTTCGATGCGCGCGATCTGCGCGGCAAGCTCGCCTGCAAGCGCGCCCTGCAGACCGCATTCGCGCTCGAGCAGCGCGACGACGTGCCCGTCCTCGGGATCGTCTCGCGCTTCGCCGCGCAGAAGGGCCTCGATCTGCTGCGTGGGGCGCTCCCCGCGGTGCTCGAGGCGGGTGAGGCGCAGCTCGTGGTCCAGGGGGCGGGCGAGCCCGCGCTGGAGCAGTTCTTCGCCGCGCTCGGTCGCCGCTACGCGGGCCGCGCCGGGGTGCGCATCGGCTACTCGGAGGAGGGCGCGCACCGCATCCATGGCGGCGCCGACTTCTTCTTGATGCCTTCGCGCTACGAGCCGTGCGGTCTCGCCCAGATGTACGCCATGCGCTACGGCACGCTGCCGATCGTACGCGCCACCGGTGGGCTCGCCGACACCGTGAGCGACTATGACGAGTCTACCGGCGACGGCACCGGGTTCGTCTTCCTGGCGCCCACCGAGGCTGCGTGCGGGGCGGCGCTGCGACGCGCGATCGAGACGTGGTACGTCCGCCCCGCACACGTCGCGAAGCTCCGCCGTCACGCCATGGCGCGCCGCTTCTCGTGGGACGACAGCGCGGCACGCCTGGAAGCGGTCTACGATTCCATCGTCGACCGGCCAGCCGCGGGCGCGCACGAACCAGCACCGAAGGACGTACCGAACAGAACGAGGAGAGTTCTCGGATGAGCTACGAGGAGATCAGCTACGCGGTCGAGGATCGCGTCGCCACCATCACGCTCGATCGTCCCGAGCGCATGAATGCCTTCACCGCGAAGATGTGTGGCGAGCTGCTGCGCGCGTTCGACCAAGCCGACGCCGACGACGAGGTACGTGCCGTCGTCGTGACCGGCGCCGGGCGCGCGTTCTGCGCCGGCGCCGATCTCGGCACCGGCGGCGACACCTTCGACAGCAAGGCGCAGGGCTACCAGGACACGCTCGACACGCACCGCGACGGTGGCGGCCTGGTGTCGCTGAAGATCTACTCGATGAAGAAGCCGGTGCTCGCCGCGATCAACGGGCACGCGGTCGGCGTCGGGATCACGATGACCTTGCCGATGGACATCCGCATCGCGGCGGAGAACGCAAAGATGGGCTTCGTGTTCGCGCGCCGGGGCATCGTTCCCGAGGCAGCGAGCAGCTGGTTCCTGCCGCGCCTGGTCGGCATGGAGCGGGCGGCGGAGTGGGTCTACACCGGACGCCTGTTCGACGCCGCGGAAGCGCACGCGGCCAAGCTCGTGAGCCGCGTCGTTCCTGCGGAACAGGTGCTGCCGGCCGCGCTCGCGCTGGCCCGCGAGATCGCCGACAACACCTCGGCGGTCTCGGTGGCGCTGGCGCGCCAGCTCATGTGGCGCATGCTCGGCGCGGCGAGCCCGCTCGACGCGCATCGCGTCGACTCGAAGAGCATCTTCTGGATGGGGCGCTCGCCCGATGCGTACGAGGGCGTGTCGGCGTTTCTCGAGAAGCGGCCGGCGAAGTTCAGCATGCGTCCGAGCACGGACATGCCGCCGTTTTACCCGTGGTGGAAGGAGTGAGGATGGACGTTCCGTTACCGGGCCGCGCCGCGCGTGGCTGCACTTCCCTGGCCGCGACGTCGGCGCTGCTCGCGGTTCTCGCCGGCACGGCGCTCGCCACAGCCCCGGTCCTCGACGAGGCGAAGCTCGTCGACCTGACCTACACCTTCGACGAGAAGACCATCTACTGGCCGACCGAGGACGGCTTCCACCTCGAGCAGGGACCGCGGGGCTTGACGGCCCAGGGCTACTTCTACTCCGCCAACCGGCTCAGCACCGCCGAGCACGGCGGCACCCACATGGACGCGCCGATCCACTTCGCGCAGGGCAAGCTCACCGCGGACCAGGTTCCGCTGGCGGCGCTGGTCGGCCCGGCCGTGGTCGTTGACGTGAGCGCTGCCGCGAGCAGCGACCGTGACTACCGTCTGCGGGTCGATGATCTCGAGCGCTGGGAGGCGAAGTACGGCCGCATCCCCGACGGTGCGATCGTGCTCATGCGCAGCGGCTGGGGGCGCTTCTGGCCCGACAAGCTGCAGTACCTCGGCACCGATCAGAAGGGCGACGTCGCCAACCTGCACTTCCCCGGCTTCTCGAAGGAAGCGGCCGAGTGGCTGGTGACGAACCGTACGATCGACGCGATCGGCGTCGACACGCCGAGCATCGACCACGGACAGTCGAAGGACTTCATGGTGCACCAGATCGTGAACGGCGCGAACAAGCCCGGGTTCGAGAACGTCGCCAACCTCGATCGACTGCCGGAGTTCGGGGCGACGATGATCGCGCTGCCGATGAAGATCGGCGGCGGATCGGGCGGACCGGCGCGCATCATCGCGGTGCTGCCGTGAAGGTCGGCATCCCGCTGTTCATGCTGCGGCCCGAGCAGATGGTCCCGGTCGCGCGCCGTGCCGAGGAGCTCGGCTTCGAGTCGGTGTGGGTCGCCGAGCACCTGGTCTTCCCGACGCAGATCGAGAGCCGCTACCCGTACGCGACCACCGGCGTACCGCCGATCAACCCGGCAACGCCGCTGCTCGACCCGCTGCTGGTGCTGGCGCAGGTCGCCGCCGTCACCTCGCGCATCCGTCTCGGCACCAACATCTACCTGCTGCCGCTGCGCCACCCGCTGGTGACGGCACGGCTCGGCGTCACGCTCGACGTGCTGTCGAACGGCCGCTTCAGCTTCGGCGTCGGGGCCGGCTGGCTCGCGGAGGAGTTCAGTGCCGCGGGGGTCGACTTCAAGCGCCGTGGTTCGCTGACGCGCGAGTGCGTGCGCGCGCTGCGCACCCTGTGGACCGAGTCCGAGCCCGAGTTCCACGGCCGCACGTTCTCGTTCGGTCCCGTCAAGTTCGAGCCCAAGCCGGTGCAGAAGCCGCATCCGCCGATCCTCGTCGGCGGCGAGAGCGAGGCGGCACTCAAGCGCGCGGCGGAGGTCGGCGACGGTTGGTACGGCGTGCGTCACACCCCCGAGACGGCAGCGGTTCAGGTCCGCAGGCTCGCGCAGTTGCGCGCCGACGCCGGCCGGGCGGGCGCGAGCTTCGAGATCACGGTGAGCCCCGGTGCGAGCGATCTCGATCGTGACGTGCTGGCGCGCTTCGCCGACGCAGGTGTCGACCGCGTGGTGTCGCTGCCGTGGACGCGTGCCCGGGAGGCGATGGAATCCCTGGAGCGCTTCGCGTCGCAGATCCTGTAGAAGTACGTGGTTCACGCCGGGCGCCAGTCGAAGTCAACGTCGAGATCCGTAGGTCGCCGACAGCGGAATGGCGAACAGCACGATGAAAACCGCGTTGAGAGCCGCGTTCTGCCAGAAGCCCGACCACAACGAGAACAGCGTGTCCGGGACGAACCACGCGACCAGCGAGACAGTCGACGTGAGCCACGCTTCGGATGATCCACGTCGGAACGGGCCGAGCACGATGAACAGGAGCGCGATTCCCCAGCCAAACATCATTGCACCCAGGACTGCGTGAACCAGGGTGATGTAAGCGACAGCAGGACCACCGAACGCATCGATCCGGTCGGATGACGAGAACAACAGCAGGCCGAAGAAGCTTCGCGTGAAGCTCGGTGCGAGAACCATCCCCAGGCCGAACAGAATCACGCCGACGGTGACGACGACGAGCCAGCGCCACCAGAAAAGCCCGGTCGGTTTCATCCTAACCGGCCTGCGCCGCGAGCCGGACCCGGCCTTCCGCCGGTGCGGCCTCCGGACGCCGTAGCAGGTAGAGCAGCGGGCCGACGCTGCCCAGCGCGATCGTCAAGATGAGATACGGCACCGGCGAGACGCCGTGCGTGCGCGCATCCTGCACCATCCAGACGGCGACCAGGCCCAGCGCGATGACCAGGTCGACCGTGCCGACGATGCCCGACGGGCTCGCGAGCAGGCCGCTGAACAGGCCGAGGAAGCCGACCTGAGAGACTCCCCAGACGGTCACGGTACCGGGCTCCAGCAGGGCGCCACGCGCCCGCGCCGTTGCCGCAGGGCCACGGGCGTTGCGGCGCCGCAACGCCCGCCGTGGCTAGGTCACACCGATTGCGCCCGGCCCGCCTCCTGCGAGAAGATCGCGCACGCACAGCGGCGAGTGGCAGCAGAGTTGCTGCGTGTGGACGCGCGATGACCAACGACGCCCAAACGATCGCACCCGAAGCGGAACGTGGACGCCCGCTCCCGGGCGCGGAGGATGGCCGCCCCTGGTGGCGCCTCGAGCGCTGGTGGGGGCTCGCGGGCGGGGTCGCGCTCGGTCTCGGCGACCTCCTGGTCACCTTGCTGCTCGGCATCCGCTTCGAGATGAACGGCCTCGACGTCACGCTGGCGGCGCTCGGGCTCTACGGCGGCACCTTCGCCGCGACCGGGCTGCTCTTCGGTCTGGTGCTCGAGTCCCGGCGGCGCGACCGGCGCGCGGCGGCGATCATCGCCGCCCAGATGGAGACCGTCGCGGCGACGCGCGCGCGCCTCGCGCAGAGCGAGAAGCTCGCGGCGCTCGGTCAGCTCGCCGCCGCGATCGCGCACGAGGTGCGCAACGCGCTCGCCATCATCCGCTCGTCCGCGCAGGGCTTGAACGAGAGCCTGCCGGCAGCCGACGCGGACGCGCAGCGGGCGTGCTCGTTCATCACCGCGGAGATCGACCGCCTGGGCAGCGTCGTGTCCTCGCTGCTCAGCTTCGCGCGCCCGCCGCGTCTCGCGCCGCGCCCGGTCGCGGTCGGGTCGCTGTTCGACCAGGCGGTGCTGCTCGCGCGCCAGGAGCTCGACGCGAAGGAGATCCGTGTCGTGCGCGACGAGCCGGCAGCGCTCCCCTCCGTACAGGCGGACTCCGACCTGATCGTTCAGGTGCTGCTCGGCCTGCTCTCCAATGCGGCCGACGCGGTGCCGCACGGCGGCGAGGTGATGCTCGAGGCGAGCGCCACGCAGGGCGTCGTCGAGATCGGCGTCGCCGACACCGGTCCGGGTATTCCGGAGGGACTGCGGAGCCGGATCTTCGAGCCCTTCTTCACGACCCGCGACAAGGGCACCGGCCTCGGACTCGCAGTGGCGCGGCAGATCGTCGAGGCGCACGCCGGGCGCATCGACGTCGGCGAGCGGCCGGGCGGCGGCGCCCGGTTCCGCATCTCGCTTCCCGAAGCGTCGCACGCCGGGGCACCGGAGGCGTGGGCATGAAGCCGCGTATCCTGGTGGTCGACGACGAGGAGCGCATGGCGTCGGTGGTCGCGATGGCGCTCGGCCGCGCGGGCTACGAGTGCGAGACCTGTCCGGGTGGCGAGGCCGCGCTCGTCGCGGTCGACGCCCGCGGCGCCGACGTCGTGGTCACCGACTGGCGGATGCCGGGAATGGACGGCATCGAGCTGCTGCGCCGCCTGCACGTCAAGCGCCCCGCGCTGCCGGTGATCCTGATCACCGCGCACGGCAGCGTGCCGTCGGCCGTCGCCGCGATGCGCGAGGGCGCGTTCGACTACATCACCAAGCCGTTCGACAACGACGAGCTGCGCGCGCTGGTCGGCCGCGCGCTGGACTTGACGCGGCTCGAGCGCGAGAACCGCTACCTCAAGCAGGAGGTCGCGAGTCGCTACGCACCCGACGCGATGGTCGCCGAGAGCGCGCGTTCGAAGGACCTGCTCGACCTGGTGCGCCGGGTCGCGCCGAGCAAGGCGACGGTGCTCATCCAGGGCGAGAGCGGCACCGGCAAGGAGCTGGTCGCGCGCCTGCTGCACTACTGGAGCGACCGCGTCGGTCAGCCGTTCGTCGCCGTCAACTGCAAGGCGTTCGCGGAGGGCGTGCTCGAGAGCGAGCTGTTCGGGCACGAGAAGGGTGCCTTCACCGGTGCCGCGGCGACGCGCGCCGGCTGCTTCGAGCGCGCCCAGGGCGGCACGCTCTTCCTCGACGAGATTGGCGAGGTCAGTCTCGATTTCCAGGCGAAGCTGCTGCGCGTGCTGCAGGAGGGCGAGGTGCTACGCGTCGGCGGGACGCAGCCACGCAAGGTGGACGTGCGCGTCGTCGCGGCCACCAACCGCGTGCTGCGCGACGAGGTCCAGGGCGGACGCTTCCGCGACGACCTGTTCTTCCGCTTGAACGTGATCCCGGTGCAGCTGGCACCGCTGCGCGAGCGCCGCGAGGACGTGCTGCCGCTGGTGCACCACTTCCTCGCCCACCACGCCGCCGCTGGCGGCCGCCGGCTGGTGCTGTCGCCCGAGGCCGAGCGCGCGATTTCCGAGCACGCCTGGCCGGGCAACGTACGTGAGCTCGAGAACGTCATGGAGCGCGCGGTCGTGCTCACGCGTGGCGAGGCGATCACACCCGAGGATCTGCTGCTCGAGCAGACGCTGGGTGTGGCCGCAGCGCGGACACCGATGGAGGCTGCCGGCACGCTGCAGGAAGCCCTCGACCGCGCCGCCGAAGCCCGGATCCGCGCGGCGCTGGAGGCGGCGCAGGGGCAGCGGGTCGAGGCCGCGCGCGCGCTCGGCATCGAGCGCACGACGCTCTACCGGATGATGAAGCGACTCGGAATGGAGTAGGGTGTCGCGGACGTGCAGCTCAGGGCCGCAGGAAATACTTGACTGCCTGGTTCAGCGCGTCGGCGCGCTCCCACTGCAGGAAGTGCCCCGCTCCCGGGACGACGAAGGGCCCGATGCACTCGGTGAACGCGACCGCGGCCTTCGGCAGGAAGTCGTCCGGCACCACGTGGTCTTCCGGACCGTAGAGCACGAGGGTGGGGATCGGGTTCTTCTCGAAGAAGTGCACCATCTCCACCATCGGCCGGTTGCCGGTCGCGTACTCGTAGTTCGCGAAGCTCGCGCGCAGCTTCTCGCCGTCGGCGAACGGCTCGGTCATGAAGTCGACGTCGTCGCGCGTGAAGGTCGCCGGAGCGGCCCAGAAGCGGTGACCGTAGAAGTCGGCGATGTAGGCACGGCGGCGCGCCGGTGTGTCGAGCTCGGCGGCGAGCGCGTCGGCGTCGGTTGCTTGACGGAGGAAGTAGTCGAGCTCGGGTCGGTGCGTGCGCTCGCGCTCGACCGGGATGCCGGCCTTCTCGTAGTCGTCGGCGAGGTACGGCAGCACCGTGTTGAAGATGCACTGGCGCTCGACGAAGCCGGGGAAGCGCAAGCCCAGGTCCTGCGCGACCGCGCCGCCGAGGTCGCCCGACACCGTCGCGCAGCGCTCGTGGCCGAGAACGTCGTGCACCAGCGCGTAGGCGTCGCGCGCGTGCGCGGCGACGTCGTAGCGGCCGTCGGACGCGAGGTCCGAGTCGCCGAAGCCGCGCAGGTCGGGCACGATCACCTCGAAGCCGGCCTCGGCGAGCGGACCGATGTTGCGCCACCAGATGCGCTTGGTCTCCGGATAGCCGTGCAGCAGTAGCAACGGATGCCCGCCCGCGCCCTCGCGCACGTAGGCGAGCGAGAGGCCGCCGCCGACCTCCGCCCGCTGCGTGGCGAACGCGTCCGCGGCCGGCGTCAAGCGCCACCTGCCGCCGCGGCGCCCGCGGTGATCTTGAGCTCGACGGTGCGTCCGTCGGGGTCCGAGACGTAGATCGAGGTGCCGTTGCCGGTCGCACCGTAGCGCTCGGCGGGGTCGCCGTGCGCGATGCCGGCCGCGTCGAGCATGGCGCACAGCTCGTCGGGGCTCGCGGCCGCGACGCTCAGGCAGAAGTGGTCGAACAGCGACTCGCCCGGACCGGCCGCGGCGATGGTGAACACGGTGGTGTCCAGTACGTCGACTAGCGAAGCCCCGGCGCGTAGCTGGTAGAGGCCGAGCGGCTCGATGGTGCGCTCGACCGGACAGCCGAGCTTGTCGCGGTAGAAGCCCAGCACTTCCTCGATCTTCGTGGTGCGCAGGACGACGTGGTCGACGCCGGTGATCTTGACCGCCATGGGTTCGCTCCTCGCGCGCATCATGCGGTCGAGCGTGGTGCGAGTCAAAGGCGGATCGGCGCGGGCGGCGGCGCCGCGCGGTTGCAAGACGCGCGGCACTCCGTCATTGCGGCGAACGTGTCGCGTCCCCTCGCCGAGCGCTGGCTGGTGCCGTTCCTGCTGCTCAACATCGTCGCCATCGCCATCGCCTACGCGTGGCTGCTGCTGCCGATCCTGCGCGACGGCCAGTACATGCCGGCCTGGACCGACGAGTACGGCTACGTGCTCGACGCGCGCTCGTTCGCGGCCAATGGCACGCTGCACGCGGCCCGTGTGAAGGAGGAGAGCGTCTCGCGCGTGTTCGCGGCGAGCACGCACGGACCCGCCTACATCCTGCTGCAGGGCGCGCTCGCGCGCGTCGCCGGCGATCCGGTCACGCTCTCGCTGTGGCCGAACCTGGCCGTGCTCGGGCTCCCGCTGCTGCTGATCCTCGTCTATCCGGTGCCGCTCGCACAGCGGATGTGGATCGTGCTGCTCCTGCTGCTGCACTTCGCGGTCTTCCTCTACCTCTTCACCTGGATGGTCGAGACCCATCAGGTGCTGTTCGCGGTGGCGGCGACGTTGCTGCTGGTGACGCTGCACCGGCTGGGACCGGACGCCGCCGGCACGCGGGCGCGGCTCGCCGGCTTCGTCGTCCTGCTGCTGGTGCTGTCGACGTTCCGGGTCTCGTACGCGCTCTGGGCGCTCGGGCTGCTGCCGCTCGCGCGCAACGGCCGCGAGCTGCTGCGCTTCGGCACGCTCGCGCTGGTCGTCCTCGTCGCCGGCGTGCTCGCCATGCAGGTGCTCTCGGCGCCGAACCCGCACTGGCCGCTCAGCCGCGCGCTCGGTGGGCTGGCACGCGGTGATGCCGCTGCGTCGATCGCGATGCTGGCCGGCAACGTGGGTCAGAACCTGCATCGCTACTTCGTCGGCGAGACCCAGGGGCTGACCTTCTATCTCGTCATGAAGTACGTCGTCGTACTGCTCGGTCTGATCGTCCTCGGCGGTGCGGCCGTCCACCGCGACCGGCTCGCGCTCGCGGCTGCGCTCGTGCTCGGCGCGCACCTGGTGCTGCTGTTCGTGCTCTACGACGCGCATACCTGGCGGGAGCACCGTCACCTGGCGCCGGTGTTCTATCTGCTCGTCGTCGTGCTGGTGGTCGGTGGCTACCGGAAGACGTACGTCGCGCTGTACCTCATCCTGCTGGCGCTCTTTCCCGAGGTCTACGGGTACGCCAACGAGCGGATCTTGCCGGAGCGCCAGCTCGTTGCCATGCAGTGGGCCGCGAGTGAGGACGCGCGCCGGTCGCTCGCGCACCTGGCGGACCTGGTCACGCGCGCGGACGGCGGCACGATCACCGTGCTGCACGCGAAGGACTACTACCGGAACCTGTCGCTCTTTCCGCTCGCGCTTCCTGTCAAGAATAGGGACGGACAGCCGATCCGCTACACGGCTAACCTCGGCGCGACACCCGACACGCGCCGCTTCGGACGCATCGCGATCGACTACGTTCTGCTGCCACCCGGGACGGCGCCGGAGCCGGGCTGGGCGCGCGTCTACGCCGACGCGTACTACGCGCTCTACGATCTGCGGCCGGCGTCCGGTGCCGGAACCGGTGCCAGCCCCTCGCCGCGGAGCAGGGCGGGCGACAGCTTCAAGCGGTCGACGTCGCTACCGAGCAGCGTCAGCAGTGCGGTGCGCAGCTCGTCATAGGCCCCTTTCGCAGCCGCGTCCGTGCGCGGATCCACGGGCCGATCGGAGTAGGTGCCGGTGACCCGGAAGAGGTGGCCGTCGGTCGCGAGCCGCCACTCCCGGTTGCGGATGAACGCGTGATAGCCGAGCTGGACGTAGACCCACGCCCGTTGCGAACCTCCCTTGGCGAGCAGGGGGGCGCGGAAGCTGTGGCCGTCGAGCCGGACCCCTTGCGGAAGCGGTGCCCGGCCCAGGTCTGCGAACGTCGGCAGCAGATCGGTGAAGTCGACGAGGTCGTCGCTGACCGCTCCCGCTGCGATCGTGCCCGGTTGCCGCGCGATGAAGGCCACGTTGCTGCCGCTCTCGCCGAGCGTGAACTTACCGCCCTGGATCTGGCGTCCGGCGAGCGCGACGACGAAGTTCTCGTTGCCACCGTTGTCCGCGGTGAAGATCACCAGGGTGCGCGAGTCGAGGCCGAGCTTGGCGAGCCGGTCGACGTAGCGACCGACCAGCTCGTCCATGTACGCGATCATCAGCGCGTAGAGGGCTGCCATCTGCTGCTTCGGGTCGGCTCCTGCGTCCGGTGCCTGCCGCCCCGGGGGGACGTGGTAGGGCGCATGCGGCAGGTTCATGGCGTGGTAGGCGAGAAACGGCCGGCTGCGGTTGCGCGCCATGAATTCGGTCAAGAACGAGAACTCGATCTCGGGCGCGTACGAAGTCGCGTCGACCGCGAGCTTGCGTCCGTTCTGCCAGAGCCGGGGAGCGAAGTAGCGCGAGTTGTCCGGCGTCGGTCGCAGCATGCCGCCGACGCGCTCGAGGCTCCACAGACAGGATTCCGTGAAGCCCGACTCCTTCGGCATGTCCGGCCGCTCGGCGAGCGAGCCGAGCTGCCACTTGCCGGCCATCGCGGTCGCGTAGCCCGCGGCCTGGAGCGTGCGCGCGAACGTGGGCTCGCTCGGCGCCAGCGACGGCGGGCTGAGCGGCCCCGCGTTGTCGATCCAGCCGGTACGGAACGGATAGCGCCCGGTCAGCAGCTCCGCGCGCGACGGCGCGCAGGCAGGGGTCGCGAACGCGTTGGTGAAGCGCAATCCGCCCGTTGCCAGCCGATCGACGTTGGGCGTCGAGAAGGTCGTCCCGCCGTACGCGCCCAGGCACTCGAGCCCGAGATCGTCGGCGACGATCAGCAGCACGTTCGGCGGGCCGGGCGTGCTGCCACAGCCGCGGCTGGCGCCGCCGCACGCGCTCAGGAGCAAGCTACCGGCACCCATGCGCAGCACCGAGCGCCGCGTCCAGGGTGATTCGCTGAAGGAGGCCGGGGCCTCACCGGTCTCGTGCCGTTGGTCGCGTGCCATGGGTAATCAGCTGTCGGATGGTGGGGTGGTCGTGCGTGCGTCGGTGGTCTGGTGCGGCAGCCGAACGTCGCCCGCGCGAACTGCCGCCCAGTCGATGGCGAACAGCGGGAGCGGTGCCGCGACCTTCATGATGCCAGGATGGCCGGCATCGAGGTAACGATCCAGCGCCGGCCGTGAGGGGTCGGCGAGGACGTGCGTCACGCCGTAGTAGTACGCGATGCCGAGGACCTCGCGGGGATCGGCGGTCCAGGGCATCGCCACCGTCTTCACGCCCGGGCCCGAGAAGAAGCGCAGCTCCCACGGGTGGCGCGCCATCAGCACCGCGTTCGCTGGCAGGTTGCGCTGCGCCCAGCGCGCGAAGCCCTCGACCGGGCTGGCGCGAAAGCCCGGTGCGACGCCGACGTCGCCCTGCTGCCAGGCTTGCAGGTCGCGCGCCTCGAGCGCGGCGAACAGGAGGAGCAGGGCGCAGACCATGCCGGGCGCGATCCCGCCCGCATGCGCGCGGCAGCTCGTCTCGCCCCAGCGCGGCCAGCGCGCCGCGAGCAGGGCATCGACCGGCCGCACGAGCCGCCGCGCGACGGCGGCGACGCCAGTCAAGCCAAGAACGGTCATGATCGGCTGCGCGGGCAGCGCGAAGCGCCCACCGACCGAGAAGAAGTAGATCAGCAGCGTTCCGTGCACGACGCCGAGGAATATCAGGGCCGCGACGATGCCCCACGAGCGCGGCCACGCGCTCAGCTCCGCGCGGAAGCGCCCGCGCAGCGCGGCGCGCAACGGCACGCCGAGGAGCACGCAGGCCGCATAGGCGGCACCGAGCAGATTCGGCAGCAGCGTCGCGCGGTGCTCGGCGACGACGAAGGTGAGCAGCGCACGCCATCCGCTCGCCAGCGCCGTCCAGCCGTCGGACCAGGTGCGAGTCCAGTGCGCGCGCCAGCCCGCGGCAGCGAGCTGCGACGCTTGCGGATCGCGGCTGCGGTCGACGGGCGATTTGCGCAGCGCGGTGTCGGGCTCGGTGCGCTCGAGCGCGGGCTGCACGTCCTCGCCGCGCAGCAGCGCGAACGCACCGACGCCGAGCGGGCCGAGCCGGTACCAGTCCGCCTGGCCGGTGTCCGAGCCGAGCAGGGCGAGGCGCACGTACTCCTCGCGCTGCCGGCCGACGAGCGGCCAGAAGCGCTCGCCGTACTTCGTCCAGCGGTCGCTGGTGCGCGGCAGGTCCTGTCCCCAGTAGGGGCGATAGTGCGTCTCTTCCCAGACGTCGAGGCCGATGAAGCCGCTCGCGTAGTTGTGGATCGAGTGGATCGGCGAGCCGTAGTGGTAGAGGTTCGAGAGCTGCCAGGGGAGGATGCCGAGCACCAGCACGCCCCAGCCGAAGTACAGCCAGCGCAGACGCAGCACCTTCGGCCCGCTGATCAGAAGCGCCACCACCGGAAAGAGCCCGACCAGCAGCAGCTCGGACAGCTTCGCGTAATAGGCGAGCGCCGCCAGCGCTCCCGCGATCGCGTACAGCCTCGGTCGTGCGCGCGCGCCGATCATCGCCGCGCAGAAAGCGGTGAGCAAGGTCGCGAGCGTCACGTCGGCGAGCGTGGTCAACGACTCGAGGAACACCTGACGGTTGAGCACCATCAGGAGGCCGGCCACGAGCCCGACCCAGGAGCGACGGCTGACGGCGATGCCGAGCCACGCCGCCGCGAGCGGCAGCCCGAGCGCACCCATCAGCACCGCCGGGATCTTCGCGTGGAAGGCGGACACGCCGAGGGTCGCGAAGAAGGGCGCGATCATCATGCCCATCAGCGGCGGCCAGTGGTCGTCGGGACGGTCGATGGTCCTGTCGTACGGGATGTAGAAGCTGCTGATGTACTGGACGTCGAAGCCGCGCCCCTCGGCGAGGCTGCGACCGATCTCCGCATACGCCGCGGTGTCCGAGCGCCCGATGGTGCGATCGAGGGCGATCACCCGGAAGCGCAGCGCTGCCGACAACGATCCGAACGCGAGCACCACCGCGAGCACGGCGAGGATCGCGAGCCGGCTCGGGCGCCCGTCGTGGGCGCGGGTCCACGCGGCGATCGTGGTGATTGTTCGGGCGCGGCCTGGCAAGACGCTCTGATGTAGACCACGGCGCGCGCTGAGCGGCGACCGTTGCCAGCCCTTCAGCGCGTCTCGCGCGGCTTGTCGTTGCGCACCAGCTTCCAGGTGATCGCACTCATCATCTCGACCGCCTGACGGCGCGGGATCTGTCCCAGCAGCTCGGCGCCCTGCTTGTTCGCGTCACCGGGGATCACGCGCGGCTCGACGCCGAGCGTCGCCAGCGCCTCGCGCACCACCTCGGCGGGATCCATGGCGGGCATGATCTCGGCGCCGGGCTCCGACGGCTGCGACGACAGCCAGCCCGGCGTGCGCGTCGAGCCCGGCTGCACGACCAGGACGTCCACCCCCTGCGGCGCGAGCTCCGACCACAGCGCGTCGCCGAACACCAGGGTGAACGCCTTGCTCGCCGCGTAGACCGTGAGCTGTGCCGAGCCGAAGTTGCCCGACATCGACGACATCAGGATCACGCCCCCACGCCCGCGCGCGACCATCGCCGGGACCAGCTCGTGCACCAGCCGGAGCGGGCCGCGGCAGTTGACGTCGATGGTCGCGTCGGCGAGCGCGGGCGTCATCTCGAGGTACGGCGCGACCGTACCGATTGCCGCGTTGTAGACCAGCAGTCCGATCTCGGCGCCGCCGAGGCCGGCGCGCACCCGCTGTGCGACGTCGGCGCTACCGAGGTCGGCGTCGAGCGTCTGCACGTCGACGCCGTGCTGCTTGCGGATCGCGTCCGCGGTCGCGGCTAGCGGTGCGGCGTCGCGGTCGATCAGGACGAGGCCGATCCCGAGCGCGGCGATCTGGCGCGCGTACTCCGCGCCGAGGCCGACGGCGGCGCCGGCGACGAGGGCGTACGGTCCGTACTTCGAGCGGAAAGAAGCGTCGGTGGGCATGTCCGTCGTCATTCCACGATGACGAGCGCCCGTCGAGAAGCTGCGCGCTGCTAGCCGCGCAGCAGGCGCTCGGTGTCGGTCCAGCCCATGCACGCGTCGGTGATCGAGACGCCGTAGCGGAGCTTCGACCTCTCCTGCGGGAACGGCTGGTTGCCCGCTTCGAGGTGGCTCTCGAGCATCAGGCCGATCAGCCCGGCGTTGCCGGCGCGGCGCTGTGCGACCACGCTCTGCCAGACGTCTTCCTGCCGCGCCGGAACCTTGCCCGAGTTGGCGTGGCTCGAATCGACCAGCACGACCGGTGGTAGCCCGCGTGACTCGAGCTGCTGCAGCGCCTGCGCGATGCTGTCCGGATCGAAGTTCGAGCGCTCACGACCGCCGCGCAGCACCAGGTGGCCGAGCGGATTGCCCGACGTACGAACGATGCTGGTGATGCCGTTCTCGTCGATGCCGAGGAAGCTGTGCGCCGAGCGCGCCGCCTGCATGGCGTCGATCGCGACCTCGAGGCCACCGTCGGTGCCGTTCTTGAAGCCGACCGGCATCGACAGCCCGCTCGCCATCTCGCGGTGCGTCTGCGACTCGGTGGTGCGCGCGCCGACCGCGGCCCAGCTCACCAGGTCGCCGAGGTACTGCGGCACGATCGGGTCGAGGAACTCGGTCGCGGCCGGCAGGTCGAGCGCCGCGATCTCGAGCAAGATCTGGCGTCCGATGCGCAGGCCGGTGTCGATGTCGTAGCTGCCGTCGAGGTGCGGGTCGTTGATCAGGCCCTTCCAGCCGATCGTCGTGCGCGGCTTCTCGAAGTAGACCCGCATCACGACCTCGAAGCGGTCGCCGACGTCGGCCCGCACGCGCGCGAGACGGCGCGCGTAGTCGAGCGCGGCTTCAGGATCGTGGATCGAGCACGGTCCAACGATTGCGAGCAGGCGCGGATCGCGGCCGCCGAGGATCGCCTCGACCGCCGCGCGTCCGGCGGCGACGGTTCGCGCCGCGGCCTCGCTCGCGGGCAGCTCGGCCCGCAGCGCAGCAGGCGCCACCAGGCGGACGGTGTCGCGGACATGAACATTCGACAGCACGTTCGACGGTGGGGTTGGCATCGTGATTCTCAGCTTGCAGCGCGTACGGCGTCGAGCGCGCGCGGGTTGTCGAGCGCGGAGACGTCGCCCAGCGCGGGCGGGGGCGTCCCTGCGGGTAGCGCACCGGGGTGCGACGTCAAGTAGACGGCGCGGATCAGCCGGCGCATGATCTTCGCGTTGCGCGTCTTCGGCAGCTCGGCGACGAACTTCACCGCCTCGGGCTTCATCGCCTTGCCGAGGCCGTCGACCACGCAGCGCAACAGCGCCTGGCGCAGCGTCTCGTCCGCGGCAGCACCGGTCCGCACGACGACGAAACAGACCAGGGCGCCGCCCTTCACCTCGTGCGGCACCTCGATCGCCGCCGCCTCGACGACGTCGGCGTGCGCCACCAGCAGCGACTCGACCTCGGCCGGACCGAGCCGTTTGCCGGCGACCTTGATGGTGTCGTCGGAGCGGCCCTCGATGAACCACTGGCCGCGCTCGTCGATGCGAGCCCAGTCGCCGTGCACCCACACGCCCGGGAAGCGCGACCAGTAGGTCTCCTCGTAACGCTGCGGGTCGCGCCAGAAGCCCTGCGTCATGCCCGGCCACGGGCCCTTCACGACCAGCTCGCCGACCGTGCCGCGAACCGGCTGGCCGTGCTCGTCGACGACGTCGGCGTCGATGCCGAGGATCGGCACCGAGAAGCCGCACGGCTCGAGCGGGTGCAGCATGGTGCAGCCGACGATGCCGCCGCCGATCTCGGTACCGCCGCTGTAGTTGACGATCGGGCAGCGGCCGCCGCCGACCTCGCGCGCGAACCACGTGTACGGCTCGGGATTCCACGCCTCGCCGCTCGAGCCGAGCACGCGCAGCGAGGACAGATCGTGCTTCGCGACCCAGTCGGTGCCGTGCGACTGCAGCGCGCGGATCACCGTCGGTGCGACGCCGAGGTGGGTCACGCGGTGGCGCGCGGCCATCTCCCACAGCCGCCCCGGGTTCGGATGGTCGGGCACGCCCTCGAACAGCACCATGCTCGCGCCGAGCGTCAAGGTGCCGAGGATCTCCCACGGGCCCATCACCCAGCCGATGTCGGTGACCCAGAGCATGCGGTCGCCGGCCTCGACGTCGAAGCAGTACGCCATGTCGGTCGCGATCTTGAGCGGGAAGCCGCCGTGCGTCGCGACCACGCCCTTGGGACGCCCGGTGGTGCCCGAGGTGTACATGACGAGCGCCGCGTCCTCGGACGAGGTCTGCGCCATCGCCGGCGCGGGGAACTCGTTCGCGCCTGGCCACCAGTGATCGCGGCCGCCGGTCCACGGCACCGTGCCCGGGCTCTGGTCGCCGTCGCCGCGCGGCACCACGAGCACACCGCGCACGCTGGCGCCGCCGAGCTCGATCGCACGATCGGCGGTCTCCTTCATCGCGACTCGTGCGCCGCGCCGGAAGAACGCGTCGGCGGTGATCAGCACCTTCGCCGCGGAATCCTCGAGCCGCGTCGCGACGGCCTCGGCGCCGTAGCCGGAGAAGCAGGGCACCGCGATCGCTCCGACCTTGAGAGTCGCGAGCAGGGCCGCCACCGTCTCCGGGATCATCGGCAGGAAGAGCGCGACCCGATCGCCGTGCGCGACGCCGATCGCCACCAGCTGCGCCGCGCAGCGGTCCACCTCGGCCGCGAGGCCGGCCAGCGTGAGGGTGCGCTGGCTGCCGTCGTCGCCCTCCCAGACCACCGCGACCTGGCCGGCGCGCGACGGCAGCCAGCGGTCGAGGCAGAGGTGCGCGGCGTTGATGCGGCCGTCGACGAACCAGCGCGGCCACGCCGGCCCGCGGCTCGCGTCGAGCACCTTGGTGTACGGCGCCAGCCACTCGAACGCGAGATCCTCGAGCAGCGCCGGCCAGAAGCTCTCCGGCTCCGCGATCGAGAAGCGGTGCAGCTCGGCATACCCTGCGGGTGTCGGCGGCAGGCCGCGTCGTGCGAGAAAGCGGCCGAGACGGCTGGCGCTCGTGCGCGCGGGGTCGGGCTGGAAGATCCAGTCGGTCACGCGGGCTTGCTTAGCATCCTGTGCTTGGAGCTGCGCCGATCGGCCGGTCCCGGCTCGCCACGACCTGCTTCGGTGCGCGTCGGGACGTCCTGGCCTTGCCACGCGCGTCCTGGTTCGGGCACAGTCGAGGCATGAAGCTCGGGATCTTCCTCCCCTTGATCGGTGCCCGCGATGCCGGCCACCTGCCAGAGGTCCTCACCACCGCCGCGCGCACCGCGGAGGAGTGCGGCTTCCACTCGCTGTGGTTCCCCGAGCACGTCGTGCTGTTCGACGAGTTCAAGTCGAAGTACCCGTACTCCGCCGACGGCTCGCTGCCGATGCCGTCGGGCTACGGCATGCTCGAGCCCTTCACCGCGATCGCGTTCGCGTCCGCGGTGACGACCAGGATCCGCCTGGGCACCGGCATCTGCATCGTGCCGCAGCGCTCGGCGATCTACACCGCCAAGCAGGTCGCCGACTGCGACGTGCTGTCCGGTGGACGCGTCGACTTCGGCGTCGGCATCGGCTGGCTGCGCGAGGAGTTCCAGGCGCTGGGCGTCGAGTTCGAGGGCCGCGCGACGCGCACCCGCGAGTATCTCGCCGCCATGAAGTCGCTGTGGGCCGACGACGTGTCGGAGCACCAGGGCCACTTCCTGCACATCCCGCCGCTGCGCATGTTCCCGAAGCCGCTGCAGCAGCCGCACCCGCCGATCATCTTCGGCGGCCACAGCGACCGCGCGCTGCGCCGGGTGGCCGACCTCGGTGACGGCTGGTTCGCGTTCGACGTGCTACCCGCCGAAGTGGTGCCGCAGATCGAGGAGCTGAACGCAGTTCTGTCGCGTCGCGGTCGGCGCCCGGACTCGATCGAGATCAGCGCGTCGCCGTACATGAAGCCAGGGCGCGACGCGGCAACCCTGCGCGCGTTCGCGGAGGCAGGGGTGGATCAGGTGATCCAGGTGGTGTTCGGCGCGTCGCCAGACGACGTCAAGTACGAGATCGAGACACTGGCGGCGGAACTGATCCCGGTCGCGCAGTCGCTGCAGCCGCGGCCCCGGCCGCATCATTGAGCCCGGCCGGAAGGCGCCCCCGCGGAGCGTCCCGTCGCGAGAGAAATCCGCCACCAGGCTGATTTTCTTGACTTGGCGCTCGCGCGCGTGCTCTAGCGGTCCCGAGCCTTCATCATGTGCCCTAGAGGGAAGCGTCATGAACCAGCGGATCCGTCTCGTCGTCGTCGCGCTCGCAGTCACGGTCGGAGCGGTTCCCGGCCCGGCCGCCGCCTTCACCGACCTCACGCAGGGGAGGTCGCTCACCGCGGTTGACCGGCCGAACCCGAAGTCGGACCGGATCACCTTCAACTGGACGCGCGACCCGGCCCTGTTCGCGATCCCGCAGAGCCCGCTCTGTCCTGCGCAGACGAAGATCCGCATCGTCACCGACACCGAGGTCCTGCCCGAGCTGGCGCTCGATTGCAGCAAGTGGGCGATCGCCGGCACCGGCTTCGTCTACAAGGACGTCGTTCCGACCACCGGGGTGCGCCGTGTGCTGCGGCTGCGCTCGGGAACGCTCAGCGTGCTGCTCAAGGGGCCGGGCTACAGCGAGGACCCGATCGGCGGTCCGGTCGGGTTCGTCGAGACCCGCGTGCGCGTCGGTACCACCGAGTATTGCGGGCGCTGGGCAGAGCCCCCTGGCAGGATTCGCAAGAACGTGCCGGGCACGACCAGGATCGGCGGCCCGACCGCGGCCTGCGAGGTCGAGTGTGGCAACGGCATCGCGGAGGACGGCGAGTCGTGCGACGACGGCAACGCCACCAGCGGCGACGGCTGCGACGCGAACTGCACGCCGACCGCCTGCGGCAACGGCATCGCTACGGCAGGCGAGCTCTGTGACGACGGCAACACCACCGGTGGCGACGGCTGCCGCGCCGACTGCACTGTCGAAGCGTGCGGCGACGGCATCGTCGACCCGACCGAAGCGTGCGACGACGGCAACCTCGCGGCGGGTGACTGCTGCTCCGCGAGCTGCGCGTTCGAGTCCGCAGGTGCGCAGTGCGGCGACGACGGCAACGTCTGCACCGACGACGCGTGCGACGGGGTCGGCTCGTGCGCGCACCCGGCCAACGGCGCACCCTGCACTGACGGCGACGGCTGTACGATCGCCGACGTCTGCGCCGGCGGCTCCTGTGGCGGCACGCTGCGCGCGCCGTGGCTCAACGAGATCGACTACGACGACTTCTTCGCGGCACTCGACGACCGCGACGAGTTCGTCGAGATCGCCGGGCCGGCCGGGACCGATCTCGGCGGCTACCAGATCGTGCACGTCGAGGGCGGCACGCGCAGCGACTGCTACACGCCGCACGCAGCACCCTTCCCGCTGGTCGGCGAGGCCCACGTGCTCGGTGTCGTTCCGCCCGGGACGGTGCTCGCCGACGACACCGGGACCGGCATCGGCTTCTACGTCGCGTGCTTCACCTCGACGTCGACCAGCGTCGTCAACCTGCCCGCGTGCGACGACGTCCTGCCGGCGCCGCGCATCGACTCCAACCTGATGAACGGCGATCTGCTCAACCGCGACGCGATCGTCGACTGCGCAGACGGACTCCTGCTGCTCGACCCGGACGACGACTACGTCGATGCGGTGAGCTGGGAAGGGCTCGTCCCCGCGCTCGGACCGTACGGGCCGTTCTTCCAGGTAAATCCCCCGTACGCGATCCCGCGTGACGACGGCTGGCTCGTCGGGGTGTCGATCGAGAAGACCAGCAGCACGCTGGAGCGCGCGCAGGTCGCGACCGAGTGGGTCGATCCGTCCGAGAGCGTGGCCTGCGTGAACCAGGGCGCCGGCCCGACCCCGCCTCCGGGGTGTCCGACCCTGACCCGCAGCCCGGGCGAGCAGAACGCGCAGCAGGCGCTGGTGTGCGGCTCCCCGTGCGCGGCGTTCGTCGACGCACCGGCGTCGCTGCTGCAGTAGAAGACGGTGCGCGGGGCCGCGTGCGCGCGCGGCCCCGCCGTGTCGATCCGGAGCCTCGCGGGACGACCAGGTACGGTTCGAGCGGATGCCCGTGCTCGTGGACGACGGCCGCGCGGTGGTCGAGGCGTCGCCGAGGCGCGCGCGCTGCTCGACACGGCCTACCACTGGCTCGACGGTGCGCTCGCCGGGCGCGCGTGGGCCGCCGGCGGCGCCTTCAGCCTCGCCGACTGCGCGGCCGCGCCGGCGTTGCTCTACGCGGACTGGGTGCACCCGATCGGCGATGATCTCGCGACCCTGCGCGCGTACCGGCGGCGTCTCCTCGCGCGACCTTCGTTCGCGCGCGCGGTCGACGAGGCGCGTCCCTATCGCCCGAACTTCCCGCCGGGCGCGCCGGATCGCGACTGACGGTCCCGCCGGCCGGCAGGCGTGCTTCGAGGGCAGCGTGAGCCCAAAGGCCCCGACGCTGTTCGACCCCGCGGTCGCGAACGACCCGTACCCGTTCTGCGCCCACCTGCGGCATCGTGCTCGACCTCGCCTACCCCCTGCCGGTGCTGGTGATCGCGCTCATGCTCGGCGTCGCCGACGGCGATCACGCGACCTTCAAGCGCTGGTCCGACGCGATCATCGAGAACGTGGCGCTGATCCTCCTGACCGGCGACGACAGCGCGCTGACCGGCGTCAACAAGGAGTTCGATGGGTACTTCTCGAAGCGGCTCGTGAAGCTGCGCCGCGAGCCCGATGACAACCTGCTGAGCGAGCTGGTGCACGTCGAGACCGAGCAAGGTCGCCTCACCGAGCTCGAGCTGCTGATGTTCTGTCGCTTGCTGCTGGTGGCGGGCAACGAGACCACGACCGGGCTGATCGTCAACGCGATCCGCGCGTTCTCCGAGTACCCCGACGTGCTCGCGCGGGTGCGCAACGACCTGACGCTGCTACCGGCCGCGATCGAGGAGGCGCTGCGCTACTACGCACCGTTCCAGGCGACGTTCCGCCGCACGACGCGCGACGTCGAGCTCGGCGGGCAGACGATTCCCACCGGGTCGCGCGTGCTGGTCTTCCTCGCCTCGGCGAATCGCGACGAGACCGTCTTCGAGCGCCCCGACGAGTTCCGGCTCGACCGCGGCCAGAACCGCCACGTCGCCTTCGGCATGGGGATCCACTACTGCGTCGGCGCGCCGCTCGCGCGCCTCGAGGCGGAGATCGCGCTCGGCGAGCTGCTGCCGAGCATCGGTGGCGTCACGATCGAGCCCGCGCAGGACGCGGCGATGCTGCGTCCGGGCGGGCCGAAGTCGCTGCGCGTCGCCTTCGTGCCCGCGCCGCGCGCGTAGGATCGCGCGGCCGAGCGTCGCGCAGGTCGCAGCTCCCCGGGCCCGACGGCTGCTCACCACGGCCGCATAGCCGTCGTCGTCGCGCAGCCAGATCCGGCGTCGGGTGGCAAGACGATCGCACGAAAACCGAAGCTCGCGGTCGAATCCACGACCAAGATCCACTCGCGTGCGTTCACCCCGAAGGTTCGACCGAAGTACTCAGGAACGAGCACGTTTCACCGCGGCACGAAAGCCGATTCTGAAGATGACGGCGACCGCGCGCTCGCTCAGCGCGGGACCGCCGCCGCGACAGTGCTCAGTGAGCCTTCTGGAAGGTTCCGAACATCCGGTCACAGATCGAGAGCATCACGGAGATGTTGCGTGGCTCGCGGCGCGCGTGGTGGATGTCGTGCTCGCGCGACGTCGCAAAGAACCAGTCGTAGACCGGCAGGCGATAGCCGCAGTGCGTGATCATGTTCACGGCCGTGACGGAGAACGCGCCGACCGCGAACGTGAGGGGATGGATCGGGAACAGAATGCCGTAGATGTGGAAGCACGCAAAGACGGCGAAGCCTTCGACTGGATGGACCACCATGGCCGTCCAGATCGTGAGGGGCGGCGTGTCGACATGATGATGGTAGTGCACCTGCTTCATGTACCAGCGGTTGTGGTGCTCGAAGCGGTGCCAGAAGTACGAGACGAAATCACCGAGCAGGAAGTACAGGAGGAGGTCTCTACAAAATTCGACCAGCGTCGGCGCGGCAGTCGGCACGCGGGACAGCAACGTCATCGGAACCGCCCAGAAGGCGATCATCGCCACCACGTACAGCGACCCGTACCATTTCATCGCGCGCCAGTATACCGCCCAGCATTGCGCGAGCGTCAGGCGCTTGGTGACGACCACGTCGACGAACGAGAACACCAGGCCAGGCAGGTAGACACCGGCGACCACCGCGGTGAGCAGGAAGGCGGGCGACGCAACCCCCGTCACGCCCAGGTGGCGAAGACACCAGTCCCACAGCGGCTGCAGCGCGCTAGCTGGCTCCATGGATCACTCCCTCGCTCATGTTGTCGGCCCAGCCCGCACTGCTTATCGAGTGGATCGCGCGCGCGATCAAGCTCGGCGGATCGACGCCGCGGTCTTCGGGTACGCTCCTCGCCTAGCTGAGGGTGATCGTGCCGAGCCCGAGGTGGATGATCTTCATTCCGTTGCTCGAATTGCATTGCTGAGTGGCCGACCCGAAGAGGTCTTCCGAGCTGATGAAAACATTGCTCGAGCTGGCACCGCCGTCGCCGCCGGTGAAGGCCCCGCTCACACCGCTCGTGCCGAGGACCAGCTGGAAAAACGTAGCACCTCCGACGGCACCGCCCAGAGTGGTGGTCGTGCCCGACACCGTCGTCACGCTCACCGTGCTCTTGGTCTGAAGGAGCGGCGTCGTCTTGTCCGCCTTCCAGGTGAACGTCAGCGTGCCCACTTGAGGCGTGGAACTGCTGAGCACGAAGCTGCAGTCGTTGGTCGCCCCGACCAGCGTTCCGCTGAACTTGCCGGACAGGACGGTCGCAGGGTTCGCGCCGGACACCGTGCAGCCTTGGACCGTGCCCTTGAGCGCGATCGCGGTCGCGGTCGCGCCACCGCCGAAGACCAGCGGCGGCTTGAACTTGGCCGTGGCGATCACCGTGTTGCAGGTGATCGAGTCGTTGGCGACGTCCACCTTGGGTACCGCGGCCCAAGCCCTGGCATGGGCGCACGGAGCGTCCGAAGTGTCCGCTCTCGACCGGAGGGCGTGAGAAACCGTGGCACACTGTGCCATTCTCCGCATCTTTTGGGTCTGACGGAGCCCGATCGTCAAGCCGACGGGTCCACCACCACCTTGATCGCGTCGCTCTGGGTCTCGAAGCGCTCGAACACCGCCTGGATCTCCGACAGTGGCGTGGTCGCGTCGACCAGGCGGCTGACGTCGATGCGCTGGGTCGCGATCATGTCCAGCGCCGCGTCGAACTCCAGCGCCGTGTAGGCGATCGACGGCAGCAGCGAGATGCCGCGCGTCACCCAGCGTCCGGGCTTGATCTCCGCCGGTGCGTGGTAGGACGCCACCATCACGACGCGGCCGCCGACGCGCGCCAGCCCTGCCGCGCGCTCGATCGCCTCGGGCCGGCCGCTGGCCTCGATCACGACGTCCGGGCCGCCGTTGGTCAGGTCACGAATGCGCTCGTCTGCCTGGTCGTCGCAGTTGAAGGCGCCGAGGCCGAGCTCGTGCGCGCAGTCGACGCGCGCCTCGCGCATGTCCATCCCGAAGGTGAGCCCGCCGTGCGAGCGCGCGATCAGGCCGGCGAACAGGCCGAGCGGGCCGAGCCCGATGATGCCGATCCGCGTGCCGGGCTTGACGTCACCGAGGTTTACCGCGTGCAGCGCGACCGCGAGCGGCTCGACCACCGCGCCACGCTTCGCGTCGACGCTGGCGGGCAGGCGCCGCAGCGAGGCCACCGGGGCGGCGGCGAACTGTGCCAGCCCGCCTGGATCGCCGCCGCAGCCGAGCGTGTGGCCGAGACCGAAGCGACAGAGATTCTGCTTGCCGGTGAGGCAGAGCTCGCAACGGCCGCAGTACGGCACGGGCAGCACCGTGGCGCGATCGCCCGGCACCCAGTCGGCGACGCCGCGGCCCACCTCGACCACCGTACCGGCGAACTCGTGACCGAGGATCGCTCCGTCCGGCAGCAGCCGGTCACGATAGATGCTGTGGTCGGTGCCGCACACGCCGCACGCGGCAACCTCGAGCACGACCGCGCCGGGGCCGGCCGTGGGATCGGGCACGTTCTCGATGGACAGACGGTTCTCGCGCAGAACGACGGCTCGCATGACGGTGCCGATTGGTTCATACTTCGCGGCACGCATCAACGTTCGACCGCACGAGTCCGCCACGCTCCCCCGACGCGATGACCACCTCGATCCACAGCGCCGATCCCGGCCCCGAAGTACCCTGGAAGCGCTACCCGTACGTCATCCCGGGCGCCGACGAGAGCTGGTTCACCTTCCCCGCCGCGGAAGGCGACCAGGGCACCGGCGCGAACACCTACTTCATCGAGTGCCCGCTGCGCGGCCTGCGCAGTGGCCGGCAGCTCGCGCTGATGGCGATCTTCTCGACGATGCGCGTGCCGATCGGGCGCGTCACCGAGCTGCGCGCCGACTTCTACATCTTCGCGCTCTTCGATCTCGACGCCGGCACCTACGGCACGATGACCGACTTCGATCTGCCGCGCCCGCTGCGCGTGCGCCGCACGCACAAGATGAAGGTCGCGCGCGGGCTGCTCGACGTGAGCTATGAGACCAGCGAGGGCCGCGCGCGCTGGACCGCACGCCGCGATGCGGCCGGCGCGCCGGTGCCGTTCAGCTACGCGCTCGATCTGCGCGGGCGCGACCAGCACGGCATGCCGATGAGTGCCACCCTCGACGTCGAGGTCGCGAAGCCGCCCGCACCGGTCGGCGGCGAGGAGCTCGGCGGCGTCAAGACTTGCTGCATGCAGCTGGGCACCTTCTCGTACTTCCAGACCGGGCTCGCGCTGCGCGGCCGCCTGCGCTGGGGCGACTTCGAGGACGAGGTGCAAGGTGACGCCGGACTGATCGACCGCCAGTACGCGCGCGAGCACTTCGGCACCTACACCGACCTGGGCAATACCCGGCACCGCCACGAGTGGCGCGTGCTGCACCTCGACAACGGCTGGGACATGAGCGTCTGGCAGCAGTTCGACGCGCAGCGCGGCGACCGGCTGGTGCCGTTCAGCGGCGTCACCGCGCAGGGTCCGGACGGCGAGGTGCGCGCCACCACGGACTTCTCCATCGAGCGCCTGTCGTTCGTGCGCGACCCGCGCGAGATCCAGCCGATGAAGTCGCTGACGGCGGGTACGGCCTTCCTCACCGACCGCTTCCATCTGACGGTGCGCGATTGGGGCCTGTCGGTGACCGCGGAGCCCTACGTCGCGACGCCCGCGCACGGCATGCCGATCGAGTACTGGAACGGGCCGATCCGCGTGATCGGCCAGATGGGCGGACGTCCGGTCTCGGGCTTCGGCTTCCACGAGCGCTCGAAGCTGTGGTTCCGCCCGCACGAGCTGGTGTTCGTGCTGCGCGAGACCTTGCGCCACCTGCCGGCGACAGGACACGGCGGCATCAGCCCGCAGGTGCTCGCCAACCGGGTCTGGCAGTGCGACGTGCTGCTCGCGCGCGGCGACGTCGCTGGTACCCGCAGCTACCTCGAGAAGCACGTCGCGCCGGGCATCGACATGCTGGGAACCGCCGGCCGCAACGCCGCCGCCGACGTTTACGACGCGCTGCTGGCGGCGCTCTGAGCGGTCTTCGCGATCGCAGCCGAATCGCGCGTCAATCGCGCGTCAATAGTCGGCGCTGACCGTCTGGCCTTCGCCCGCGAGCGCGTCGAAGGTCGGCGCGAGCCCGTCGCGGTCGCCCGAGAGGTAGGCCGCGAAGAAGGCTTCCGCGGCGCGCTCGGTGGGCTCGAGCAGCGGCGACGGCAGACCGTAGTTCTCGATCAGGTTGACGTGGTTCGCGCCCACCAGTTGCACGTAGATGCGCGGCGGCGCGAGCCCGTCGTGGAATGCGCGCACGCCTGCCGACGGCACCACACCGTCCCGGTCGCCGGTCAGCGACAGCGTCGGTACGCCGTTCGGGTCGATCTCGCCGCCGAAGAATCCCTCGACGATGAACGACGCGGCCGCGACACCGATCACAGCGTCGACGCGTGGATCGGTGCAGCAAGCGAGGCGCGTCAAGGCGATCACCGTGGCGCCGCCGAGCGAATGCCCGATGACGCCGATGCGCTCGCCGTCGACGCGTCCGCGCAGCAGGTCGCCGTCGGCGGTGGACGCGGCGAGCAACTCGTCGATCACGAAGGAGACATCCCCGGGCTGCGCGGCGAGGTCGCCGATCCCGCTCAGGTGCCCACCCGGCGCTGCCTCGTTGGTGAGCGGGAAGGCCGGCGCCGCGACCACGTAGCCGCGCCCGGCCAGAAAGCGCGCGATGGCGTCGAAGCGCATCGTGCTGCCGCCGAAGCCGTGCGCGAGGATCACCAGCGCGCAGCCCTCGCGCCCGCAGGCAGCCGATCGCGGCGCCTCGGGCGCGTACCAGAGCCGCGTCACCACGGTGCGCTCGGCAGCGCCGTCGAAGCCGGGCTTGGCCGGTGTCGCGCGCGAGCCGTCGACGAACGTTCGAACCTCGGACTGGATCGCCACGGCGGGGACTGGACCGTCGCTCGACGTTCCGCCGTCGCTGCAGCCGATGGCCAGGACGGCCAGCAGCGTGGCGGAGATCTTCGCCGCGCGGGCGAGCAATGTGGCCTAGCGCTTCTTCTTGTTGGCTGCTGCCGCCTTGATCGCTTCTGCCTTGCGCGACTTGAGCGCGCGTTCCCGGCGGCGTCGCCGCCTATCGATTTCCTTGCGTCGTTCCGAAGACATGGGCGGGGTCTCTAGGACACAACCCCGCTGCGGGCAACCCTCAATCCGTTCGCGCTGCCACCGAACCCTGTCGGATCGGTCGCCAAACCTTGTCGGCGGGGTCAAATCCTTGACCGTGAGCGCCAGGATTCTGCCCGGGCGGATGCTCCAAGACGCATCGCGTCGTGCGCGAAATGGCGCGAAATCACTGCGCTTCCGCAAGCCTGCCCACGACCCGACGGCGTGGAACGGTTCTCGCTCCCTGCTTGGCCTCGGTGTTGGGGAGGAGCCTATGAGCGCAACGGGAACGGCGAGGCAACGAGTGGGGGTGGCGGCGAGCACGCGCGCTGTGGCGGCAGCGCGACTCGCAACGGTCGAGCAGCCGGCGGTGGCGGCGCGCGTGAAGCTGCGCGCGGCGTCGGCGCCGGGCAAGACCAAGGCGGAGGCGGAGCCGAAGGCTTTGCTGAAGCCGCTGCAGAAGCCGCTGCGACAGGTCCGGACGGCGGCCAAGACGCGTGCCGGGGAGCGCCTGCGGGCACCCCGGTTGCGGCCGCTGTCGGAGGCCGAGGTGCGGACGTATCTGCCGCTGGTGCGGCAGGTCGTGCAGCGCATGCTGCCGCGCAAGCCGGCCGAGGTCGCGGCCGAGGACCTGATCAGCTGGGGTACGGTTGGTCTGCTCGACGCGATGCGCAAGTACGACTGCAAGCGCGAGGCGGCCTTCCCGACCTACGCGCAGTACCGGATCCGCGGCTCGATCCTCGACTACCTCCGTCGCTGCGACTGGCTGCCGCGCAGCGCGCGCCAGAAGTCGCACGACATCGAGGACGCGACCATCCGCCTCGAGCGCAAGCTCGGTCGGACGCCCGGCGCGGACGAGATCGCGGCCGAGATGCAGATGACGCTCGACCAGTACGCGCACACCGTCGCGTCGGTCGGTGCGGCACCGATGATCCCGGTGGGCGACGTCGGCTTCGGGCGCAACGAGGAAGGCTTCTCGACCGCGGACGTGGTCCTGGATGGCGGCGACCACGGCCCGATGCGCAAGGTCCTGCGCAAGGAGCGCGTCGAGATCCTCGCCAAGGCGATCGAGCAGCTGCCCGACAAGGAGCGCATCGTCGTCTCGTTCTACTACTTCGAGGGCCTCACCATGCGCGAGATGGCCGACGCCCTGCACCTGACCGAGGGCCGGATCTCGCAGCTGCACAGCCAGGCGATGGCCCGCATGCGCGAGCTGCTGTCGTCCGAGGAGAACGAGCTGACCGCCGACTGAGCGCGGGCGGTCAGCGCCGCCGCCGCGGGCGGCTCGTAGATCCGGGTTCGGGGGCCGCGCGAGGCCCCCGAACCTGGCCGCTAAGGTTTGTGCGCGGATCGTCCGTAGGACCACCCGATGTCCGACGTACGTCCCGGAAGGTTGGTCGTCGCGGGCGGCTCCGCGACACGTCTGGAAGGCGCCGGTGCGGCGGCCGAGCCCGTCGTCGAGCAGCCTCAGGCGGCGGCCGAGCCGCTGGCAGAGCTGCCGCACGAGGATCCGCGCGAGGAGCCCTACCGGCCGGAGCTGGTGGCGCGCCTCGAGCGCGCCGTGCGCCAGGGACGCTACAGCCCCGACCCGCACGCCATCGCCGACGCTCTCGTGAAGCGGCTCGACGAGCTGGAGTAGCCGCCATCCGCCTTGCGCCACCCCGACGGCGAGGGTAGCCCGGGGGCATGAGCGTGCGCCGGGAGCGTTTCGTCGCGGCCTGCGTGCAGATGCGCAGCGGCGACGACAAGACGCGCAACGTCGACGCTGCGGTCGCGCAGGTCGAGGCCGCGGCGGCCGCGGGGGCCGAGCTGGTCGTCCTGCCAGAGACCTTCTCCTGGCGGGGTCCGGCGGCTCGCGACCAGGACGAAGCGGAAGCGCTCGCCGGCCCGACGCTCGCACGCCTCGGTGATCTCGCGCGGCGGCTGGGCATCACCCTGGTCGCGGGGTCGATCCTCGAGCGCGCCGCGGAGCCGGGCTCCGGCGGGGTTGCCGCGGTGCCGTTCAACACCAGCGTGGTGTTCGGCCCCGACGGGACGCTCCTGGCGAGCTACCGCAAGGTCCACCTGTTCGACGTGTCGATCCCCGGCAAGGTCGAGGTCCGTGAATCGGCGCGACGGGGGCACGGCAGCGGTGTGGTGAGCGTCGACACGCCGCTCGCCCGGCTCGGCCTCTCGGTGTGCTACGACCTGCGCTTCCCCGAACTCTACCGTGCGCTGGCGCGCGCGGGGTCCGAGCTGCTCTGCGTACCCGCCGCCTTCACCTTCCCGACCGGGGCCGCGCACTGGGAGGTGCTGCTGCGCGCGCGCGCGATCGAGAACCAGTGCTGGGTGCTGGCGGCGAACCAGCATGGCGCGAGCGGCCTCGGCCACGCGGACTACGGGCACAGCATGATCGTCGATCCGTGGGGCACCGTCGTCGCCTGTGCGTCGGACGGCGATCGCGTGGTCAGCGCCGAGATCGACCTCGGCGTGCTGGCGCGAGTGCGGCGCGAGATGCCCTGTCTCGAGCACGCGCGCCTGCCGGGCTGATCGGCCGGAGGCGCTCGCGGACGTGGCGCACAAGCGGCAGCTCACCCTGATCCCGCTGCTCGAGGCCCGCGCCGCGTTGCTCGGTGCCGCACTCCCGCTGACCACGCGCGAGGCCGTCGCGGTGCCTGACGCGCTCGGGAGAATCACCGCCGAGCTGGTGTCGGCACGGGCGTCGGCGCCGCACTACCACGCCGCCGCGATGGACGGCATCGCGCTGCGTGCCGCGGACACCGCCGGCGCGAGCGAGGCGCACCCGGCCCACCTCGAGCTGGGTACGCCGGCGACGTCGGCGCGGCCGTTCTCGTACGTCGACACCGGCAACGCCCTGCCGGCGTGGGCGGACGCCGTGGTGATGGTCGAGCGCGTGTTCGCAGGACACGGCACGCACCCGCGCCGCGCGGCGACGACGGCCGACCGCCCGGCCCCGGAGCCGAGCGCAGCCGACGACGACTGCTGCGCTCCGGACGACGTTGCCACGACCGCAGCGGCGTCGCTCACGGATCTCGGGGCGGTGGCGCCGCTCGCGGGCACCGCCGCGCGGCTGGTGCATGTCCGGGCCGCGGCTGCACCGTGGCAGCACGTGCGCCTGGTCGGTGAGGACGTGGTCGCGAGCGAGCTGCTGCTGCCGCGCGGCCACGAGATCCGGCCCTACGACGTCGGCGCGCTGCTGGCCGCGGGCATCGTCGAGGTCGCGGTGCGGCCGCGTCCGGTGGTGGCGATCTTGCCGACGGGTGACGAGCTGATCGAGCCCGGCGAACCGCGCCGCCCTGGTCGGATCGTCGAGTTCAACTCGCGCATGATCGCCGCCTTCGTCCGCGAGTGGGGTGGCGAGCCGCGCCGGCTCGCGCCGGCCGGCGACAACCTCGACGCGATCCGCTCGCGCGTCGCACTCGCGCTGCGCGAAGCGGACGTCGTGTGCGTGATCGCGGGCTCGTCGGCGGGCGAGCACGACTTCACGGCGCTGGCGCTGGCGAGCCTGGGCGAAATCCTCGCACACGGCATCGCGTTGATGCCCGGCAAGCCGGCGATCGTGGCCGCGATTCCGGCTTCAGACCTGCCGGGTGCGGCAGCAACGAAGGCCCGGGTCGCGCTCGGGATACCGGGCTACCCGGTGTCCGCCGCGGTGATCTGCCGCGAGCTGCTGGAGCCGCTCCTGGCCCACCTTCTCGGCAGGAGTCCCGCCGATCGGCCGTCGGTGCGCGCGACGACGCCGCGCCGCCTCGCCGCGCGCCCGGGCCAGGAGGAGCTCGTCCGCGTCACGCTCGGTCGCGTTGCCGGCCGGCTCGTGCTGTCTCCGCTCGGCCGGGGGGCAGGGGCGATCACGACCATGGTACGCGCCGACGGCTTCGTGCGTCTGCTGCCGGACGTCGCGGACGTCGCGGCGGGTGCGGAGGTGGACGTCGAGCTGCTGCGTCCGCTGAACGAGGTGCTCGGCACGATCGTCGTCGCCGGCAGCCACGACCCGGTGCTCGGCCTGCTCGAGGATGCGCTGCGTGCGGCGGCGCCCGGCTACAAGCTCGCGATCAGCTCGGTCGGCAGCCGGGCGGGGCTGCTCGCGCTGGCGCGCGGCGAGGCGCACGTCGCCGCGACGCACGACGCGGAGCGGGATGTCGCAATCGTCGCCAGTGCCGCGGCACAGCCCGTCGTCGTGCACCTGCTCGTGCGCGAGCTCGGCTTGATCGTCGCGCCCGGCAATCCGCTCGGCCTGGACAGCGTCGCGGATCTGACGCGCGACGACGTGCGCACGCCTCCGGAAGTGCGACGCTCGGCGGTGCGCTTCCTGAAGCGCACCAGCGAGTCCTCGCGTCCAGCGAGCGATTCGACGTCGGACGGCGAGGAGCAGGAGCTGACGCCGATGGCGGTTGCGGTCGCGGTGCAGAGCGGGCTCGCCGACGCGGGTCTCGGCATCGCGTCGGCAGCCGCGGCGCTCGGCCTCGGCTTCGTCCCGCTCGCGCGCGAGGACTACGATCTGGTGCTGCGTGCCGATTTCGCCGCGAGCGCGATGGGCCGCGCGCTCCTCGCGGCCGCGCGCAGCAGCGCGTTCCGCGCCGCCGTCGCGCCGTTACCGGGCTACGACACGTCACGTTCGGGCGTCGCGAAGTGACCGTCGGCGGCGAGCGCCGCGTGCTCAGGCGTGCAGGCGGGTGACGCGCGGTGCGCGTGCGATGACGTCGGCCTCGTGGCGCGCCAGCTCGTGCAGCCGCGTCCGCACCACGGCTGCAGGCGCCAGCGACGTCGCCAGGTCGACGTAGCTCTGGTGGTGGCGCGCCTCGCTCGCGAGCAGGCTGGTGTACAGCGCGCGCAGCGCTGCGTCCTCGAGGTGCTCGGCGAGCAGCTTCATGCGCTCGCAGCTGCGCGCCTCGATGAGCGCCAGGCAGAGCAGCACGTCGACCGCGCGCCGCGGCTCGTTGGGCTCGATCGCCTGCATCAGCTCGCCGGCGTAGGTGCTCGGCACCTGCCGTGCGAACGGCCGGCCGCGGGCGTTCAGGTGCTCGACGACCAGGCGAAAGTGCGCCAGCTCCTCGCGCGCCAGCTCGCTGATCGGGGTGAGCAGGCTCGCGTGCTGTGGGTAGCGAAACAGCAGGCTCACCGCGGTCGAGGCGGCCTTCTTCTCGCAGTGCGCGTGGTCGAGCAGGATCTCGTCGACGCTGGCCAGCGCGCGCTCGAGCCAGTGCGGCTCGGTGCTCGATGCGAGGTTCAGCATCGGGGGTGGATCGGGTGCTGCTCGCCGCGTGGGCGGGCCGGATCGCTCCGGCCCGCCCACGCGCGGCTCACTCAGTGCGGCGACTTCTTGGCAGCACCGGCAGCACCGGCGGCACCGGTAGCGCCGGTCCCGCCAGGCGCACCGGCCGGGGCTTCCTCGATCGAGAGCAGCTCGACGTCGAACACCAGCGTCGCGCCGGGCTTGATCTTGGGCGGCGCACCGCGGTCGCCGTACGCGGTCTCGGACGGGCAGACCAGCTTCGCCTTGCCGCCGACCTTCATCTTCTGCACGCCTTCGGTCCAGCAGGGGATGACGCCGTTCAACGGAAAGGTCACCGGCTCGCCGCGATCGACCGAGCTGTCGAACGTCTCGCCGCTGGTGAGCTTGCCGGTGTAGTGGACCTTGACGCGGTCAGTCGGCTTCGGCGCCACGCCGCTACCGGGCGAGGTCTCGGAGTAGATGACGCCCGACGGCAGCTTGCTCGCGCCCTTCTCGGCGGCGGCCTTGTCGAGGAAGCCCTTGCTGGCGTCCTTCTCCGTGGCGGCGGCCTTGGTGGCGCGATCCTTGGCGAAGGCCTGGATCTTTGGACCGAACGCCTCCATGTCGACCTTGAGATTGTCGCCCGCGACGCCGTCGGACAGGCCCTGCTCGACGATCTTGAGCTCGTCCGGCGACAAGGCGAACGACGCCAGGTTCCGGCTCAACGCGACGCCCAGGGCGTACAGGGTCTTCTCCTCGTCGGTCTTCGGGTCCGCCGCGACGGCAACCTGCGCCGCGAACAGGAGGGCTACGGCGCCCGCCACGATGTGCCTCAACATGCGATCGATCCTTTTCGACCCCGATCTGTACCCAACGGTGCCCGGCTCCTCGGGGTGTTGCGAGCCGGCCCTGACCGCAGCCCCGCGGGCGATCCGTCGGGACGAAAGAACACGTTCTCATAGCACTCGGGGCTGCCGCAAATCGCCGCCGAACGTCAGCGCCCCTTGAACTGCGGGGCCCGCTTGTCGCGCAGGGCGGCCAGCGCCTCCTGGTGGTCCTCGCTGCGGAAGGTGACGACCTCCAGGGCGGTCGAGGTGTCGAATGCCACATTCAGGGCGTCTTTGACGAGCTTGTTGACCGCGAGCTTGGTGTAGCGGACGGCGAGCGGGGCGCCGGCGGCGAGGCGCTGCGCGAACTCGAGCGCCCGTGCATCGAGCTCGGCGGCAGGGACGACGAAGTTGATCAGGCCGATGCGTTCGGCCTCGGCCGCTCCCAGCGCGTCGCCGGTGAGCAGGTACTGCTTGGCGCGTGCCGGACCGAGCGCGAGCGGCCAGATCGCCACCCCGCCGTCGCCGGCGACGATGCCGACGCGCACGTGCGGATCGGCGAAGCTGGCGGTGTCGGCGGCAAAGATCACGTCGCACAGCAGCGCCAGCGAAGCGCCGAGGCCGACCGCCGGACCGTTCACCGCGGCGACGATCGGGACCTCGACGTCGAGCAGGTCCCAGATCATCTGCTTGCCGTCGCGGCGCACGGTCTCCAGGGTCTCCGGCTCCTGCAGCTTCGGGAACCAGGCGAAGTCGCCGCCGGCCGAGAACGCGCGTCCCCGGCCGGTCAGCAGCACGCAGCGCGCCGCGGTCTCGCGGCGCAGCGCCCGGAAGAGCGCCGCCAGGTCCTCGTGCAGCGCCTCGTCGACCGCGTTCACCTTGCTGGTCGGGTGCGCGATCGTGACCTTCAGCACGTCGCCGAGGCGCTCGGTCTGCAAGGTGGTGAACTCGGGTAACGGCTCGCGCTTCACAGCATCTCCGTGTCGGCCGGCAGGCCGAGCAGGATCCGGCCGGCGAGCTCGTAGGTGGGCGCGGCGACGAGGATGTGCTGGGTGACGACGTGCACGTCGCGGAAGCGGCGCTGCAGCGGGCTCTCGGCGTAGATCGCGGTGGCGCCGCCGGCCTCGTACATCAGGTCCACTGTGTGCGCGGCGTCGCGCACCGCCTCGGTCGCGGCGAGGCGCAGGCGCGCCCGCTGCTCGAGCGTGACCGCGGCGCCCGCGCTGGCCGCAGCCCACACCTCGCGTACCGTTTCGTGCACGTAGGCGCGGCTGGCGCCGAGCAGTGCCGTGGCGCGCGCGACCTGTGCCTGCGTCGCCGAGCGCTCGGCGATCGGGCGGCGCCCGCCGGTCGCGACCTTGCTGCCGGCGATCGCCAGGAAGTCCTGGATTGCACCGCGCGCGATGCCGAGCGCGACGGCGGCGATGCCGAGCGCCAGCAGCCCGAACACGGGGAACGCGTAGAGCGCGCCGCCGCGCCGCGGGACGTCGCTCGAGAACCAGACCGAGCGCTCGTGCGGCACGAACACGTCCTCGACCGCGATGTCGTGGCTGCCGGTGCCGCGCAGGCCCGAGACGTTCCAGGTGTCGATGATCTGCACCTCACTGGCCGGGAAGATCGTCATGCGCAGCTCGGGCGTGCCGTCCGCGCGCAGGCGCGGCTTGCTGTTCTCGAAGATCACGCAGCCGCCGAGCAGCCAGGAGCAGTGCTGGCAGCCGCTGGCGAGCGGCCAGCGCCCGCTGACGCGGTAGCCGCCGTCGCAGAGCACGGCGCGCCCGCGCGGGTGGAACACGCCGCCGGTCACGCCGTCGGGATGCGTGGTGAAGATCTCGCGCGCGGCCTGGTCGGGCAGGTAGGCGCCGATCACGCCGGTGGTGGCGCCGATCATGGTCGCCCAGCCGGCCGACCCGTCCGCGCAGGCGATCTCCTCGAGCACGTCGAGCATGGTGAGCGGCTCGACCTCCAGACCGCCCACGCTCTCGGGAACGAGCATGCGGAACAGGCCGGCGCGCGCGATCTCCTGCACCAGAGCCGGCGGGATGCGGCGCGACTCCTCGATCGCCGGCGCCGCGGCGGCGATCGTCGCGGCAAGGTCGCGCGCCGCGGCGATCGGCGCGCGGCGCTGCGCGGACCCGTTGCCCATCGTCAACCTATATCCGCTGGCGGCCCGGCCTGAAACCGTGCCGCCAGTGGGTGCCGCCTACTTCTTGCCCGAGTCGCCGCCGAGCCAGCGGTAGACGATGCCGGCGAGCGCCGCGCCGACGATCGGCGCCAGCCAGAACAGCCAGAGCTGCTCGAGCGCCCAGCCGCCGACGAAGACCGCGGGGCCGGTGCTGCGCGCGGGGTTCACCGAGGTGTTGGTGACCGGGATGCTGACCAGGTGGATGAGGGTCAGGCCGAGGCCGATCGGCAGACCGGCGAAGCCCGCCGGGGCGCGGCCGTCGGTCGCGCCGAGGATGATGATCAGGAAGAAGAAGGTCATCACCACCTCGCAGACCAGCGCCGCCAGCAGCGTGTAGCCACCCGGTGAATGCGCGCCGTAGCCGTTGGCGGCGAAACCGCCCAGCACGAAGTCCGGCTTGCCGCTGGCGATCACGTAGAGCACGGCGGCACCGAGGATGCCGCCGATCACCTGCGCGACGATGTAGGGCGCGAGCTCCGAGGCCGGGAAGCGACCGCCGGCCGCGAGCCCGATCGAGACCGCGGGATTGATGTGGCAACCCGAGATGTGCCCGATCGAGTAGGCCATCGTGAGCAGGGTCAGGCCGAAGGCGAACGACACGCCCATCAGGCCGATGCCCACTTCGGGAAAGGCCGCCGCCAGCACGGCGCTGCCGCAGCCTCCGAAAGTCAACCAGAACGTCCCGAACATCTCAGCGGCGAATCGATTGGCCATCGGCATGGTGCCCCCCTTTGCCGGCGCGTCCGCGCGCCGGCGAGCTGGCGCCTACCGAAGCATCTTGTGCTGGCCCGTCAAGCGAGGCGCTGCACGACGGCGGTGCAGAACTCCCGGGTGCCGAGTGCGCCGCCGATGTCGCGCGTCTTCTGGCCGTCGGCGAGCGCCCGGTCGTAGGCGTGCTTGATCCGCTCGGCTGCCTGCCGGCATTCGGCGTCATCGCGTTCGACCGCGAGGTGGTTCAGCATCATCACCGCCGACATCAGCAGCGCGAGCGGGTTGGCGACGTTCTTGCCGGCGATGTCCGGCGCGGAGCCGTGCACCGCCTCGAACACGGCCATGCGATCGCCCATGTTGGCGCCGGGAACGACGCCCAGCCCGCCGACCAGGCCAGCGCACAGATCGCTCACCACGTCGCCGTAGAGATTCTCCATCAGCAGGATGTCGAAGCGGCTCGGATCCTGGACCAGCTTCATGCAGCCCGCGTCGATGATGAGGGACTCGAAAGCGATCTCGGGAAACTGCTCTTGCGCCTCGCGCGCGCAACGCAGGAAGAGGCCGTCGGTGAGCTTCATGATGTTCGCCTTGTGGAAGACGGTGACCTTCTTGCGGCCGCGGCGGCGCGCGTAGTCGAACGCGTAGCGGGAGATCTTGCGGCACGCGGTCTCGGTCGCGACCTTGAGGCTGGTAACGACACCGGGCGTGATCTCGTTCTCGACGCCGCTGTAGAGGCCCTCGGTGTTCTCGCGCACCACCACCAGGTCGACGTTTTCATACCGGCTCGCGACGCCGGCCAGGTTCCGCACCGGACGGACCGCGGCGTACAGGTCGAGCGTCTTGCGCAGCTTGACGTTGACCGACGTGAAGCCGCCGCCGACCGGCGTCGTGCACGGCCCCTTGAGTGCGACGCCATGCTCGCGGATCGCCGCCAGCGTCTCCTCGGGCAGGACGTCCTTGCCCTCCTCGATCGCGGCGACGCCCGCCTTGCGCTCGATCCAGGAGATCGGTGCGCGCGCGGCGGACAGGATCTGCTCGACGGCGGCCGCGACCTCGGGGCCGATGCCGTCGCCGGCGATGAGAACGACCTGATGCTGGCTCATGGGGAGCACGTTAGCGCACGAAGCACCCTGTCGGCAGGGGCGCGGCGCACCGGATTCGCTTTCGGCGATAAGCGGTGTCGATGCCCGTCATTCCTCCGCACGTGAGGTGACCAGCCACGTCAAGAACAGGAGACCGAACACCACGTCGCCGGTCGCCGCCAGCGGTGCGCGGATCGAGATCGAGCCGCTCGCCCAGTAGAACACCAGGATCGCGACGAACGACAGCTTGCCGCCCGCAGACAGCGCAATGAACAGCCGGTCGGCGCGACCGGTCGCACCGGCATAGAGGTAGGCGAGCCCGAACGAGAACACGAACATCGCCAGCGTCGTCAGGTAGACCCCGTGCTCGCCCGGCGGGACCCCCGCGAGCGCGCGCAGACCGCCCGCGGGAGGCAGGAAGAGCCCGGCGCCGAGCACGTTCATGACGCCCGTCGCGAGCAGCGCACGTCGCATCCACGTCGGCAGTTCGCTCACGTCGAGCGCCATCGATGCTTCTCCTCGGTTGCGGGACGAGTCCGAAGACCTGCACCGGCCTATGTCGGGCGCGTAGCACGGTCAACGTGGCAGGCGACGGAGGAGCGCTCGGCGTGGCAGCAGCGCGCGCTCGACGCGGCGCACGAACAGGCCTCGCGCGCTCAGAGTCTGTGAATCAAACTCTCAGTCGACGGTGAGAACGAGCGCGGGGTCGAAGCGGTGGTTCTCGACCGAGTCGTTCTTCGCATAGCCGCGCGGGTTGCAGACCACGCGCGTGCCGTTGACCTCGTAGTCGAAGCTGTCGTGCGAGTGGCCGTGGATCCACAGGGCGGCGTTCCGGCCGTCGAGCAGCCACTCCGCCTCCGACACGAAGCACGGGTTGAGGATCGACTCCGCGAAGCGCGGGTGGATGCTCCGCGGTGACGGCGAGTGGTGCGTGACGACGACCGTCGGGCCCGTGCAGGGCTCGTCGAGCTTGCCCGCGAGCCAGCGCGCGTTGCGCTGGAAGAGCTCCGCCGCGGCGTCCGGGGTGAACGGCGCGCCCGTCTCGTCGAGGCGGATCCGGGTGAAGTCGCGCACGAAGTCGCGCGCGCCCTGCAGCGCGAGATCGCGCGCCGGGCCGCGACCGTAGAGCAGAAAGTCGGTCCACAGGGTCGTGCCGAGGAAGCGCACGCCGCCGAGCACGATCTCGTCGTTCTCGAGCACGTGCACGTCGCTGCCGGCGCCGTGCTGCTTCAGCTCGCGGAGGGTTCCGGGAATGCAGCCGCCATAGAACTCGTGGTTGCCGGGCACGTACACCACCGGCTTGCCGAGCGCGCTCGCCCACGCGATCGCGGCCTCCGGCCGGGCGATGTCGCCGGCGAGGACGACGACGTCGGCCGCGGTGGCCGGGGCGTCGAACGGGCGGACGCCCATGTGAAGGTCGGACAGGACGTGCAGCTTCATGCGAGACCCGATCGGCGCGCCATCTGCCGTATCAGGCCGCGCGCAAACCAGGCAACGTCCGATCTTCTCGCGGTCATCGTCAGCGCAGCCAGAACAGGACGATCGCCGCGATGGTCGCGTCCGCCACGACGTGCGCGAGCGTCGGCGCGAGCAGGGCGCCGAGCATCACCGCCCAGATTGCCGCGAGCGTCACGCCGGCGACACCGCGAGGAAAGCCATGCGCATGCGCAACGGCGAACGACACGGCCTGCGCGAGTACTGCCGTGCGGGCCGAGAACAGCGTCGTCAGCCAGAATACCGGCAGCGGTTTCGGCTTCCGTTGCACGGCCCCGGTGTCATACACCGCGCGGGATGCCGATGAATCCCTGCCGGTTCGGTGCGCGCGGGAGCGCGCTCCTGCTCGTGATGCTGCTCGCCCTGGTGTCGCCACCTCGGCCGGCCATGGCGCAGCCGGGCTTCGACGCCTTCGGCGGCTGGCGCGGCGTGAGCACCACCGCGACCGGACGCTTCCGCACCGAGCAGATCGACGGCGTGTGGTGGCTCGTCACCCCTGACGGGCACGGCCTGTTCTCGGCGGGCATCGTCGGTGTGCGCGTGCTCGGCGACTACGCGCCGTCGACCGGCACGGCGCCGTACCAGGACAACGTGCTGGCACGCTACGGCAGCGAGGCCGCGTGGGCGGCGGTGACGCTCGACCGGCTGCGCGATCTGAACGTCAACACGATCGGTTCGTGGAGCCGCTACGACCTGTTCGTCGAGGTGATGCCGTACACGCCGATCCTCGGCTTCGCGCAGCACGCGCCGGTCGTGCCGGGCGTCGCGCCGGGGCTCACTGGACAGCCGGTGCGCGACTACTTCGATCCGGCGTTCGCGGCGGGCGCCGCGAACGAGGCGCTCGGTGCGGCGTCGTGCGCGGCCGACCCGTGGTGCGTCGGCGTGTTCAGCGACAACGAGCTCGGCTGGGGGCCGGGCGTGATCCTGACGCTGCCGATCTTCGACGCCTACTTCCGTCTCCGTGCCGGCGCCCCCGGCAAGCTCGCGCTGCAGGCGTACCTCGAGGAACGCTACGCAGGCGACGTCGGCGCGTTCAACGCCGACTGGTCGGTCGCGCTGGCGAGCTTTGCCGACGTGCAAGCGATGACCAGCCTCGCCGCGAGCTGGAACGCCGATGGCGCGACACGGCAGGCGGTACGCCGCGCGTTCAGCGGCGTGGTCGCGGAGAAGTACTTCCGGACGGTGCACGACGCGCTGCGCGCGATCGATCCCGCGATCCTGCTCCTCGGCGCCCGCTTCCTGTCCTACAGCACGCCGCCGGAGGTCGCCGCCGCGGCGGGGCGGTGGGTCGACGTGGTGAGCACGAACTACTACGAGTTCGGCCCCACCTGGTTCCCGCTCGTGCAATCGCTCGGCGCGAGCGCGGGCTACATTCCCGCGGCGCGCATGTTCGACGACGTCGACGCGATCTACGCGCTCACCGGCAAGCCGATCCTGATCAGCGAGTTCGGCTACCGCTCCGCCGAGTCGGACCTGCCGAATACCTTCCCACCCTTCTATCCGACGCTGCCGACGCAGGCCGCGCGCGCCGACTCCTTCGGCCGCTACATGCGGCGCGCGGTGCAGCGTCCGTACGTGGTGGGCACGCACTGGTTCAAGCACGCCGACCAGCCGATCGAGGGCCGCAACGACGGCGAGAACAACAACTGGGGCATCGTCGACCTGCACGACGATCCATACGTCGCGATCGGTGATCGCATGCGCACGTTGAACGTCGATGCGCCGGCGCGCCGTACGCTCGTTCCCGGTGGCACCGACGCGCGCGACGAGTGCCTGCTCGAGTGGAGCGTCACGGCGACCTCGGGGGCGCGCGTCAAGGGCGGCGTCACGCTGCCGAGCGGCAAGTTCGTCTGCACCGACGGCGATCCCACTTGCGACCTCGACGGGGTGTCCGGGCAGTGCGTGTTCGAGCTGGCGCCGTGTGCGCCGACCGTGGATGGACGCGTCGCGAGCTGCGTGCCCGCGAGCCTGACGTCGGTACAGCTCGTCGCGCCGACCGTGGCGCGCGCGCCGGAGCTCGCGGCCGCGCTCGCGAGCAGCCTCGCCGGGCTGGTCGGGCAGCCGGTGCCGGGGCTCGCGCCGAGCGCTTGCGGGGCGTCGGTGCAGCTCGTCCTGCCGCTCGGCACGCGGCGGCGCGCGTCGCAGACCGTCGCCGCGCGGGCGCTCGCCGGCACGCGCCGCGACGCGGACCGCCTGCAGCTGGTGTGCGAGCGCGCGTCGTGACCCTGAACCACCACGACGTTCTTCCGCTGCGCGGTTGACGCGGCAACCGCCCGGTCGCACCCTCGAAGAGGTGTCCGTGAGGAAGAGGGTCGGGGCGCGGGCGATCGGGTCGGTCGGAAACGAGCGCCGGCCAGGCTTCGTGACCGTGCGCGGCGCGCGCACGCACAATCTGCAGAACGTCTCGCTCGACATCCCGCGCTACGCGCTGGTCGTCTTCACGGGGGTCTCCGGCTCGGGCAAGTCGTCGCTCGCCTTCGGCACGCTCTACGCGGAGGCGCAGCAGCGCGGCTCGCCGACCACGCGCTCGTCGGTCGGTAGCGTCACCACGCTGTCGAACCTGCTGCGCATGCTCTACTCGCGCGCCGGCGACTATCCGAAGAAGCAGGCGCACCTCGACGCGGAGTCGTTCTCGCCCAACACTCCGGCCGGCGCCTGTCCGCAGTGTCACGGCCTCGGGCGCATCTACGACGTCACCGAGCGCTCGATGGTGCCCGACGAGGCGCTGAGCATCCGCGAGCGCGCCGTCGCCGCGTGGCCGCCGGCGTGGCACGGCGGCAACCTGCGCGACATGCTGATCTCGCTCGGTCACGACGTCGATCGTCCGTGGCGCGAGCTTTCCAGGAAGGATCGCGACTGGATCCTGTTCACCGACGAGCAGCCGGTCGTTCCCGTCTACGACGCCTGGGATGCTGCCGAAGCGCGCAAGGCGCGCCGTCGCAAGGCGGAGCCGCTCTATCGCGGCAACTTCTCGAGCGCCAGGCGCTACGTGCTGTCCACGTTCGCCAGCACCGACAGCGCGATCATCAAGAAACGCGTCGCGCAGTACATGGTGAGCGGCGCGTGCCCGCTCTGCGGCGGCAAGCGCCTGCGCCGCGAGGCGCTGTCGGTGACCTTCGCGGGCCTCGACATCGCCGACATCGCACGCCTGCCGCTGAAGCGCCTGGCTACGCTCCTGCACGGTTACGCGAACGGGGACGCGCCCGCGCTCGCCCGCATGGCCGTGGCGCATCCGGAGAAGGCGCTGGTCGCACGGCGCATCGCGGAAGACCTGTGCGCGCGGCTCGCAGTCCTGCTCGACCTCGGCCTCGGCTATCTCGCGCTCGAGCGCAGCACGCCGACCCTGTCGCCCGGCGAGCTGCAGCGCCTGCGCCTGGCGACGCAGGTGCGCTCGAACCTGTTCGGCGTGGTCTACGTCCTCGACGAGCCGTCGGCGGGGTTGCATCCGGTCGACACCGAGGCACTGCTCGGCGCGCTCGATCGCCTGAAGGCCTCGGGCAACTCGCTGTTCGTGATCGAGCACGAGCTCGACGTGATCCGTCGCGCCGACTGGATCGTCGACGTCGGCCCGGCCGCGGGCCAGCAGCGCGGTGTCGTGCTGTACAGTGGTCCGCCCGAAGGTCTCGCACGGGTGGAGGAGTCGCAGACGCGCCGCCACCTGTTCGCGGCGCACGCCCTACCGCGCCGCCGCCCGCGCGATCCCACCGGGTGGCTGCGCTTGACGGGGGTGACGCGCAACAACCTGGACCGGCTCGACGTCGCCTTGCCGCTCGGCGTGCTGACGACCGTCACCGGTGTCTCGGGCTCGGGCAAGTCGAGCCTGGTCAGCCAGGCGCTGGTGGAGCTGCTGCTGGCGCAGCTCGGGCACGAGGTTCCGGTCGAGGACGACGAGGGCGAGGAGCTCGAGCGCTCGCCCGCGGTGGCGAGCGGCGGCCGGATCACCGGCGGAATGGAGGGTGTCAAGCGCCTCGTCCGTGTCGACCAGAAGCCGATCGGAAGCACGCCGCGCTCGAACCTCGCGACCTACACCGGGCTCTTCGATCACGTGCGCAATCTGTTCGCCGCGACGAGGGCGGCGCGCGCGCGCCGCTACGACGCCGGGCGCTTCTCCTTCAACCTGCCCAAGGGCCGCTGCACGACCTGCGCCGGCGAGGGCTTCGTCATGGTCGAGCTGCTGTTCCTGCCCAGCGTCTACGCGCCGTGCCCGACCTGCCACGGCACGCGTTACGACGCGAAGACCCTCGAGATCGAGGTGCGCGGCAGCTCGATCGCCGACGTGCTCGGCATGACGGTCGATGCGGCGTGGGAGTTCTTCGCCGGTGAGCCGCAGGTGCACCGCGCGCTCGAGATCCTGCGCCAGGTGGGGCTCGGCTATCTGCGGCTCGGCCAGCCCGCGACCGAGCTGTCCGGCGGCGAGGCGCAGCGCATCAAGCTCGCGACCGAGTTGCAGCGCGTGCAGCGCGGCGGAACCGTCTACGTCCTCGACGAGCCGACAACCGGGCTTCATCCCGCGGACGTCGAGAAGCTCATGCTCCAGCTCGACGCGCTGGTCGAATCGGGCAGCACCGTCATCGTCGCCGAGCACGACATGCACGTCGTCGCAGGCAGCGACTGGGTGATCGACATCGGGCCGGGCGCGGGCGACGAGGGCGGACGGGTGGTCGCGAGCGGAACGCCGGCCGAGGTGGCGCGGGTCGCTGCTGCGCTGCTTGTCGATCGGGGGAGAGCGGACTAGTTCCCGCCGGGTGAAGCTCACCAGGAGAGTTGGCTGCGCGATCGCCGCGCTCGTGCTGATGGTGACATTGGCTCCTCCGCGGACGCTCGCGCAGGAGACGGCCGCGCCCGCGCCCGAAGCAGTGCGCGGTCCGAACGAGCTCGGACTCTGGGGTGGCGGCTCGGTCGCGTCGAGCACGCTGATCGGCAAGTGGACCGACTTCGACTTCGGCATGCTCGCGTTCCGCTACGCGCGCACCCTGTGGCGCAACGACGCCCTCGCGCTCGACTGGACGGTCGATGCCGTCCCGATGGCACTGCTCTCGCTCGACCGTGGCGGGCAGCCGGGGCAGAGCAACGGGCCGAAGGATGTCGTCTACGGCGCGGGCATCGCCCCGATCGGCCTGCGCCTCGCCTACGACGGCTTCGGCTGGTGGCGGCCCTACTTCGCGACCAACGTCGGCTTCCTGATGTTCGAGGAGCGCATCCCCGCGAGCGGAACCAAGTTCAACTACACCTGGGACTTCGGCGTCGGCGCCCAGTTCTTCGTCACCGACGATCAGGCGATCGCGCTCGGCTACGACTTCAAGCACATCTCGAACGCCTACAGCGGCGATACCAACCCCGGCTTCGACGCCAACATCCTCTACGTCGGCTACGCGATCTTTCGCTGACGCCGCTCCTGCTCCCGCGTCAGCACGGGGTCGTATTGCCGGCGAGTCTTGTCACGCCTGCCATGGCCCGACGACGCAGCCGGCCGTACTTCCCTACCACCGGCGAAGGGAGGTATCGTGTGCAAGTCGTGGCAATGGAGACCAGCTTCCGCTCCGAGGGTACGTTCACGCAGTCCGACTTCCGGCGATGGCTGGAACGCCGTCCGCCGTCCGACATCCACCACTACGAGCTCATTCGCGGTCACATCGTCATGAGCCCGCCGGCAGGCGCGTGGCACGGGTGTGTCGGGAGCGGGTTGAACCGGCTCCTGGGTCTGCACGTGAAGGAGCGCCGCCTCGGTCGGCTGTTCGACGCAAGCGCCGGCTTCGAGCTCCCCTCCGGTGACACGCTCCAGCCGGACCTGGCTTTCGTGTCGCGCGCACGCTGGGAGGCCGGACCGCGGCCGTCCGGCAACGAGTTCATGCGCATCGTGCCGAGCCTCGTGGTCGAGACCCTCTCCCCCTCGACCGAGCGACGCGACCGCACGGAGAAGCTCGACATTCATGTGCAGAACGGTGTCGACGAGTACTGGCTCGTCGACCTGCACCGGCGCGCGATCACCATCTTCCAGCGCGCGGGTGACGTCTTCGGCGCGCCCACGACCGTCACCGCGAGCAGGATTCCGTCGCTCGTGCTGCCCGACCTCGAGGCTCGCGTCGAAGACGTGTTCGCCGACATCGACTGATCTCGGCGCGTGATCGCGTTCGCGCACGGTCAATGCACCGGGCGTCGCACCGGGCGTAGACCCGTCGGCACGAGAGGAGGAGTCGCGCCGCGCGAGGGCTCGCCCTTCTGGTAGCGCTCGAGCTCGTCCGGGTCGAAGCCGATGTCGGCGTCCACGATCTCGTCGCGCATGAAGTCGGCGCGCGGATCGGCCGGCGTCGTCACCTTGCGCAGCAGCCCGGTCAGCAAACGGTCGAGCCAGCTCTTCCGCTTGCGGAAGGCGCTGCGCACCAGGCGCAGGCCGAGCCCCGCACGGCGGACGCGCTGCCGGTAGTGAACCCTCCGAGGTGGCGCGATGAGTGCGCCGGCGCGCGGTGTCCTGGCCGTCGTTCATGGGGGCTCCTGCGCTGCGCCCCGCGAAAATGGCGCTGCCCGGGTCAGGCGATCGCGCCGAACGCCTGCTCGCAGCGCTTCAGCTTCTTCAGGAAGCCGACCCGCGTGAGTCCGAGCTGGCGCGCTGCTTCGCTCTTGTTGCCGCCGCAATTGGCGAGCATCTCGCCGATGCGCTGCCACTCGTAGCGCAGCACCTCGGAGTGCAGCGTGCCATCCGTCCCGTCCGTGCCTTCGTGCTCGGGCGACGAGGGCACGCTCGACACCGGCACGTCGTCGAACAGCACGTCGGTCGTGATCGGATCGCCCGGATCGCACAGCAGCAGAGCGCGCTCGAGCAGGTTCTCGAGCTCGCGGATGTTGCCGCGGTAGGTGTGCGCCCGGAGCGCGGCCATCGCGTCGGGCTCGATGTCGGGCATCGCCTTGCCGAGCTTGCGGCAGTGCTTGGCGAGGGCGGCCTCGGCGAGCAGCGGGATGTCCTCGACGCGCTCCCCGAGCGACGGCAGCCGCAGCGGGAAGACCTTCAAGCGGTGCAGCAGGTCCTCGCGGAAAGTTCCCTTCTCGACCTCCGCCTCGAGGTCGCGGTTGGTCGCCGCGACGACCCGAACGTCGACCTTCTGCGGCCGCTGCGCGCCCACCGGCTGGATCTCGCCCTCCTGCAGCACGCGCAGCAGGTGCACTTGCAGGGCGGGCGCGGTCTCGCCGATCTCGTCGAGGAAGAGCGTGCCGCCGTTCGCGACCTCGAACAGGCCCTTCTGATCCGCCGTCGCGCCGGTGAACGAGCCGCGCCGGTGGCCGAACAGCGTGCTCGAGAGCAGTGTCTCCGTCATCGTCCCGGTGTTCACGGCGACGAAGAGCTTGTCGCGGCGGGGGCTCGACTCGTGGATCGCACGCGCCAGCAGCTCCTTGCCGGTGCCCGTCGGTCCCTCGATGAGGACCGTCGCGGTCGAGGGTGCGACCTTCCGTGCGCGCTCGATCACGCGCGCCAGCACCGGGCTGTTGCCGATCAGCGCGTCGAAGCCACCGGCGCGCGTCTGCTCGCGCAGGAAGCGGTTCTCGCGCCGGAGCTGCTCGTTGACGCGCTCGATCTCGGCGACCAGGCGCGCGTTCTCGTCGACCAGGCTCGAGTTGCTGCGCACCAGGTGGAAGGTCTCGACGGCGTGGCTGATGGCGTCGCGCAGCTCGTCGCGGTTCCACGGCTTGGCGACGTAGCGATGCACGCGGCGCAGGTTCACCGCCTGCACCAGCGCGTCGAGGTCGGCGTAGCCGGTCAGGATGATCGGGATCAGACCGGGCTTGAGCTCGAGCGCGCGCGCGATCAGATCGGTACCCTGCATCTCGGGCATGCGCTGGTCGGTCACCAGCACGCTGACCGGCTCGTGCTCGATGATCTCGAGCGCCTTGGCCGGGCTGGACGTGCCGAGGATCGTGAACTCGCGCGCGTAGTTCAGCCGGAAGGTCTTGATGATCGCCTCTTCGTCGTCGACGATCAGCACCGGATACTGCTTGAGGTCGACCAGCGTCTCATCGAGCATGGCAGCCGGTACCCCGGATCACGGCGTCGCGCCATTCGACCGGCGCAGCGGCAGCGTGACGACGAATTCCGTTCCTCGCCCGGGCTCGCTGGTGACCCGGATCTCGCCGCCGTGGCCGGTCACGATGCCGTGCGCGATGGCGAGGCCGAGCCCGGTGCCCTTGCCCTGCGGCTTGGTGGTGAAGAAGGGGTCGAAGATGCGCTCGATGCGGTCGGCAGGGATGCCGGCGCCGTCGTCGCGCACGCTCAAGCGCAGGTGGTCGCCGTCGACCCGGGTTGCGATGCGGATGACCCCGCGCTCCTCGATCGCGTCGCAGGCGTTGGCAAGCAGGTTCATCAGCACCTGGTTCAGCTCGCCGGCGGCGGCCTCGATGCGCGGCACCTCGCCGAGGTCGCGCTCGATGGTGATCCGGTCGGCCCAGCGCGGGCGCAGCAGGCGCAGGCACGATTCCAGGCTTTCGTGCACGTCGACCGCTTCCGTGCGCTCGTGCGAGAGCCGCGAGAAGTTGCGCAGCGCGTCCACGATGCCGGCGGTGCGCTGGGCGCCTTCGCCGATCAGGTCCGCGATCTCGCAGAGCTCCTCCAGGGGGGCGTCGAGTCCCATGTCCGGATGGACCCTCGCCGTCTCGCGCAGCTCCGTCAATCGCTCTTTCAGGGGATGGATGTTGTTCGCCACGAAGGTCACCGGGTTGTTGATCTCGTGCGCCACCCCGGCGACCAGCACGCCGAGCGACGCCATCTTCTCCGACTGGACGAGCTGCGCCTGGGCGGCCTTCAGGTCCCGGTAGGAGGTCTCCAGGTCCGCCGTCCGGTCGCGCACGCGGGCCTCGAGCTCGACGTTGAGCGTGGTCAGCTCGCGCTCGCGGTGCGCGAGGCCCGCGCTCATGCGGTTGAAGGAGCGCGCCAGGACGCCGAGCTCGTCGTCGCGTTCGGCCTCGACCTGGTAGCCGAGGTTGCCCTCGGTGATCTGGCGCGTGCCGGCGACCAGCTTCTGGATTGGCGAGTCGATGCCCTGCGCGATCCACAGCGCGACCAGCAGGCCGACCGCGAGTGCGCCCAGTCCGATCAGCAGGATGCGCAGCCGCAACCGCACCAGCGGCGCGAGCGCCGAGTCGTACGAGCGCTGCAGCAGGGCGACCACCGGGGTGGCACTCCTGGCCGGCACCGGCACGGCGAGAGAGAAGTACCGCGTGCCTTCGATCTCGACCAGGAAGTCGGGACCCGGCGAGATCGGCAGGACGCCTTCGAGCGCCGCGCGCGTGGGCGGTGGCGCGGACGTCGCGAGCACGTGGTTGCCCGAGGTGAAGGCGACGTGCGAGCCGGTGCTCTCGTGCAGCTCCTGCGCGGTGGCGTCGTCGATGCGCTCGCCGAGCACCAGGAAGCCGATCAGGTCGACGCCGAAGACCGGCACGCAGACCAGGCGGAAGAGCTCGCCGTCGAGCTCGCCGAGCATCGCCGACGGCTCCCCGGAGCGCAGCGCGTCGGCGACCTGCGGCAGCGCCGTGACCGGGCGCGTGCCGGCGGCGTTGTCGCGCGAGTCGCCGAGCAATACGCCCGCTTCGTCGGTGATCCACAGCAGGTCGACGTCGATGCGCCGCTGGTGATTGACCGCGACCGAGTCGAGCGTGCCGGGATCGTAGGTCGCGATCGCCTGCTTCAAGGCGAAGTCGGATGCGAGCAGGCGCGCGCCCGCGACCAGGACCTCGGTACGCTCGCGTAGCAGCCGCTGAAAGACGCTACCGGTCACCTGCAGCTCGGCGCGCAGGTTCGACTGCGTCTGCTCCTCGATCTGCAGCTGGACCGCGGCCAGCGTCGTCAGCAGAAGACCGATCAGAACGGCCGACACCGCGAGGAAGAGCTTGCCGCGGAGACCGAGTCGCGCCCACCATCGCATTGCTACATCAACCTCGCCCGTGACCTCGCCCCTGACCTCGCCCTTGACCTCGCCCTTCTTTCGGGCGCTTTGCGCGCGCCGTCAAGCCGGGCCCTGTGCCCGATCACGGCGTGACGGTGGTTTCGCCGTCGGCATTGAGGAAATGGCACTCGCCGCGATCGATCGGACCGCCCCAGCAGAACCACCGACTCGAGGCAGAACGCATGCGTCACGGCGCACGCCGGCGCGGTCACGCCGAGCGCCGACAGCTCGACCGCCAGCGTCACCGCACAGCCCAGATCGACCAGCTCGTGCGTGAACGCCTTGATGTCGACCGGGTCCTGGTTGAGGCTGTCGCGCTCCCAGGCCGCGAAGATCTCGTCCCGGTCGAGCCGCGCTACGTCGAGCCCGTACTTCGCGTTGATGCCGGCGACGATCTCGTTGGCAATGATCGAGTGCCCGAGCTCGTTCGGGTGGATGCCGTCGAGGCTGAAGATGCCGCAGCCCGCGTCGTTGCCGGCGTTGTGGCCGAGCAGATCGTCGTCGAGGTCGTAGCTGCGGGTGCCGCTGATCCGAAAATGACGACCGTGCCGTAGCCGGCGCCCCGCGACCTTCCTATCACTCAGCCATGGCTGCTATCGTTCCACCCATGGCCGAGCCAAAGCGCATGGCGACCTACGACGACGTGCTCGCCGCGCCCGAGCACAAGGTCGCCGAGATCCTCGACGGTGAGCTCTTCCTGAGCCCACGTCCGGCGAGCCGGCACGCGAACGCGTCATCGGTGCTCGGGATGGATCTTGGATCCTTCCATCGGCCACCGGGCGGCGATCCGCAACGACCGGGCGGCTGGTGGATCCTCGACGAGCCGGAGCTGCACTTCCGCGACGACGTCGTGGTGCCGGACATCGCCGGCTGGCGACGCGAGCGGATGGCGCGCATCCCCGACGTCCCGTGGTTCGACCTCGCGCCCAACTGGCTCTGCGAGACGCTCTCCCCGTCGACGGCCAGAATCGACCGCGGCCGCAAGCTGCACATCTATGCCCGCGCAGGTGTCGAGCATCTCTGGCTGCTCGACCCGATCGCGCGCGTGCTCGAGATCCTGTCGCTCGACCAGTCAGGACGGTGGGTCGTCGCCGCGGTTCACACCGGCAACGACCAGGTGCGCGCCGAGCCGTTCGACGCGATCGAGCTCGAGCTCGGCCGGCTCTGGATTGATTGAAAGAGGGGGACTCTGTCCCCCTCTTTCAATCGCCGAGCGGGGCGCCGCCCCGCTCCTTCACGCGGCGGAGCCGCGCGAAGCTTCCTCAGCCCGCTCGCTAGCGCTCGGCCGCTCGCTGCGCGCGCGGGGTTCGAGTCTCGAGTCGGACTGATATGGAAGCGGAGGGTTGTCGTCAGGAGGGGGCGGTTCGCGGTGGCGTCGGAGTCTCCTGCGCGCCGCCGAGCCAGCCGCGCTCGACGGCAACCACTGCAAGCTGTGCGCGCGAGCTGATGCCGAGCTTGGCGTAGACCTGGCGGAGGTGGAAGTCGATGGTCTTAGGGCTGAGGAACAGCTCGGCCGCGGCCTGGCGGTTGGTGAGGCCGCGCGCGATGACCCCGGCGACGCGGACTTCCTGTGCCGTGAACTCAGCGGGATCGTTGTTGCGTGGCGCGCGGCGCACGGCACCGGCTGCGCGCAGCTCGGCCACCGTGCGCTCGAGCCAGGGCCGCGCGCCGAGGGCGGCGAAGATGCCCTCCGCTTCGCGCAGCACGGGCCGCGCTTCGGCGCGCCGCCGCGCGCGGTGCAGGCGCTCCCCGTAGGCGAGCAAGGTGCGCGCGCGCTCGAAGCGCGCCGGTCGCGCGTCGTCGCAGGCGAGCGCGCGCTGGAAGAAGACCGCGAAATCCTCACCGGCGAGCAGGCCCTGGACGCGCGCCGACATCGCGCCCGCCACCGCTCCGCCGGTGACCTGCGCCTCGTGCGCGAGCGTCGCGGCTTCGCGGCGTGCGTCGTCGAGTCGTCCGGACACGACGTAGGCTTCGCAGAGATCCGCACGCCACGGGATGATCGTCGCGTGGGTGAGGCCGTGGCGGTGCGCGATGCTGTCGCTGAGCGGCTCGAGGTGCGCGATCGCCGCCGCGATGTTCCCGAGCCCGAGCTCGAGGAAGCCGAGCACCGCCCGGCAGCTGGTGAGGATGGTCGCGTTGCCGGCCTGCTCGGCGAGCTGGGTCGCCCGAGCGATCTGCGCCCGCGCCGCCGCCTCGGCGCCGCGTGCGCTGGCGATCCGCGCGCGCACGACCATGGCGCGCACCAGGGGCTCGCCGCTGCCGGTCTCCTCGGCCACGGCGATCGCGTCTTCCGACTCGCGCCAGGCGACGTCCCATTCGCCGAGGCGATGCGCGGCGTCCGCCGCGTGGCTCAGGGGGATGGCACGCGCCATCAGGGCACCGACCTCGTCGATCACGGTGAGCACCGCACGCGCCTGCTCGCGGGCGTGCTCGTACTCCTCGAGCGTCACGTAGGCGTGCATCACGACGGATTGCGTTCGCATCCCGATCGTCCAGTCGAGCGGATCGAGGTCGCCGAGGAGCGGCTCGATTGCCGTCAAGGTCGCTCTCGCGCCGGCAGCGTCACCGGCGAACACCTGTCCCATGCTGAGGCACGACAGGACGTGCGCGCGCTGTCCCGCGTCGCCGGCCTCGCCCAGCAACGTGCTCGCACGGGTGGCGAAGCTGAGGGTTTGTCTGGCGTCGCCGGCGAGCAGCGCCGCGAGCGCCGCGTCGGCCGTCACGAAGGCCGCCGTGACGGGATCGGCGACGGCTGCGACCGCTTCGGCAAGACCCTGCAGCAGCTCGAAGGCGGGCGCGACCTGTCCCGTGCCGATCAAGAGGACGCTGCGCATGTGCAGCGTACGCGGGTCGAGGGCGGTCCGGGTGCCGAGAGCGATCGCCTGGTCGAGGAGCGCCAGCGCGCGCTCGTACTGGCCGGCGGCGAGCCGGCAGTGGCAGGCACGCAGCAGCCGCCGCGCACGGCGATCGAGGTCCGCGCTGAGGCTCGCCGCATGCTCGTGCGCGAGTGCTGCTTCGACGTAGCCGCGTCGCTGCGAGGCGGCGACGCCAGCCTGCTGAAGAGCTTGCGCCGCTTCTTCGTCGGGCCCCTCGGCGGCCGCCGCGAGATGCCAGGCACGGCGATCGCCCGCGACGACGGTGGCGAGCGCGCGGTGGACGATGCGCTGCCGCGGTGGCGGTGCGCAGTGATACGCAGCGCTGCGCGCGAGCGGGTGGGAGAATTGCAGCCGGCCGTTCCGCAGCTGGATCAGCAGAGCCGACTCGGCCGACTCGAGACCGCGCTCGTCGATGCCGGCCGCGCCACAGGCGCGCCGGATCGTAGCGACGTCACCACCGCCAGCGGCAGCCGCAACGAGCAAGGCGTCCCGCGTGCTGGCCGGCAGGTCGCGCACGCGGCGCTCGAACAACGCCGCGAAGCGCGCCCCCGGACGCAGCGGCTCGGCCAACGGCGTCCGACCCGCGCGCTCGTCGGCGCTGAGCAACGTCGTGATCTCGCGCAGCGCGAGCGGGTTACCACCCGCCGCCGCGACCACGGCGTCACGCACCCCGGCGGCGACCTCGCTGCCGGCCGTCGCGACCAGCGCCTGCGCGTCGCCGTCGCAGAGCGGCGCCACGCGCTGCTCGGGCAGCGCCGCGATGCCGGACCGGACGTCTTCGCCGTCGCGCACCGCGAGCAGCAGCGCGAGGCGCGTCCCGCCGAGCCGCCTGGCCACGAAGGCGAGGCAATCGGCCGAAGCCGGATCGAGCCAGTGGGCGTCGTCGACCAGCACCAGCAGCGGTGACCGCTCGGCTGCGTCGCGCAGCAGGCCGAGTGTCGCGACGCACACGGCGAACCGATCGCCGGGATCGGGCGGGCCGAGGGCGAGCGCCCCGGCCAGCGCGGCTGCCTGGGGCGCCGGGAGTCGATCCAGGCGGCCCAGCATCGGCGCGACGATCTCGGCCAGCGCCGCGAACGGCAGATTGGCCTCGGTCTCGACCCCGCAGACCGCGAGCACGCGCATGTCGGTCGCCCGCTCGCGGGCGGCGGCGAGCAGCGCGGTCTTGCCGATCCCTGCCTCGCCGCGCAGGACCAGGCTCGCCCCGTTCGCCTGGCGCGCCCCCTGGATCATGGCCTCGATGTGCGCCAACTCTCGCTCTCGGCCGAGGATCATTGACCAAGAGGCCTAGCGGAACCGTTCTGGTTCGGACAAGCATTCGAACCAGGCGATCGCCCGGTGCATCGCCGCCGCACCCCGGGGTAGTGCGGTCACGCATGGACACCCACCCGATTGCGCGCCATGGCCGCTCGGCCGCCCTTTTGCTGGCCCTCCTCGCCCTGGGTCTGGGCGCCTCGACGGCCCTCGCCACCGACTATCCCCTGTCAGATGCCTCGCTGCGGATTCGCCGCCTGCCCAGCGGCGATGAGCGGCTGGTGTTCGCGTCGCGTGACGCTGCCGTGCCGGTCGTGGCCCTGGGCGGCCCGAGCGACCCCAGCGTCGTCGGCGCGCTGGTCGAGGTGGTCGCGTCCGGCGATCCGTCGGTTGGCGCCTTCGTCGTGCCGTCTGGCGTCGCGCCGTGCGCCGCCGACCCCGGCTGGCGGCTGACCAGCCTCGCGTCGGGCTCGCCCACCTATCGCTTCACCAATCGTGCCGCGCCCGCGGCGCCGTCGGTGGTGCGGACGCTGTTGCTCCGCCAGGGACGCCGGCTCGAGGTGGTCGCGCACCAGGCAGGGCTCGCGCTTACGGGCGATCAGGGCGTCGTGAGCGTGCGCGTCACGATCGGCAGTGACCGGATCTGTGCCCGATTCGACGCAGCGACGCTGAACCGGGACGACCCGGACGAGTTCCGGGCACGCGGCACCCCGGTGTCCGTGCTTGCCGACTGCTCGGACGCAACGCTTGGTACCGCTGCGTTCCTCGCGCCTGGCATCTTCGGTGCGTCGTGCGACGATCAGCACACGCTGCCGCCGCCCGATCCACCGGCAGCCACGCCTGCGGCGGGCAAGCTCCATCGCGTGACGCTCGACGATCCGCTGGCGGTCTGTAACGACGGCACGCCGGCCGTCCTGTTCGTCCGCAAGGCCGATGCCGCGGCAGCGAACGCACACGACTGGGTCATCTGGCTCGCCGGCGGGGGGCAGTGCGGGCGCGCCGCCGAGTGCGCCGACCGCTGGTGCGACCGCCAGCAGGGTCCGTACTCGGCGCTGATCATGAGCGCGCGCTTCGAGGAGTGGACGAAGTCCCAGCAGGGCATCTTCAGCCGGGGCGCTGGCAACAGGTTCGGGGACTTCAACCACGTCATCGTGCCCTACTGCAGCTCCGACGCGTGGATCGGCACGCGCACGCTCGACACCGAGCCCGCGCAGTCGCTGTTCTCGGGCGAGTCGTATCCCGGCTACCGCATCGCGTTCCACGGGCGCTACATCGTCGACGCGGCGATCGCGGCGCTGCGCGCCGGCGTGACCTCCGACGACGGCGAGGAAACGCTCGAGCCGCTCACGGCGGCGGAGAGCGTCGTCCTGAGCGGCAGCTCTGCCGGAGGATTCGGTGCGATCCAGAACGCCAACCGGGTCGCTGCGCTGATCCGCGAGCGCCGGCCCGCGATCGACGTGCAGCTGGTGGCCGACGCCATCAACCGCCCCTATCAGGAGGACGCCGCCCGCGGCGTGACCGCCACGACCGTGAATCTCGGCCAGCAGATCGCCGCCGCGGTGCATGCGTTTCACGGCGGCCTGGTTGACGACGCATGCTTGACGGCACACCCCCTCGACCCGTTGGTCTGCACGCAGGCGATGCACGTGTTCGTGCACCACGTCGGCCTGCGTTCGTTCGCGCAGATGGACCTCGAGGACATCACCATCGGCCCGTGGGCGTACGCCGACCATGCCGACTTCGGAATGGCCAGCCGAGAGCTGCTCGAAGGACTGGTGATCGGAACGACGTCCTTCCCGGAGCCCATCGCGGTGCAGCAGCTCGGGTTGTTCGCGCCGCGCTGCTGCCACCACGTGACCCTCAGCTCCCCCGACTTCTACGACCTGGTCGTGCCGCGCGGCGGGGCCAATCTCAACGACACGCTCTGGGACTGGTGGAACGCCAGTGCCGTGCCGGTGCTGATCGACGACGGAACCAGCACCGGGTCCGGCTGCTCGGCCGGTCCGAATCCCGGTCCGAATCCATGCGCGCCCTGACCTCAGCGCAAACGAATTCAGCCAAGGGAGATGCCTCTATGAACCCCACGCCCCGCCGCCTGCGGATCCTTCTCGTCCTCCTCATTCTCGGGGTCGCGACCCCGGCACTTGCGAGCTTGAAGAGCAGGATCACCGACCTCTTCGAGCTCGCGACCGGTGGCGTCGTCGCGTCGGTGGAGAGGATCAAGCCGCTCGAGCGCGTCGGCGATCCCGTGATGCCGCTCGCGATCAAGGTGCCTGCGGGCAACGAGACCAGGATCGCGTGCAAGGTGGTCGCCAACGTTTTTCAGTGTTTCCAGGTCGTCGTGGAGTTCTGCCCGCACAGCCTGGTGCTCATGCAGGGCGAGAGTTCCTTCAGCTGCGATCTCGACTGTCATGGCAACACCCCGGACGCGAGCGGCGAGTGCGAGTGCGACATCAAGTACGACACCTGCACCCCGTTCCCGTGATCGGTCGAAAGTTCAAAGCACAAGACGAAACGACTGCGCGACTTCCGGAGACTCTCGGTGTTTCATCCATCGTGAGCTGACCGGCGCAGAGCGCAGCACGCTTTTTCCGGCACCTGAAGGTGCGCGAACCCTTTCGTCCCTTGGCACGGTTCTCGCGACGCGGGAGTGCTTCCCGCCGAACTCCTGGATCACCCAGGACGGAAGGAAGGTCGACGTGCATCTCGCGAAGGAACTGGCCAGCGCATCAGTGGCGCGCACCCGATGGGCGCCGCCGCTTCTCGCGACAGGGTTGCTCGGATTATTCTTGACGGCGTTGCCGGCCGCAGCGGCCGAGCGGGAAGCAGAGCCGCGCGTCGCGCGCGTGAGCTACATCGAAGGCGAGGCGTCTTACCTCAACGCCGACGCCGACGAGTGGACGGCCGTCGAGGTCAACGCTCCGCTGGTCACCGGCGATCGCTTCTACTCCGGCGCGGACGGGCGCGCCGAGATTCAGCTTCCGGCCGGCGTCTACGCACGGCTGTCGAGCAACACCGAGCTCGATCTGCTCGACGTGTCAGATCGGACCGTGCACGTGCGCGTCGGAATCGGCACCGCGACCTTCCGTCTGCGCAACACGCCCGCGGGCCAGCACGTCGAGATCTCGACTCCGACCACGGCGCTCGTCACGCGATCGCGCGGCATCTACCGCGTCGACGTGGCCGAAGACGGTCAGACCACCGTGCTCGTGCGCGAAGGCGAAGCCGACGCGTACCTCGGTGACGAGCGCTACCGCCTCGATCAGGGACGCGGCGCGCGCATCGTGAACGCCGCCTACGTCGAAGACGGCGGCGCCGATGTCGCTCCGTTCGAAGTCTTCGACGCCTCTGGCGTAGAGAGCGATTCCTGGGACGAGTGGGAGCGCTCGCGTGCAGTCCGCACCCAGAGTTCGCCGAGCCGCAAGTACGTCGGCGACGTCTATGGTGCGGAGGACCTCGACGAGTACGGCACCTGGGATCGCCACGAGACCTACGGTCAGTTATGGCGGCCGACGCAGGTCGCGGCCGGCTGGGCCCCGTTCAGCCAGGGACGCTGGGTCTGGCAGGATCCGTGGGGCTGGACCTGGGTCGACTATCAGCCCTGGGGCTGGGCGCCGTCGCATCACGGCCGCTGGGTGTACGTCCAGGATTCGTGGGCGTGGGCACCGGGCCCGGTCATCGCCCGTCCGGTGTACGCACCGGCGACGGTCGGCTTCCTCGGCATCAGCGTCAGTACGCCGAGCGTGTCGGTGTCGATCGGGATCGGTCCGTCGGTCGGCTGGGTGCCGCTCGGCTACGGAGAGCCGCTGATTCCCTGGTGGGGCGGCTTCGGCGGCGTTCGGCGCGGCAATCCGTACTGGGGTGGCTGGGGCGGGCCGCGCATCGTCAATAACAAGGTCATCAACAACACCAACATTACCAACGTCAACGTCACCAACATCAACTACTCGAACATCGAGCGGCGGGGCGGCTTCAACGCCGTCAGCCGCGAATCGTTCGTGCGTGGCGACATGCAGCGGATCGACTTGCCGAAGGGCCACGTCCGCGACTTCGCGCGCCCGTTGCGCGGTGCTCTCGAGGTGATCCCGCAGCGCGAGAGCCTGTTTGCCGCTCGACCGGAGAAGCTGCGCGGTGGCAAGGGTCGGCAGCCGTCGCAGGAGGTCCTGCAGCGCGCCGCGGTTTCGACGCGCGCTCTGCCGGCGTCGCGGCCCGCGTTCGCGAAGAAGCTCGAGCTGATCGAGCGTGACAAAGGGGCCGCTGTGCCGCCGCGCGAGCTGCGGCGCCTTGCGAAGGAGAACAACGAGTCCGCACCCCGCGTGCAGTCGGTGACGAGCCGCGGCAAGCGCGCGGTCGTCCCCGAGGTCACGGCGCAGGCTCCGGCGAAGCCGGGTGGGCCCTTGCAGCGCCAGGTCCGCGACGATCGCGCGAACGATCGCCGCGAGACGCTGCAGACGGAGATGGGTGGGTCGAAGCAGGGGCGTGGCACCGCCGGCGATGCGGCGAACGGTGCAAACCGCAGCGACCGGAACGCGCTGCGCCGCGATCAGGGCGACAAGGATGCGGCCGAGGTCGCGCGTCCGAACGAGGGCAAGCCGCCGATTGACGGCGATCCGCGCGCGGCTTCGCGTGAACGGCCGCGCGCCGAGCAGCCTGCGGAACGCCAGGCGACCGACGTCGCTCCCGGGCAGGGCCGCGCGCCGGTGGCGCGCGACGACGCGGCGGCGAAGCTGAACGAGAACGCCACGCGGCAGAAGCGTGGTGCGGAGCAGCGTAAAGCCGCACAGGACGAGCGTCAGCAGCGGCAGCAGGCGGAGCGTGTGCAGGGCGAGCAGGCGACGCGGCAGAAGCGCGACGCCGAGCAACGTGAGGCGGCGCAGGCCGAGCGCCAGCAGCGCCAGCAGGCGGAGCGCGTGCAGGGCGAGCAGGCGACGCGGCAGAAGCGTGACGCCGAGCAACGTGAGGCGGCTCAGGTCGAGCGCCAGCAGCGGCAGCAGGCGGAGCGTGTGCAGGGCGAGCAGGCGACGCGGCAGAAGCGCGACGCCGAGCAACGTGAGGCGGCGCAGGCCGAGCGTCAGCAGCGCCAGCAGGCGGAGCGCACCGAGCGCGACGCCGCCATCCGGCAGCAGCAGGGCGCGCAGCAGCAGCGCGCCAAGGTCGAGCGCCAGCAACGTCGGGCGGAACAGCGGGATGAGTCTGCCCGGCAGAAGGCTCAACCGCAGCCGCAGGTCGATAAGTCACCACAGGCGCCACCACAGCGAGCGGCTGACGAGCGCGAGGCCAACCGCGAGCGTCGCAAGGACAAGAAGCAGCAGGAGCGTGCCCGGGCTCTTCCGAGCGGGTGAGCGCCGCCGATGCGGCACCCCTGACCTATCCACGGGTAGCGCGGGTTGATATCGGCGGAGATCGATGACGCCGCTCTCGATCCTCGACCTCGCACCAATCGTCGAAGGAGGGGACGCCACCCAGGCATTCCGCAACACCCGCGACCTTGCGCAGCACGCGGAGCGCTGGGGCTATCGCCGCTTCTGGCTCGCCGAGCACCACGGCATGCCCGGCATCGCCAGCGCTGCCACGGCGGTGGTGATCGGTCATGTCGCGGCCGGAACCTCGACGATCCGCGTCGGCGCCGGCGGCATCATGCTGCCGAACCACGCGCCGCTGCTGATCGCGGAGCAGTTCGGCACCCTCGAGGCGCTGTTCCCCGGTCGCATCGACCTCGGCGTCGGGCGCGCGCCGGGGTCGGATCAGATCACCGCGCGTGCGCTGCGGCGCAGCCTCGCCACCGATCCCGACGACTTCCCCCAGGACGTCCTCGAGCTGATCCGCTACTTCGGCGATGCCGAACCGGGCCAGGCCGTGCGCGCCGTGCCCGGACAGGGGCTACGCGTGCCGATCTGGATCCTCGGCTCGAGCCTGTTCGGCGCGCAGCTCGCGGCGGCGCTCGGGCTGCCGTTCGCGTTCGCCTCGCACTTCGCGCCCGCGCAGATGATGCAGGCGATCGAGGTCTACCGCAGTCGCTTCGTGCCTTCGGAGCAGCTCGAGCGGCCCCACGTCATGCTCGGCTTCAACGTGTTCGCCGCCGACACCGACGACGAGGCGCGGCTGCTCGCGTCATCCATGCAGCAGGCGTTCGTCAACCTGCGCAGCGGCCGTCCGAGCCGGCTCCAGCCGCCGGTGCCGGACTACGACCGCCAGCTCCATCCGGCGGCGCGCGCGCTGCTCGACGAGGTGCTTTCCTGCAGCGCCATCGGCGCCCCGGAGACGGTGCGCGACGCCATGCGTGCCTTCGTCGCCCGCACTTCGGCGGACGAGCTGATGCTCACCGCGCACATCTTCGACCACGCGGCGCGGCTGCGCTCGTTCGAGATCGCGGCGCAGGTGCGAGATGCCCCGGGCTGAACCGGACCGCGCGCCCGGCTGCAGCCGCTGATCGAGTCGACGAGGCTAGGGGCAGCTCACCTCGGTGCCCGCAAGCCTGCACTCGTGGAGAACCGCACCGCCGAGGTCGCGCGCCGTCAGGCGCCAACCCGTCGCTTCCGCCTCGAGGGTCGCGAAGCCGAACGCGGCCATGCTCTCGCCCACCGCGACCGTTGCACCGGCGATCTCGAGCCCGGCGAGCGGCGTGGTCACCACCGGGTCGAGCTCGGTGCCGCTGTTGCCGACCACCACCTGCGGCGGACGCGGCGCCGCGAAGCCGAGCACCTGGAACACGTGCACGTGCCCCGAGAGCACGGCCGCGATGCCAGCCGGCAGCTCGTTGCCGGACGCGACCTGCAGGGTCGGATTGTCGCGGAACAGGACCTCCTGGCCGTCCTGCTCGCCGGCGTGGCCGAAGACCCACATCGGGCGGTGTGTGACGAGAAACGCGCGCGGCCCGGCGAGGCGGCGCAGCACGTCGAACTGCTGCCGGTAGAGCGCCGCCTGTGTGGGATCGACCATGGTATCGGAAGCCGCGCTCGAGTCGAGCATCAGGAATTGCAGCCCGCCGGCGTCGATCGCGTAGGGCTCGGTGTAGTCCGCGCACGCGGGATCGAACGGGCGTGGATCGAGGAAGCGGAACCAGACCTGTCCGGCGCGGCTGCAGGACTCGTGGTTGCCGCGCGTCAGCACCAGTGGTGCGGTGCGGAACAGCGGCTCGGCCGGTGCGAAGTAGTCGGCCTCGATCGTGTCCCAGTTGTACCCGTACGGGCTACCCGTGCAGCCCGGGTCGTCCTCCGGACAGGCGTCCTCGCGATAGAGGTAGTCGCCGACGTGGACGATCAGGTCGGGGTCCAGCGCCGCGATCGAGCGTGCGAGGTTGGTGAAGTCGCCGCGCTCGGGCTCGCCGGTCAGCCAGGCCACCAGATCGGCAACGGCCTGCGCGAGGCCCGCGAACGGCCACGCTTGCGGGTCGTTGCAGGCCTGCGTGGTGTGCCCGTCCTCGATCCGGCAGCCGGTGTCGCCGATCACCGCGAGCCGCTCGACCCGCGCGCGGGGCAGGGGCAGGACCGCGTCGCCGATCGCGGCGTGGGTGGCGTCGGCGGGCACGGTGGCCTCGCAGGTCAAGACCGGAAACATCGGCGGGTCGGCTGCGGCACGCACCTGCATCGTCTCCCGGCGGCCGTCGATCTCCAGCGCGGGGCAGGCGCCGGCGGTGGTGATCACGCGCGCGCTGCGCTCGCCGTCCGGGCCGAGCTGCAGCCAGGCGTAGTCCGACGAGCCCGGCGCATCGCTGCATCCGGTCGCCGCGGCCACGGCGATCAGGCAGGCCAGCCATGTTGCGGTGCGCGTGCCGCGTCCTCGCTTGCCCCCGACCCTCGCGCACGTCGTTCCACTCCGCATGGCCCACCCCTCCGCACCCTTCGCTGCTCCGATCCGGGCCGCTCGTCAAGCGCGGCGCATGCAGGGCGGACATCTCCTCCCGCTCGCCCCTGACCCCACCTGGGGGCAGTCGTAGGCTCGATGCTTCGGTCGCCGTCAAGCTGGTCGTGCCGGAGGTTGGAACGGCCGAGAGCATCGCCGCCCTCGAGCGCCCTCTGCGATGGGTCGCGCCACGTCTGCTGGTCACCGAGGTGGCCGCGACGCTGAGACGCAAAGCTGCCGGCAAGGAGCTGTCACCGCTCCACGCAGCCGATGCGCTGGCTGCGACGCTAGACGCCGGTCACGGTCACGGTCGCGTTCGAGCGCTTGATCCCGACCGGTCGTGTGGTGGATGACCAGCGGCAACGACTCGACACCGCGCGCCCGCGGCGCGACCGCACGGATCCTGCCATGACCCCACGAACCGACCACCAATCACGCTGGCCGTTGCGCCCGCCACCCGAGCACCTGCAGCGCCGCTACCTCGACGCCGGCTTCTGGCTCGACAGCACGCTCGGCGCCTTCGTCGACCAGCGCCTGCAGGCCAACGCCGCGCTCGAGCTGCGTATCTGGTCGAAGACCCGGCCCCATCGCGGCACCATCGGCGAGGTTCGGGATCTGGCGTCGCGCGTCGCCGGTGGTCTCGAGGCGGCGGGTGTGCGCGCGGGGGACGTCGTCGCCTTCCAGCTGCCGAACTGGATGGAGGCCGCCGCGACCTTCTACGGCGCGAGCCTGCTCGGCGCGATCCTGGTGCCGATCGTGCACTTCTACGGCGCGAAGGAGGTGCGCTTCATCCTCGCGCATACCCGTGCGAAGGCGCTGGTCACCGCGGCGAGCTTCCGGCAGAGCGATTATCTTGCGACGCTGGCGACCTATCGCGGCGAGCTGCCGGATCTCGGGACGGTGGTCGTCGTCGGCGAGCACGCGCCGGCGGCGGGAACGACCCCGTTCGAGAAGCTCGTCCAGGCGGCACCTCTCGCAGCGCCGCGACGCGTCGAGCCGAGCGAACCCGCGGTCATCGGCTTCACCTCGGGCACGACGTCGGACCCGAAGGGCGTGATCCACTCCCACCACACCATCGTCGCCGAAGCGCGCCAGCTCGCCGACATGCAGGCGGGACGCACGCTGCCGATGCTGGTCGGCGCCCCGGTCGGGCACGCGATCGGCATGCTGTCGGGGCTGCTGATCCCGCTCTGTCAGGGCAAGGCGATCCACCTGATCGACGTCTGGGACCCGCCGACGATCCTCGATGCGATGGTCGAGGCGGACCTGACCTGCGGCAGCGGTGCCACCTACTTCTTGACGAGCCTGCTCGACGCGCCGGGCTTCACACGAGAGCACGTGCAGCGCATGACGGCGATCGGTCTCGGCGGCGCACCGGTGCCGGCCGCGATCTCGGACCGTGCGGAGAGCATGGGGATCTCGATCGTGCGCTCCTACGGCTCGACCGAGCATCCCTCGAGCACCGGCGCGACGCACCAGGAGCCGGCGGCGAAGCGCAAGTACACCGACGGCCGCGCGCTCTGGGGCGTCGAGCTCAAGCTGCTCGACGAGGATGGCAACGAGGTCGCGGTCGGTCAGCCGGGCGAGATCCTCAGCCGCGGCCCGGACCGCTTCGTCGGCTACACCGATCCCGCCCTGAGCGACGCGATGCTCGACGCCGACGGCTGGTACGCGACCGGCGACATCGGCGTGCTCGACGCCGACGGCTACTTGACGATCACCGACCGCAAGAAGGACATCATCATCCGCGGCGGCGAGAACATCAGCGCTGCCGAGGTCGAGGAGACGCTGATGCGCATGCCCGGCGTCGCCGAGGTTGCGGTCGTCGCGGCACCGGACGAACGTTTTGGCGAGCACGCATGCGCCTGCCTGCGCATGCAGGCAGGACACGCGGCGCCCGACCTCGCCGTCGTGCAGCAGCACTTCGCCGCCGCGGGCCTCGCCAAGCAGAAGTGGCCCGAGGAGATCGTCGCGGTCGACGACTTCCCGCGCACGCCGTCGGGCAAGGTGAAGAAGTTCGTGCTGCGCGACGAGATCCGGGCGCGCGCGGCGCGCGAGGGCTGACGGCGCTGCGACCGCGCCGCCAGGCAGGCCCCATGCCGGGCTGGGCTCGCTACGCGCTCCTCCAGGTTCCGGGCGCGTTGCTGGTCGGCGCCGGGCTGTATCTGTTCTGGGACGAGGCCGAGCTGCCCGGCTGGGTCGGCGTGCTGTTCTTCCTGTTCTGGATCACCAAGGACGCGCTGCTCTATCCGCTGCTGCGGCGCGCGTACGAGCCCGGTGAGCCGGGCGCGACCCGGCTGCTCGTCGGCGCGCGCGGGGTCGCGCGCACGGAGCTCGCGCCGGACGGTCAAGTACAGGTGGAGGGCGAGGTCTGGCGTGCGCGCGCGATCGAGGGTGAGGCGTCGATCGCGCAGGGCGCGGACGTCATCGTGCGCGGCGCCGACCGTTTCACCTTGCTGGTCGCGCGCGTGCGTTGAGACACCCGCGCGCTCGTGTGCGCGTTCACTCCTTGTCGACGGATTCGAGGTGCAGCCCGCACTCCAGCTTGTCGGACCCGGCCCAGCGTCCGGCGCGCTCCTCCTCGCCGGCACTGGTCGGGCGCGTGCACGGGATGCAGCCGATCGAGCGAAAGCCGACGTCGTGCAGCGGGTTGTAGGGGATCTCGTTCGCAGTGATGTACGTCCACACGCGGCGTTCGTCCCAGTCGGCGAGCGGATGGATCTTCCACAGGCCGTAGCGCTCCGACCACTGCACCTTGCGGATCGTCGCCCGGCTCGGCGACTGGTCGCGGCGGATGCCGGAGATCCAGGCGGAGAACGGCGCCAGCGCCGAGATCAGCGGCTCGACCTTGCGCACGTGGCAGCAGCGGTCGGGATCGCGCTCCCAGAGGTTGGGCCCCTCCGAGCGATGCTGCTCGGCGATGGTCGGGATGTGCGGGCGGATCAGCTCGAGGCCGTAGCGCTCCACCAGCCGGTCGCGGGTGTCGTAGCTCTCGCGGAAGAAGAGGTGGGTGTCGAGCTCGACCACCGCCGGCCGGCGGGGCAGCGACGCCACCATGTGCACCAGCACCGAGGACTGCTTCTGCCAGGAGCAGGTGAGGCAGAGCGTCGCACCGAACTCCGCGCTCGCCCAGGCGAGCAGCTCGTCCGCGCCGAGCGCTTCGAGCTCGTCGGGCGAGCGCGTCAGCGGTGGCGCCTCGGGGTGAAGCGGCGTCAGCAGCGACATGGCGTGTGCATTCCCTCCATACCTTCGGGGACGAGCGGCCTCGACTTTAGCGCGGCCGCCGCGTCAGGTCGCGTTTCTTCTCGGCGCGCGCCGATTCAACACGAGCAGAACGACGAGCTGCGCTGCCAGCGGAGCAAGCACGGCGCTGACGAAGGTCCAGGCGACGCTCGTGCGCTCGAGCAGCAGCGCGAGCGTCAGGAAGAACGCCGTCAAGCTGTACAGCCCGGCGGCGAGCCCACGCAGCAGGTGGATCGCGAACGGCGCACCCTGGCGACCACCCCGAGAAGATCGAGGCCGGCGCGTCCGGCGGCGAGCGCGCCGCTCAAGGCGAACACGCCGACGCCGAGGAGGTCGAGGAAGTAGAGCACCGATCGCAACGTCCCACGTCACCGCATCGTTGCCCAGCGTGCGGCATTCCGCTCCGGATCGGCCGCCGGGCGGCATGGCAGTCCGTCAAGCGACGGTTCGACCACAAAATCCGACCGGACGGGCACCATCCCCCTCGCAGCCGGCGCACGATCCGCCGTACAAGGCGCGCATGCAGAACTCGACGGGGAGACGCTGCTGGTTCGCGGCCAGGCTCGCGGCGTGCGCGCTCGCGGCGCTCGCGCTGCAAGCGTGCAGCGACGCGGGCACGAGCAGCGGACCACCGGGCGAGCTGGATCTCGCCAGCACGCGCGTGTGCGCGATCGTGCCGGCGCGCGACCCTGCCGCGGCGGCGTTTCCACCGGCGCGGCAGGTCAAGGTCTTCGGCACCGACCTCGGCTGGACCTATCAGGCTCCGGACGGCAGCGTGCCGATTCTGTTCGGCGACACCTGGCAGCGCATCGACATCTGCCCGATCCAGACCAACGACGATTCGATGGGCGTGCTCGAGCTGCCGACGGACGACTGGCCCGGCTTCACCACGACCGCATCGATCCCGGACGCGCAGTGCCTGAACGTCGACCACGAGATCGACCAGGCGGGTACCGCGTTCGCGCCGATCACGGTGACGCGCTGGGATGGTGTGCAGATCCCGATGGGACCGCTCAACACGCCGCTCGGCGGCTTCTACGACGGGCAGCGCGAGTGGGGCGTGTTCATCGTCGGCGGCGGCCAGACCTGCACCCCGGCGCAGGCGGCGAGCGGTGCCGCGTGTCCGTCGGAGATCGCGGACGACATCGGCCATCTGGTTTGCGCTCAGGTCGGCGAAGGCCCGCGCTGCGTCGATCCGACCAGCCCGCGCGAGAGCGGCGGTGCCCAGGCGTACTACGTGCACTTCGCCGAGCGCGTCGGACCGTCGAGCTACATCTCTCGCGCCGCCTTCCTCACCAACAAGTACCTCAACCTCGCCGTGCGTACGGTGAAGGTGTTCGACCCGGACGATGCGCGCAACAACGACTACTCGAGCGGCCAGGGCGCGCTCCTCATGTGGGGACGGCCGGGCTTCGAGGATCTCGCCGAGGACGGCCCGCTGGTACCGTTCTTCATGTTCCAGCAGCTGCCCTTGCAGATCGTGGACGAACGTCTGGTGTTCGAGCCACGTTTCCTCGTGGGCTTCGACGGCGACCGGCCGCTCTACGGCGACAGCCAGGCGGACGCGGTGCCGCTCTACCCGAGCGAGCTCGAGCCGGTGAACCAGACGACACAGAGCTGGATCCCGTCGATCGGGCGCTGGCTGATGATCTACAGCGGCAGCACGGTCGACTTCGGCGATCCCGAGATCAAGGGCGGCCGCGGCCAGCCGGTGCGCTTCGCGATGCACGCCCGCGTCGCGCGCGAGCCCTGGGGTCCATGGGGCGAGCCGCAGGCGATCTTCACCGACACGCAGGCCGCCGGTGATCAGGTCTGCGGCATCCGCAAGCCGACGGGATGCCTCGCGAAGCCCGATCCGCTGATCCGGCCGCTCTGCCTCGAGCTCGCCGACCCGACCGGCGGCGGCAACCTCTACGGCGCCAACATCGTCGAGGAGCTGACGCGGCCGGCAACGACAGCCGGCGGCGACCCCGCGGCGGACGTGTTCTGGCTCTACTCGACCTGGCACCCGTACAGCGTGGTCCTGGTTCGCACCCGCGTCGCGGTGGAGTGACGAGAGACGGGAAGCCGCGCGCGCAGCGCGCGGCCGAGCGCGAGCGAGCGAGGGGGCGCGTGCCCCCTCGTTGCAAGTGGTAAGAAGGCGGGATGAGGAACACCCGCCTTCTCAGCGCCGTCTTCCTGGTCGGCATCATCGGTCTCGTGGTCTGGCTCAGCAGCTCGATCGGCGCCGTCGAATGCCGCGTCTGCATCGACTTCGAGGGCCGTCGTAACTGCGCGACCGCCGCGGCCCCGAGCAGGGACGAGGCCGTGCAGAGCGCCCGCACCACGGCCTGCGGGACGATCTCGGGCGGCGTGCGCGACTCGATCGCGTGCGGCAACACGACACCGTCCGAGCAGAGCTGTACCGGCGGCTGAGCCGGTCTGGACCTCGTCAGCGCGCCGCGCGGGCCAGGAACTCGAGCAGCACGCGCGCCGTCTCCTCGGGCTGCTCGAGGTGCGGGTGGTGCGCTGCGCCGTCGATCGTGGCGCGCTCCGCGTGCAGCGCCGCGACGCGCTCCTCGATCTCGAAGGCCGCGGCGCTGAGATAGCTGCGCGATCCTTCGAGGTAGAGCACCGGACACGTGATGCGGGCCCAGAACGTCTCCGCCTGTGCGACGTAGAACGGCTGCGGCGCGCGCGTTGCGTGCAGCGGATCCCACTTCCAGGCGCGCAGATCGCCGTCGGCGTCGCCGGCGGCGCGTGTGCCGTGGCGTGCCAGGTGCAGCGAGATCTCCTCGGTGAGCGGGAAGTAGCGTCGCAGGCGCGCGGCGCAATCCGCAAGCGGACGCGGCCGCCGCTCGCTGCCGGCCGTGCGCTCGAGATCCGCGATCCAGCCGGCGAAACGCTTGGGCGCAACGTCGTGCGGCGAGTCCGGCGGTCCGAGGCCCTCGAGCAAGGCGAGCGCCGTCACCCGCTCGGGCTCGCTGCCGGCATAGAGCAGGGCGACGTTGCCACCCATCGAGTGCCCGACCAGCGCGACCCGCCCGCCGAGGTGGCGGACGACGAAGGCGACATCGGCGGCGTAGTCGGGGAAGTGGTAGTAGCCGCCGCGCCCGATCCACTCGGAATCGCCATGGCCGCGCGCGTCCCACGCGAAGACGTTGTGCCCGGCGGCGGCGAGCCGGGGTGCGAGCCAGTCCCACGCGTGCGCGTGCTCCTGGAAGCCGTGCAGGAGCAGCAGCGGCGGGCCCTCGCCGCGCTCGCCCCACTCGAGCAGGTGCAAGCGCAGCCGGTTCGCCTCGAGGAAGAGGTCGCGCGGCTCGCCCATGCGAGCACGGTGGCTACGCGCCCCGCCGCCGCGAAGCAACCACTCACGTCCCGGATTGCCGCGCCGCGCGAAATCCAGCATGAGAAAGGCGCTACGAGGGATTGCGGAAGGAGCTGAGCGCGATGGCGGAGAATGCGGGCAAAGCGAACGTCGGCCTGGTCGGTCTCGCCGTGATGGGCCAGAATCTCGTCTTGAACATGGCCGATCACGGCTTCCGCGTCGCGGTCTACAACCGCACGACGGAGACCATGAAGCGCTTCGTCGCCGAGCACCCGGACACTCCGGGCGGGCTGGTCGGCTGCGCGACCCCCGAAGCGCTGGTCGCGGCGCTCGAGAAGCCGCGCAAGATCGTGCTCCTGGTGAAGGCCGGGCAGGCGGTCGACGCGATCGCCGAGCACCTGGCACCGCTGCTCGACAAGGGCGACATCCTGATCGACGGCGGCAACTCGCTCTGGACCGACACCATTCGCCGCGAGAAGGACTACGCCGCGAAGGGCGTCCTGTTCATGGGGTCCGGCGTCTCGGGCGGTGAGGAGGGTGCGCGCTTCGGGCCGTCGCTGATGCCGGGCGGCACGCCGGCGGCGTGGAAGGCAATCGAGCCGATCTGGAAGGCGATCGCCGCCAAGGTCGACGAGAAGACCGGCAAGCCGCTCGAGGGTGGGGCGCCAGGCAAGCCCGTCAAGGGCGGCGTGCCCTGCACGGCGCACATGGGCCCCGACGGTGCGGGCCACTACGTCAAGATGGTGCACAACGGCATCGAGTACGGCGACATGCAGCTCATCGCCGAGGCGTATTCGCTGCTGCGCGGCCTGCTCGGCCTCGACCCCGGACAGCTCGCCGACGTGTTCGCCGAGTGGAACCAGGGCGACCTCGACTCCTTCCTGATCCAGGTCACCTCCGAGGTGCTGCGCCAGCGCGATCCCGCCAAGCCCAAGCGCTACCTGGTCGACGTGATCCTCGACAGCGCGGGCCAGAAGGGCACCGGGCGCTGGACCGCGGTGAACGCGCTCGACACCGGCATCCCCGCGACGACGATCACCGAGGCAGTGTTCGCGCGTGCGATCAGCGCGCTGAAGGACCAGCGCGTCGCCGCGAGCAAGAAGCTCCGCGGGCCGGACTTCAAGTACAAGGGCGCCAGGAAGGCGCTGATCGACGCCGTGCGCGACGCCCTCTACTGCTCGAAGATCTGCAGCTACGCGCAGGGCTTCTCACTCATGGCGGCCGGGCAGCAGGAGTACGGCTGGCAGCTCCGCTTCGGCGAGATCGCCTCGATCTGGCGCGGCGGCTGCATCATCCGCGCGCGCTTCCTGCAGAAGATCACCGAGGCCTACGACCGCGATCCGGCGCTGGTGAACCTGCTGCTCGACCCCTATTTCAAGAAGAAGATCCAGGCGGCGCAGGCGAACTGGCGCAAGGTGGTCGCGCTGGCGGCGCAGGCAGGCATCGCCGCACCCGCGTTCATGTCGGCGCTGAGCTACTACGACGGCTACCGCTCGGCCGTGCTTCCGGCGAACCTCGTCCAGGCGCAGCGCGACTACTTCGGTGCGCACACCTACGAGCGCCTCGACCAGCCACGCGGCAAGCACTTTCACATCGACTGGCCCGACCCCAAGCGCCCGCAGATCGAGTCCTAGCAGGATCTTTCCGGGGGGCGGTTGCGCTTTCGCGGGCGCGACTTACCCACCGGCAGCGCGACGCTTGCGCTACCTCGCCGCGCCCGGCTTCATAGAGATCCCCATGCCCCGACTGGAAGTTCTGTTCTGGCTGGTCGCTGCGGCGACCTTCGTCGGCGTCCCGACCTATGCGTGGCGCGTCCGCGGGCGGGCTTACGGCACCTTCGGGCTGATCTTCCTCGCCATCTCGCTGCCCGGTGCGGCCGTCATGCACGCTCGGCTGCGCGAACTCCTCGGACCGGCGATCGCGCCGTGGATCGACCTCGCCTTCGTCTACAGCACGGCGGCCGCCGCGATCCACCTGATCGGGCTCGTCCACCCGCGGCTCCGCCGCGCGCCCTTCCGCTACGGAATCAGCATCCCGGGCATGGCCTTCGTGGCCGGTGGTGCGCTGTCCGGGCTCTGGCTGCTGGTGCTGCTGCCGCTGCGCGGCGTCCTCGCCGGCCTCGGCTTCACGCGCACCCTCGACGTGCTCGCCTGGCTCGACCTGGTGCCGATCGGAATCGCCGCGGTGTCGGTGCTGACCTCGAGCCGCCTGGTCGACGAGGTGGTGCGCGTCGTGGTCGCCGACGATGGTCCGTCAGAGGTCACGCGAATGCCGGTCGAACGCTACCGGCGGCGCGCGCCGGAGCCGCTGCCGTCGCGGGCACTGCGCATCGTGCAGATCGCCGACCCCCATCTCGGACCGTGGCAGCCGGTCCGGAAGCTCGCGCGCCAGATCGACGCGCTGGTCGACCACGATCCCGACCTGATCCTTCTGACCGGCGACTTCCTCACCATGGAAGGCATCGGAACCCCCGGCGCGCTGGCCGAGGCGCTGGCGCCGCTGCGCCGCCTGCCCGGGCGTTGCTTCGCCGCGTTCGGCAACCACGACCACGAGTCGCCGGACGAGGTGCGCTTCGGGCTCGAGGCGAACGGCGTGCAGCTCCTGATCGACGACGAGGTCTCGATCGAGACCTCGTCGGGCAGGGTGCAGATCGTCGGCGCGGACTACCGTGGCCGCGGCCGCCGCGAGCATCTGCAGGAGCTGCTCGGGCGCCTGCCGCGGCGCGCCGGCGAGCTGCGGCTGCTGCTGCTGCACGATCCGAGCGCCTTCAAGCACGTGCCCAAAGGCGACGTCGATCTGACCTTGTCGGGGCACACGCACGGTGGGCAGCTCGGTCTGGTGAGCTTCGGCCTCGACTGGACGGTCCTGCGGCGGACGTCGTTTCCCGACCACGGCCTGTTCGGCCATGGCGCCAACCGGCTGTACGTCCATCGCGGCACCGGGTTCTACGGTTTCCCGCTGCGCATCGGCGTGCCCGGCGAGGCGTCGTACCTCGAGGTCGTCGTGGACCGGGTAGCTTCCTAGGCGGCGCTCGTGTCAGCGGCCGATGGCGCTGCGCGCGCGGCTCTCGGAGCCGATCGTGCGCGCCTGCGGGGCGCTGGCCTTGGCGATCAACACGCCGTCCGGCTCGAGATCGAGCGTGCCGCCTGCCAGGCGCTCACCAGGACCGTATGCGCTGGCCGCCAGCACGCGCCACGTCGTGCCGGTCGGCAGCGCCGCCTGCCGTGAGCGGCTCTCGAAGTTGAGCAGCACGACGATGCGATCACCCTCGTGCTCGCGCACCCAGCCGAGCACGCCCGCGCCCTGGTCGAGCCGCCGGTAGCTGCCGCGGGTCAGTGCGGGCTCCTCGCGGCGGATGCGGATCAGGTGGCGGTACCAGTGCAGGAGAGAGTCGGGGTCGGACTCGGCCTGTGCGACGTTGATGGTGGCGAACGCCTCGTGCACCGGCAGCCACGGGGTCGCGCTCGAGAAGCCCGCGTTGGCCGCGTCGGACCACTGCATCGGCGTGCGCTGCGGGTCGCGTCCGAACGGCAGCGGCCAGTACTGCTTGCCGAGCGGGTCCTGCAGCTCGGACTTGCGGATCTTGCCGTCGAGCATGCCGATCTCCTCGCCGTAGTAGAGGAACGGCGTGCCGCGCAGCATGAGCACCAGTGCTGCGGCGACGCGGCCGCGCGCGACCCGGTTGGCGGCGTTCGCGTAGCGGCTCAGCAGCCGGCGCTGGTCGTGGTTGCCGAGCGTGTAGGTCGGCCAGCAGGGTGCGTGCAGCAGTCCCTCCCAGGCGTCGATGACCCGCCCGAACTCGGTCGCGTTCCACTTTGCGAACAGGAAAGAGAAGTCGAACGCGAGGTGCAGGCCCTCGCCGCCGGCGTAGTAGGACGCGGCCAGCTCGGCGTTGCCCGGCGGCTCGTTGAAGACCTCGCCGACCAGCATGCGCTCCGGGTACCGGTCGACGCTGGCGCGCAGCCAGCGCACGAGGTCGATCGTCTCCGGGCGGTTGCGGTCGTAGATGTGCCGCTGCCTGTCGTAGGGACGACGGCCGAGCAGCTTGGTCGGGTTGTCGCGCAGCTCCGTGTCCTTGATGAACCAGTTGATGACGTCGAGGCGGAAGCCGTCGACACCCATCTCGAGCCAGTAGCGGGCGATGTCCTCGGCAGCTTGCTTGACGCTGGGATTGCGCCAGTTGAGGTCGGGCTGCTCGACCAGGAAGGTGTGCAGATAGTACTGCTTCGTTGCCTCGTCCAACTCCCACGCGCCGCCGCCGAAGGTCGCCTGCCAGTTGTTCGGCGGCTTGCCGGCCTGGCCGTCGTGCCAGATGTACCAGTCGCGCTTGGCGCTCGAGCGCGACGCGCGCGACTCGACGAACCACGGGTGCAGGTGCGAGCTGTGGTTCAGGACCAGGTCGAGCACGATGCGGATGCCGCGCGCGTGCGCCTCGCGCAGCAGTTCGCGGAAGTCGTCGAGAGTGCCGAACTCGGCCGCGATGCCGCGGTAGTCGCTGACGTCGTAGCCGAAGTCGAACATCGGCGACGGGTTGATCGGCGACAGCCAGATCGCGTCGACGCCGAGGCCGCCGCCCTTGCCGTCGTTTAGGTAGTCGAGCCGCGACAGGATGCCGCGCAGATCGCCGACGCCGTCGTCGTTCGAGTCGGCGAAGCTGCGTGGGTAGATCTGGTAGATCACGCCCTCCTGCCACCAGGGGCGTGCGTCGTCGTGCGCCATTCGTCTCTTGCGTCCTCAGGAACGGAAGTGAGCTGCCCTCAGCTTCCGGGGGGTGTCCGCAAGCCACTGCTCGAGTGACCGAACGAGGTCGCGTCCGCGCGCAAAGCCACGGTCACCGATCAACCCCACCGCTTCGCGTGCGCGCGCGATCTCCTTCGGCGGACAGACGCGCCGCAAGGCACGCAGATCGTCTGCTCGATTCCGACCGAAGCGAACAGGAGGTCGGCGACTACCCCCGTGGTGCTCTCGCCCGGAGAAACCAGACGGGCGGTCGCCAGACGGCTGGTAGCCTCTTGCTCGACGATCGCGATCACGCGGTAGCCATCGTTGACCAGCGCGTGGATCAGGGCTTCGGCCTCACCGTCGTTGGCCACAGCGACGGCCAGGTCGAGATCGCGTGTGAGCCGGGGCTCTGCTCGCACGGACACCGCAATCCCGCCGACGAGCGCGAATCCCTGTCCCCGAACGCTGAGGTCATGCGCGACACGCTCGAGTGCGCCATGGAGCCGGTTGGTCACGCCGACCGTGGCCACCGTGCGGGTTGTCCGTCGGCATCGCCATGCTCGGCTCCGGGCCTCTCGTGCAACCACGCGGTGAGCCTGTCCTCGATCTCCGCCTCGGATGCGTCCGCAAAACGTCGTCTGAGGCTCTGCCGCATGATCTCCTCGCCCGCTTCGAAGAGATCGAGAAGAAGCCGGTAGCGCTCCTGGATGCCCACCAGATCCGCATCAGACACGCACGGAACCTAGCATGGATGGCTGGCAAACGATTCGACAGCGGTGCACGCCGGATCCTATCAGCCCACCAGCGGATAGCGCACGGACGTGAGCTGCTCGGAGACCTCCCACAGCCGCTTCGCTACTTGACGGTCGTGCGAGCGCGCGGTCGAGGTGGTCTTCTTCGGATGGCCGTTGTTCTCCATGAAGCCGTCCGGTCCGATGTAGTCACCGCCGCGCGCGTCGGGCGAGGTCGCCGCGTAGAGGGTGGGCAGCGCGCCCATTGCCGCGCTCTGCGAGAACAGCCGGTTGCCGATCTCCATGATCGATCCCATCAGCCGCGAGCCCGCCATGCGCGGCCCCGTCGATTGAAGGTTGGTCGCGGCGTAGCCGGGATGACAGGCGAGGCTCACGGCGCGCGCCTGCGCGCCCTCGAGCTTGCGCTGCAGCTCGTAGGTGAACAGCAGGTTTGCGAGCTTGCTCTGCGCGTATGCCGGCCACGTGCTGTAGCTCTTCTCGCCCTGCAGGTCGTCGAAGTTCATGCGGCCCATCTTGTGCGCCGTCGAGCTGACGTTGACGACGCGCGCCGCCGGTGCTGCGAGCAGCGCGTCGAGCAGGAGGCCGGTGAGCGCGAAATGCCCGAGGTGGTTGGTGCCGAACTGCATCTCGAAGCCTTCGGCGGTCTTGCGGTAGGGGATCGCCATCACGCCGGCGTTGTTGCACAGGATGTCAAGCGGGATCTGCTTGGCGGTGAAGTCGCGCGCGAAGCGGTGCACCGAATCGAGGCTCGCCAGGTCGAGCTGCATCGGCTCGAGCGACACCGACGGCAGCAGGGCGTGGATCTGCGCCATCGCGTCGCGCGCTCGGTCGAGGTCGCGGCAGGCGAGGATCACGTGCGCGCGCTTGCGCGCCAGCTCGCGCGCGGCCTCGAAGCCGATGCCGCTGTTGCCGCCGGTCACGATCGCGGTCTTGCCCGACAGGTCGGTGATGTCCTCGGCGCTCCAACGTCCTTGATGTGGCATGGGACGATTGTAGGTCAGCGCCGGTCCGGGAGCGAGTAGGTCAGGGTCGCGTGCGCGACCATCTCCGGGTCGCCGTCCGAGTAGAGCGCGACGTCACCGACCGCGAGGCGCTTGCCCAGCTTGAGCACGCGAGCCTCGGCGAGCACGTCCGCCGGCTTCGGCCGGCGCAGGAAGTTGATGTTGAGGTTGGTCGTGACCGCCAGCGGTACGGGGCCGATCAGGGCGAGGATGGCGATGTACATGGCGGTGTCGGCGAGCGTCATGAGCGATGGGCCCGAGATCGTCCCGCCGGGCCGCAGGTGGCCGTCGTGGTACGGCATGCGCACGCGCACGAGGCGCTCGCGGACCTCCTCGACCTGGAAGCGGTTCTCGTCGACCTGCGGGAACTCGCGGTGCAGGAACGCGTCGAGCTCCGCGGCATTCATCCGCGTCATGCTCGCCTCAAGCGCTTGACGATGCGGTAGGTGACCGACCCCGACGCGACCGCGCGGCCCGAGGCGCGGCCTGCGACGACGACCGAGTTCACGTAGACGCCGTCGCTGTTCCAGGAGTTGATCGCCTCGGCGGCGACGTCCTCGCCGCGCGTGCCGACGTCGAAGCAGAGGTGCATGCCGATCGTCGCGGCGCGTCCGTCCGGGTCGAAGCCGTCGATCGACCATGCCGCAGCTCCGCCCGCGCAGTCGACCAGGGCTGCGAGCGCGCCCTCGTGCACCGTGCCGTCCTCGGCGAGGATCGCGTCGGCGAGCGGCAGGAGCGAGATTGCGTGGCCGCGTCCGAGCTGCGCCGAGGCGACGCCGAGGCGGCGGGTGAACGGCGAGCCGCTGGTTCGGCGCACGAACTGGTCATCGGCGACGGCGGTGAGCTGCGCGGTCGGGTGGTGGGGCTCGCGCTGTCCGTCCGCCGCGCCCACGGGCGACCGTGACGGTCGTCCGCCCGCTCCGGCGCGATAGGCGATCAGCCCGCGCGCGATCGGCCGCGCCGCGGTCGCGACCGTCACCTCGACGAAGGTGATGTCGCGCCCGCGCCGCAGGACCACGGCTTCGGCGGTCGCGTCCTCGCGGACGGCAGGGGCCAGATAGTGCACCGTGAAGTCGATCGTGCTCGCGCCGCCGCGGCGCGCGGGGTCGAGCCCGGCGGCGGCCACGGTCGCGGCCGCGATGTCGATCGTCGCCGCGACCACGCCACCGTGCAGCGAGCCGTTGCGGTTCGCGTTCTCGTCGCGGTACGGCAGCTCGAGGCGCGCGCGCTCGGCGCTCACCGCGGCGACGCGCACGCCGACCGTCGCGAGAAACGGCGCGCCGCTGGCGGACAGGACCTTGCTCGAACCGCTCTGCATGGTCCCGACAAGGTCTCGAAGGACCCGAGCGGAGTCAAATCGACGATGGACGTCTACAGCCGCCGCAGGCGCGCGCGCAGCCGGGTTTCGCTGGACGGCGTCGCGCGCTGGGTCAGCGGATCGAGCGCCAGCACGAGCGCGTGGCAATCGAGCAGCGCGGCGAACGAGCCGTTCCCGGGTAGCAAAGATCACCGCGACGGCGAGGGCGAGCGCTCGTTCGCCCGACACGCGCAGCACGAGCCAGCCGAGCAGCGTCGCCGTCCCCGCATGGTTGAGCAGGCTGTGCGCGTGCCAGGGGCGAGCGTCGAGGCCGAATAGCGCGTAATCGATGAGGAAGCTGAGCCGCGACAGCGGGCGATAGGCCGCGCCGTGCCCCCACGGACCGACGAACGACGCGAGCACGCTATCGAAGGTGCTGATCTCCAGCCAGAGGAAGTCGTCGGCCGCGAACCAGGCGTCGAGCGCCTCGCGATGGGCCAGCAGGACCGCCGGCACCACCACGGCGACCAGCAGCGCGAGCTCTGCACTACGGCCGTCGCGTGCGCGCGGTGCGGGCTCGGTCGCGGAGGCCGGTCGAGTCACGGGCTCCTTGGTCAGGCGGCCAGGCAGAAGCACCGGTCGCAAGACTCTTCACGCCGAGGAGGCCAAACGCAAGCCGCGGGGCACGGTAGACGAGCGGTGCGCTGACGTCCGCGACGCGCCGCCAGAGCGCGCCGGGCGCGAGGCGCGTCTCGCCGAACGCTCCGAACACGAACCACAGGCCGTGCATGCCACGGACGGTGTAGCCGCGTTCGCGCAGGTCGCTGGTCGTGAAGCCGGACAGGTGCTCCTGGTACGGGTTGTCCGCAGTTGGCGGCTGCGGGACGAAGCCGTTCGGCGTGAAGACGACCACGCGGCGGCGCGCGAGGCTTTCCAGCGTCGCGAGTAGCGCGAGCGCCTGCTCGCGCTCGAGGTGCTCGATGACGTCGAGGCAGACCACGGCGTCGAAGCTCTTCGGGCGGACGAGATCGCCGATGCGGGCGACGTCCGCGCGCACCAGCTGGTCGTGCGTGCCGGAGCGACGTGCCTCGGCGAGGTCGGCGCGCGCGATGTCGATGCCGACCTTGAAGCCAGCGTAGCCGGTGCTGGCGAGCGGCGAGGCGCGGCCGCAGCCGACATCGAGCACGGAGCGGCAGCCGGCGAGCGCTCGTTCGAGCGCTCGCCGGAACATGCGCTCGCGGAGCGGTGTGAACAGCGGGCGCGACAACGCCTGTCCGTGCGTGTCGGCCCGGGTGCGGCGCTAGGCCGCTTGTGCCGGTCTGTCTTCCGACTGCGCCATGACCGGCGCCGGCCGCCGGCCCGAGATCGCCTTCCACGCCATGCGCAGGGTCACCTTGATGCCCTCGACCCCGAGGTACGGGAACGTCAGCGGGATCAGGATGATGTACAGCATCAGCGCCAGCCGCTTCATGCGATGCTCGATGATCCAGCGCATCGCCGGCTTCAGGAAATCGGGCGACTTCGCGTACACCGGCGTGATCTTGGCGAGCGTCTCGGCGAGCTCCTTGTGCGGGTGCTTGAGGATCGACTCGTGGTGGTACCCCGAGATCCCCTGGCGGACCTTCTCCTCGCCCTCGGCGTCGAGGTAACCGAGTTCGACCGACTGGTGGTACATCTTGGTCTTCGGGAACGGGTAGAAGACGTACGCCGAACTCTGCGTCGGCTTGATCTCGTCGACCATGCGCAGAGTCTTGAACATCTGCTCCGGGGTTTCGCCCGGGTTGCCGTAGATGCACGACGCCTGCAGCCCGATGCCGTGGTCCTTGATGAGCTGGGCCGCGTTCTTGATCAGGTCGTCGGTCATCGGCCGTTCCATCATGTGGCGCCGCAGGTCCGCGTCACCCGAGTCGACGCCCATGAAGATGGTGTGGCAGTTGGCGGCCTTCATGGCGCGCAGCAGCTGCGGGCGGATCGTCGTCGGGTAGCCGAAGCAGTACCAGGGCAGGTTCACTTCCTTGCGGTAGTACTCGCAGAACTCCTCGACCCACTTCGGGTTGGTCGTGAAGTTGTCGTCGTGCACCGAGACGTACTTCGGATCGTACTTGGCGAGGTTGATCTTGAACTCCTCCATCACGTTCTCGATCGTGCGCTTGCGGAGGAAGTCGCCTTTCCCTTTGAAGATCTCGCGCTGGTAGTGGATGTTGCAGAAGGTGCACTTGAACGGGCAGCCGCGTCCCGTGAACACCTCGAGGTTGTCCTTGAAGCAGCCGTACTCGTACCAGAGCTGCTTCTCGGGGAACGGCAGCTTGTCGAGATCGTTCTCGAGCTCGCCCATCGGGTTGCGATGGATGATGCCGTCCTTCTTGACCCACATCGTCGGCACCGAGGTGTAGTCCTCGCCGCGTGACATGCGCTCGACCAGGTCGAGCATCGCGAGCTCGCCCTCGCCGGTGCAGGCGATGTCGATGTACGGGTTCTGCAGCACGTAGTCGGGGATGGCCTGCGGATGGTGGCCGCCCATGACGATCGGCACGTCGGGCAGGCGATTCTTGAGCATCTCCGCCATCTTGGTCGCGAAGGGGTAGAGGTTGGTCAGGCAGCCCATCGCGATGACGTCGGGCTTGAACGACGTGGCGCGCTCGAGCAGCGCCTCGTGCCGGTTCATCCACGCGAGGTGGGGGAACTTGACGAACAGGTTGTCGTCCAGGCCGGGATCGAAGATCAAATCGATCTGGTGACCGTGCGCCTTCAGCATCGACATCACGTAGCCGACGCCCAGGTTCTCGATTCCCCGATAATAGAAGAGAACTCGCATATTCCTACCTAAATGGTCTGAAATCAGTTTTCGAGTCAACCCGTTTCACCCCGGACGCAGCCCTGTCCGGGAGAGGTCGGCTCACATCGTGGTCCGTCGGCACGCGTTTCGGAAGCGTCATCCTCTACCGGAGCGCGCGGCCGCGCGCATCGCTCGCGCGCGCCATGCCGAGCGCCCGAGCGATGGCCGTCGCGAGCCCGGACCTCAGAGCCAGGGTCCGATCTGGCGCTCGAAGGCGTCGACCGGAGACTCGCCGGCCCTGCTGACCAGCCCGAACGCGAACGGCCCCGCCTGGTGCACGGGGGCGATGCCGATCGCCAGGAACGGGATCGTGACCAGCAGCAGCGTCGCTCCGACCAGGATCACGGCGAGCTCGGTGAGCGGCGGATCGGGCAGGACGCGCACCAGCAGATAGGCCGCGAGGCAGGCGAGCGCCGCCGCCGTCAGGCTGAACAGGTCCCAGTCGTACGGCCCCCACACCGGGCGCACGACGAGCGCGTAGAGCAGCATGAAGAGTGCGGCCGACGAGAGGAAGATCGCCTCGCGCGTCGCGACGAAGCTGCGCGGCGCCACGACGAGCAAGCCGGCCAGCAGCGGCACGGCGGACGGTGCGAGCAGGAGGAAGGCGTTGGCGAGGTACTTCAGGTGCCCGGCCGACAGGATCGCGTAACGCGTGCCGGCGCCGGATTCGCCGAACGGCCGCCGCAGGAAGGCTTCGTGTCCGACCGGGCTCGGCTCGATGCCGCTCCAGCGCAGCACGGTCTCGGCTGCCTGCGCGAGCTCCGCGCCGTGTCCCGTGAGCAGCATCGAGAGCAGAAACCCGAGCAGCGGGGCCGCCGCCACGAGTGCCATGACGAGCACGCGCCCGGCGACGCCCCCGCGCTCGGCGGGCGGTGCGTTCGCGTCGCCCGGACAGGCTAGCGCCACGACCAGCAGGCTCGGTGCGAGGAAGCTGAACGAGAAGTGCATCCAGAGTCCGGTGCCGAACGCGAGCGCGGGCCAGGTCGGCGCACACCTGCCCTGCAGACAGGCGATCGCGCTCCAGAAGTAGGCCGCTGCGCAAAGCAGGACGAAGGCGTAGACCTCGACGTGTCCGGCGAGCACGCGCAGCAGCCCGCCGCCGAGGACGAGGAGCAGGAAGAGCAGGGCGCGCGCCGGTGTCGGTGTCAGCAGCCGTGCAACGGCGGCGAAGCAGACGATGGTCGCGCCCCCGGCGAGTGCGACCAGCACCTGGACGACCGGCTGCCCCGGCGTGCCGAGGGCGGTGCCGAGGTGATGACAGAGCTGAAAGAGGAACGTCGCGCCGATGTCCGGAAAGAGGAACGCCGCGCCGGTGGCGGCGTTGTAGAGCAGGATGTCCGAGTCGCCGTACATGCGGCGCTCGCGCAGCAGCCAGAGTACCAGCGCACAGCCGAGCGCGACCCCGACGGCGCCGGCCGCGCTGCGCGGCAACGCGCGCTCGGCCCAGCTTGCCGGCAGGCGGCGCACCAGCTCGGTACGTGGCGGCGGCCAGCACAGCGCGAGCGTGAGCGCCGCCAGCCCGAGTGCGAGCGCCGTGGGCAGGTACTGCCAGAGGTTCAGCGCCCAGGCGAAGCGCAGCGGCGGCAGTGCGCCGAGCTGGGCCGCGGCGAGCACGGCGCACAGCGCCGCCGCCGTCGGGACCAGGAACCTCGCCGCACCGCTCGCCGCGGTCATCGGAACAGCGTCACGTGGCCGTAGAAGATCGCGATGAAGCACACCAGCCAGAGCACGATGCTGATCTGGATCGTGCGGTCGCGCAGCAGGATCTGATCGGGCTCCTCGCCGCGATCCTCCTGCAGGACGAGGCGCGTGTAGTGCGTGATCGCGTAGTAGACGATCGGCACCGTGATGATCAGCGTCGGGCTCTTGCCGGAGGTCGCGGTGAACATCGCGTAGGACATCACCGCCATCGTCGCGCTGCTGTTGAGCAGCGAGTCGAGGATGTCGCGGCCGTAGCCGCGCAGCACCGGGCGGCTGTCGCCGGTCGGCGTCGCGTGTGCGACGAACTCCGAGCGCCGCTTCGAGAAGCCGAGGAACAGCGCCAGGAAGAAGGTGCACAGCGTGATCCACGCCGTCGGCATGTCGCCCAGGACGTAGATGCCGGCCAGCACGCGCAGCACGTAACCCATGGCGATGCAGCTCACGTCGAGCAGCGGCACGTGCTTCAGGCCGGACGAGTAGAGCGCGTTGATCACCAGGTAGAGTGCGAGGCACACGAAGGTCGCCTTGCCGAGCAGCAGCGCGAGCAGGAGTGCCCCGAGCGCGAGCGCGACGGCGAGGCGGATCGCGGTTCCGGTCGCGACCTCGCCCGCGGCGAGCGGGCGCAGGCGGCGCGCAGGGTGCTGCCGGTCGTAATCGACGTCGCGCAGGTCGTTGAACACGTAGGTCGCGGAGCTCGCCGCGGTGAACGTCAGCACGACCAGCAGGTCGAGCATCACCGAGCCGGGCTCGGTGATGCGTCCGCCGAAGATGACGCCGGCGAACGCGGCCAGATTCTTGGTCCACTGCTGTGGCCGCAGCAGCCGCAGCAGCGGCGGCAGCGTGCTCACGGCTCGCTCACGAGAGCTGCTTCAGCAACCACAGCAGCCCTTCCCGGACCGGCTTGCGGTGCGCCGAGGCGTCCTCGCCGACCTTCTCGCCGCGGTGGGCGAGGAACCAGTCGTAGCTCTCGCGCATCATCTCGTCGTTCGAGTAGCGCGGCTGCCAGCCCATCGCGAGCAGCGGTTCGACGTCGAACGAGAACGGCTTGTGGTAGGTCAGGTAGTGCCACGGCGCGAGCGGCGAGAGCTTGAGCTTGTCGAGCGCCTGCAGGGTCTTGATGGTCAGCCCGACCGGCAGGCTGCGCACCCGCGAGGCCGTGCCCGCGTAGCGGATCAGGTTCTCGAGCGCCTCGCGGAGCGTGCCGAAGCGGTTGCTGCCGACGTTGTAGACTCCGGGCCGGCCGGCATCGAGCGCCAGCATGTAGAAGTCCATCATGTCGAGCGCGTGCAGGAACTGGAAGCCGCCCTCGCCGCCGCCGATCACGTAGACGCTGCGGCCCGACGAGATCCAGTCGAACAGGATCTGGAAGATGCCGAGCCGCCCCTCGCCGAGCAGCGTGCGCGGCCGGATCACGATGAGTGGCATGCTGGTGCGCGCGCACACCTCCTGCACCGCCTGCTCACCGGCGAGCTTGGCGCGCCCGTAGATCTCGATCGGCGCCAGCGGCGTCGTCGCGTCGATCGGGCAGCGCGCGGGCACGCCGTACAGCGCGCTCGAGCTCATGTGGATGAATGCCTGCACGCCGGCCTTCGCCGCCTCCTCTGCGGCGATGCGGCTGCCGTCGACGTTGACCTCCCAGAACTTGTCGCCCGACTTGGTGAGCGGTACCAGCGCCACGTTGTGGTGCACGACGTCGATGCCTTGCATGGCGCGCGCGACGCCGGCGCGGTCGCGGATGTCGCACTCCACGTACTCGATTCCGGGCGATGCCTGGCGATCGTGCCAGACGTCGAGGTTGCGCACCTGCTCGCCGCGCACCAGCAGGCGCTGCGCGATCAGGTTGCCCAGGAACCCCGAGCCGCCGGTGACCAGGTGCCTCATGCCGGCAGCATCCCGCGTTCGTCCATCCAGCGCAGGCTGCGCCGCATGCCCTCTTCGAGCGCGACCGCCGGCGCGTAGCCGAGCTCGCGCTCGGCGCGCGCGATCGAGCAGGCGATGGTCTTGTTCATCTCCGAGAGCACGTGGATCTTCTGCTGGTAGAGGCCAGCCGCCTGCAAGCCGCGATCGACCAGCAGCGCGACCTCGCTGGCGATCCCGGGCAGGCGCAGGCGCTTGTGCGCGCACGGACGCCCGAACTCGGTTTCGAGCAGGCGCTCGACGGTGTCGACGACCTCGTTCATCGCGTACGGCCGCCGGTCGGCGATCCAGTAGGTCCGTTCAGCTGCCTGCGGGGTCAGCGCCGCGAGCAGGATGCCCTGCGCCAGGTTGTCCGTGTACGCCATCGAGCGCAGATTCGCGCCGCCGCCGACGATCGGCGCCTTGCCCTCGCGGATCATGGTGAAGAACAACGTCTGTCGTGGCGGCTGGAACGGTCCGTAGAACCACGGTGCGCGGATCACGACGGTCTCGATCCGGCCGCCGGCCTGGAACTCGGCGACGCGTTGCTCCATCTGCATCTTCGAGCGCCCGTAGTTCAGGTAGGGGTTGTAAGGCGAGTCCTCGTCGAACACGTGGTCGGGGTGCGGGTTGCAGCCGAGAGGCGAGTTCGACGACATGACGACCGCGCGCCGCACGCCCGACTCGACCGCAGCCGACATCACGTTCAGCGTGCCGCGCAGGTTGACGTCGTAGAAGTCGCGCACCTTCCCGGGGTGGATGATGCCGGCGAGGTGCAGCAGCGCGGCTCCTCCGGCGCCGTGGCAGAGCCGCGTTCCGTCACGCGGGTTGCGCAGGTCGCCGGTGACGATCTCGACGTCACCGCCGATCTCGCGCACCGCCTGCTCCTCGCCCGGCAGGACGAGGACGCGAATACGCAGGCCCGGCTGCGCGGCGCCGACCAGCGGGCTCTCGGGCAGGCCGTGCACCAGCGCGTGCAGGACGGCGCGTCCGAGCCAGCCGGCGGCACCGGTCATGAGGACGAGGTCGGTTCCGAGATTCATCGTGCCGCGCTTCGTGCGAAAGATCCTGCGCGAGGCCGGTCGTAGCAGGTCAGCCGTGATCCAGGAAAGCCAGCGCGTTGCGCCGCGCCAGCGCCATGATCGAGCCCTGCGGATTCACCCCGGGGGCACCGCACAGCAGCGAGCCGTCCGCGATATGAAGCCCGATGGCGTCGTGCACGCGGCCCAGCGAATCGGTCGCGGTCCGGGCGCGGCTCTCGCCCATCGGGCAGCTCGAGAAGCAGTGGATCGTCATCAGGCTCGAGCGGTCGCGGGGCAGGGGCCGCGGCAGCTTGACGAGGTCCGCCTCGCAGAAGACCGGCGGACAGCCGCGGATGCTCGGGTAGAGCGCGGTCGCGCCCGCAGCCAGCAGGCAGCGGCAGAGCTTCTCGAGCCCGTCCGCGAGCAGCTCGAGGTCGCGCTCGTCGAGCGCGAACGAGACCAGTGGATCGCGGTAGGCCGGTACGGTGCGGATGCGGCCCGCGCCGCCGTCGGACATCGCGTAGTAGACCGCCAGGTGCGGCCACTGCTCGCGCACCTCGGTGATGTGCTCGGGATGATCGGTCATGGCGAGCGCCAGGTGCGGCAGCGCGCTGATCGAGCAGCCGAAGCTCAGGTGCGGCGCGAACTCCTTCACCTGGTGCACCGGCACGCCCATGTCGGCCGCGTTCACGACGTCGTCGAAGCGCGCCACGACCTTGACCGTCGGGTGCATGCGCAAGCTGTTCCCGACATTATGCTTGATGCCGCTGCGGCGCAGCAGCGCCGGGGTCTGGATGGCGCCACCGGCGACGAACACCGTGTGCGCGCGGATCGTGAAGCTGCTCCCCCCGCGGCCTGGCCGGGCCGGGTCGCAGCGCAAGGTCCAGCGCCCGTCCGCGTATCCGACGCGCGCGACGCGCGTATCGGGTAGCAGCCGGCAACCGGCGCCGGTCGCGCGCGGCACGAACGTCTTGCTCATCGTCTGCTTGACGCCCTGCCCGCCGCCGTCCGGCGCGTAGCGATACCAGCGCGGCACCTCGAGCGAGCTCCAGCCGAGGTGCTGCGCGCCCTGGTGCAGCTTGAGCGAGGCGGCCGGCGCGCGGCCGGGCAGATACGAAACCGAGACGTCCTGCTCGCAGGCGGCGAAGTGCGGCTCGAGATCGGTCGCACTGCTGTGCGCGAGGCCGAAGTCGTGGCGCCAGCGATCGAGGATCTCGGGCGGCGTGCGGTGGTAGAGCCCGCTGTTGACCTCGCTGCCGCCACCGACGCAGCGGCCCTCGGCGTAGTTCACGTTCGGTGCGCCCAAGGCGACCGTGATGCCGCCGTTGCGGTACTTCTGGCGCATCTCGATGCTCGAGAACGCCGGTGCCGATTCGAGGGCGAGAAGCGGCCCCTCCTCGACCAGCACGACGTCGCGCCCGGCCTCGGCGAGCAGGCACGCGGTCACCGCCCCACCCGGTCCGGAGCCGATCACGGCGACCTCGGCGCGCACGTCGCCAGGCGGCTCGACGATCACCTCAGGCCAGCTCGTCGCCATGCTCGAGCGTGAACCAGCCGAAGACCACCAGGCTCTCGTAGAAGCGGATCAGGTCGCGCGCGAACGAGATCGGCAGCCGCTTCCAGCGCTCGACGACCTGCCAGCGGCGCTCGTGCGGCAAGGCGTGGAACGGGTGTCCTGTGAACGCGACCGCCGCGGCGTCGAAGGCTACGGTGAGCGCCGCGAACGGCAGCCGCAGGTAGTCGGGCATGCCTTCGTGCCGTGCCAGCACGAAGGCCGCGACGCGGTTGTGGCGCGCGTCCGCGATCAGCGAGGTGTCGCCGCAGCGGGCACGGATGATGGAGTACGTCAGCGCGGAGACGGTCGGTCGGAACGACGGCAGCACCGCTGCGACCTTAGCCGATGCCGCGTGAGCGCGACAACGCGCGCTAGGAGGCCGAGCGCGAGCGAGCCGGGGGGGAAGGTTCCGCGCGGCTCTGCCGCGTGGAAGAGGGGGACAGAGTCCCCCTCTTGAATAGCTCGCGCGCCGCACGCACGCGGTGTAGGGAGACGCCTGCATGGGCCCCGGGCAAGGTGCGCTCCCGCGGTTCGCCGCCGCCATCGCCGGCGTCGTCGCGGCGATCGTGCTCCTCGAGATCGTCGCGCGCCTCGTCTTGCCGCCGACGCCGCAGCAGGTCCTGCGCGGCCTGCACCGCGCGACCCCGGATCGTCCCTGGCTCTACGAGCTGAAGCCCAACGAGGAGCGCCATGCCGCGGCGGCGGGCGGCGTGGTGTACGCGACCAACGCCGACGGCTTCCGCGATCACGCTCATGCGCGTGACAAGCCGCAGGGAACGTTCCGCGTCGTGGTGCTCGGCGACTCGGTGTCGTTCGGCTACGGGGTCGCGCTCGAGGCGACCTTCGTGAAGCAGCTCGAGAGCCGGCTGCAAGGGCTCGCCGCCGGACCGCGATTCGAGGTCCTGAACCTCGGCGTGAGCGGCTACAACCCGTACACCGAGGCCGAGCTGTTGCGCGGCGTCGCGCTCGCCTACGAGCCAGATCTCGTCCTCGTCCAGTTCTGCATCAACGACCTCAACGATCCAACGCAGCACTTCGACACCTCGACGATGCTCGCACTTGGGGCCATCCCCGACGAGGCGTTCCCGGATCCGGGCAGGCGCAAGGCGCCGGCGCCGGCTGCCGTTGCCGGTCGGATCGAGGTCGCCTGCGGCTACTCGCGGCTCTGTGGGCTGCTCGCGGCCGCGCTCACCCCGGCACCGGCGCGCGAGGATCAGGTGGCGGCCCTGGTGCCGCACGAGGATCCCTCGAGCGCCGAGATCGCCTGGCTCGAACGGCTCTACACGCGCATGGCGAGCGACACCCGTGCGCGTGGCGGCGAGCTTGCGGTGGTGGTCTTCCCCTACGAGACGCAGCTCGAGGAAGATTCGCCGTCTGCGGTGCAGGACGAGCTACGCGCGCTCGGCGTGCGCGCGGGCGTGCCGGTGATCGATCTGCTGCCCGTGTTTCGCCGCGCCAGCGCCGAGCCTGGCGAGCGGCTGTTCCTCGACATGTGGCACCCCTCGCCGCGCGGGCAGCAGGTCGCCGCGAAGGAGATCCTGCGCGCGCTCGCGTGCGCCAGGCTGCTGCCCGGGGTCGACGCGCGCTGCGCGGACTGATCCGCGCGGCTGCGGGTCAGCCCATCTGGCTCATGAACTGCTGCATGTCGAAGTAGTCGCGCCAGGCCTTGATCTTGCCCTCGGCGGTGAGCTCGAAGGTGCCCATGACGGGGATGGCGATCGACTTGCCGCCCAGCACGAAGCGGTCGATGCGCTCGGTCAGGACCACGTTGCCGCTGCTCGCGATGGCCAGCATCTCGAATGCGACGCTCGACGCCGGGCCGATGAACTGCCCGAGCGTCGCCTCGATCTCGGCCCGCCCGTTCACCGGAGCGACCGGAATGTTGTGATAGACGGCATCCTCGGTGAAGTAGCCGCCGAGCTCCTCGACGTCGCGGCGCGCGGCGGCATCGCAGAATGCACGGACGATCTGTTCGGGTGTCATGATGGCCTCATATGACGGCGCCGCGATCCGCGCCAGACGCTGCCGCCGCACGCACGGTGCACCGCGGCGCCCGATCGGTCAGGAGCTCAGGCCCTGGACGATCAAGGTGTTGTGCCAGGCGACGTTGCTGTTCGCGCCACCGCTGACGCGCACCCTGACGTCGGCGCCCTGACACTCGATCACCGCCTCCCACGCGGCGACGGCCTCGGCGACGAACTCGGTCCCGGCGCCGCCGCCCTGTCCGATGCAGGTGAGCTTGCCCTGCGCGTTCTGCGCCAGCACGCGGCGCACGTAGGCTGCGCTCGCGCCCGCGCCGCAGGCCGTGCCCGCGGTACAGCGCGCGACCACGCGTGCCTCGATCAGGTAGCTGTGATCGCGCTCGGTCTGGAACTCCTGCAAGGTCGCCGTCGCGCCGTCCGAGGTCGAGACGCGCTGCTGGAACATGCGCAGCACCGGGTCGTCGTTCTCGGTCCTGGTCTCGATGCGTACCGCCTCGGCGTTCGGAGTCTGCTCCTGGACGTGCAGGCGGGCGCGCGGCACGGTCTCCTCGGAAGGTCCGACGGCCACCGAGCCGCCGATCGAGCTGTCTGCCGTGCCGCGCAGCGCGAGGTGCCACTTGCCGTCGCCGCGTGACATCCCCGAGCGCAGCGCGGCCGCATACGCCTCGACCGTCTGATCGGCGACGTCGACGGCGACCACCGTGCTCTGCGCGCCCTTTCCTTGCTTGTCGAGCAGCGCGAGGCCGCGCCGGGTCGCGATCTGGCCGCCCTCCTCGATCCGCGGCGCGTCGCGCGCGGTCGTGCTCTCGCGCACGACGACCTGGCCCGTGGCCGCCGGCGCGTCGCCACCGACGGTCGGCTGCACCGCGAGGCCGACCACCGCGTCGACGGCGAGGCTTGCGTCGCCCGCGCCGCCGCCCGCGACGAAGGTCGGCTCGAGCATCTGCTGCACGAAGGACCCGCTGCTGCGCGCCGTCGCTTCGGGCCCGCCGGTGATCACCGGACGGAAGCGCGCACCGACGAAGCCCTGGCGACCGGCCGCTCCGTCCGCGGTGACGACCCAGCGCCCGGCGAAGTCGCTGAACGTGACCAGCGAAGCCGCGCTGTTCAGCTCGAGCTCGTTCTCGTTGAGCAGCAGGGTCCAGCCGCGCTCGGGCACCGCGGTGAAGGTCCGGCCGATGCGCAGCGCACCGGGTGCGTCGGCCGAGCTGTTGGGGTTGAGGCTCAAGCCTGAGCCCGGTGTCTTCGAGCCGTTGATCGTGCCGTCGCCGCCGGTGTCCAGGGACAGGGTGCCGTTCACCTCGAGCTTGTCGATCGGCTGGCGCGCGTCGCCGATACGAAAGGCGCCCGCGTGCCGGCTGGTGATCGCCGGGCCCAGCGACGCAAGACACGATTTCGTGGTTTCCGCCGGCAGCCGCGACCAGTCCGATGCCATGGGGTCGCAGAGCAGCCCGGTGAAGCGATCGATCTGCGGCGCGCCGGCGACGTAGGGGTTTTCGAGCACGACGGCGGCGTAGTCGCGGCTGATCAAGGTCGCGCCGGCGACCTCCTGGAACGACGGCTGCGCGTAGAAGCCGTAGAACGCGTCCTGCTCGAGGTAGGCCGCCTGGCAGGTGCCGCCACCGGTGCACTGCCCGTCCGCGGTGCACGGCGTGTCGTCGTTCTGTCCGCCGCCGCAGCTCCTGCCCGCCTTGAGCGCAGGCTTGGTGAGAAAGCTGATCGGAATCCAGGTGTGCTGGATCGCGTGGCCGCGCCGCTGCTCGGCGAGCGCGCCGTCGAAGAACGCGTCCTGATAGAGCGGGCTGCCGCCCTCGCAGCGGCCATCTGGGCATTGCGCGTCGCCGGTGCATGCGTTGCCGAGGTTCGGGCCAGCGATGCAGATCGCCGATGCCGCCGATCGGAAGTTGGTGCCGAAGTAGAACCCGGTCCACTGGTAGAGCGGATTGTAGTTGCCGGTGCGTGTCAGCGAGCCGGTGACCGCGAACAGCGCCGAGCCGGTCGCGTTCGGGATGGTGAGGTTGGGCGCGACCTCGAACAGCCGCACGGACGACCCTTCCGCCAAGGTGGCGGTGGGCTTCCACGAGTACAGCAGATCCATCCCGGCGCTCGCCGGCGGCCGCCAGTCCGGGAAGAGGTCGGTGAAGCCGTTCAGCCGCAGCCTTCCCGAGCGCGGATCGCTGATGTTCGGCTGCAGCGTCAAGCTACGATCGGCGGACGTACCGCCGAGCAGGACGAAGTCGCAGCTCGAGCCCTGGCAGACCAGTCGGGTCTCGATCTCGGCGCTCGCGATGGCTGGCCAGAGAACGATGGCAAGGACGACCATCCGGAGGCAGCGGTGCACGGTGTGTTCTCCTTCGTCATCGGGGTGGCACGGCCCGCGGCTCGATCGCCGCAGGCAACGTTTGCGCTGAATCCTGTTCGGGGAGTATGGTTCGCTCGAACCCAGCGCCACGCGGCGCCGCCATGCCAACCCTCCCAGATCGTCCAGGTTGAGATGTTCGGGTTCTACCGCCTCTCACTAGCGCTTGCCGTAGTGGCGTTTCACCTGTCCGGCAAGCTGCCGCTGGCAGGTCCGCTCGCGGTGTTCGGGTTCTACACACTCTCCGGCTACCTGATCACGCTTACCGTCCAGCGGAACTATCTCGGTCGCGGTGGTCGGACACGGTTCTTTCTGAACCGGGCGCTGCGCATCTATCCGACCTACTGGGCGTGCCTGGCGGTCGCCGTGCTTCTCGTCGCTCCCTCGGGGGAGCGCTCCGGCTCGTTGAACCCGGCGCTGGTCATCCCGTCGTCGGCCGCCGACTGGGTTTCGAACGTCGTGATCTTCGGGCTGCTCGGATCGCCGGTCCGGCTGCTCCCTCCGGCCTGGTCGCTGAACATCGAGCTCGTCTACTACCTCGGTCTCGGGCTGTTCCTGTCGCGGAGCCGTGCGGCGGTCGCGGTGTGGCTCGCGGCGAGCATCGTCGTGATCGCCCACGGGTTGATCGCCCGGCCGTTCTTGATGCTCTACTTCTCCTTCGTCTATCCCACCATCTGCTTTGCGATCGGTGCGGCGCTCGTGTTCAGGCCGCTGGTGTTCGCGCACGGCCCTCGCGCGAAGGGGCTTCTGGCCGCGGCGGTCAGCTACCCGGCGTGGCCCGCGGCGCTCGCGATGGCCGGGGTCGAGGTCGAGGAGCAGGTGGTGTCGAAGCTCCTGCTGATCGGCTCGCCCTTGTTCACCGTGATCGCGATCTCGATCCTGTCGCGACAGACCGCGTCTGGATGGATGGCCAAGCTCGATCGCTGGGCCGGTGACGTCTCCTACCCCGTCTTCCTCCTGCACTGGGCGGTGGCCACGTTTCTGGTCGTGTTCCTGCTCGGGGACGAGGCGATGTCACCCACCCTGACGCTGGTGACGTCGATTGCCTCGATCGGGATCGCGACCGGGATCGTGCGGGCGGTCGAGGTGCCGTCGCAGCGGTTGCGCGACAGGATCCGAGCGGGCGGCGTCGGGTCCTGAGGGCGTGACGAACCGGGACGGGCTCGGTTGCTGGCGGTTCGCTCAGGAATGCCAGGGGCTCGACAGGAACCAGCGCGGCTTGAGGAGCAAGGTCTCCTTGCCGCGCACCCAGGTGTCCTCGCGGTCCCGCCAGCGGCGCAGCCCGTTGCCGGGCGCCGTGCCGTGCCAGCCGGCCTGGAAGCGCGCGAGATCACGCGGCTCGCGAAACGCGAGGATGACGATCGCCTCGTGGTCGTACATGCAGACCCGGTAGGCGCCGACCAGCTGCGCTCCCGCCGCCTCGATCGCCGGCACGCCCTCGTTGCCGAACGCGTCGAGGAAATCGGCGACCTGTCCCGCACCGACGCGCACGATCTGGTGCAGGAAGAGCGCTCCCGCGACGCCCTCGGCGCGCAAGCCCGCGACGTCGAGGCTGTAGGCCGTCGAGTCGACGATGCGATCGAAGCCGCCGGTGCGCAGGTCGAGGTTGTTCAGCCACCACTTCTTGAGCTCGGGATTCTGCGCGCGCGGCTCGAACTGGCTCTGCAGCATCTGCGCTTGACGATCCCAGCTCTGGTTCTGCCAGAGGTTGACCGCGAGCGGCCAGGTGCCGGTCGCCTCGAGGACGGTCCACAGGCCGAGCATCGAGTCGCCGGCCTCGCCGCGCGCGCGGCGCTGCGTGCCGTGGTGCTCGGCCATGCTGTCGAGGTAGTCCTCGGCGCGCGTCGGGACGACGTTCACCAGCTCGTGCAGATAGATGCCCACGCGCGCGCCCTACCAGATCTTGGTGTCGGTCCGGTAGCCAGCCGGCCACAGCGGACAGTGCGGGGTCGCGAAGCCCCAGATCTCGCGCGTGCCGGTGAGGACGCCGCGCACCGAGCGCTCCCACTCGCAGATCTCGGCGTCGCCGGGCAGCGCGCGCTGGTACTCGCCCGCTGCGACCAGATCGGAGTGCACCCAGACCGCGTAGGCGGCGTCGTTGGTGAAGGCGACCTCGTAGGCGCCGACCAGACGTCGTGCGTGCTCGACGTCGAGCGCCGCGCGGCGCTCGAGCGCGCCCAGGAAGGCAGCCGTCTTGCCCGGCACGACGCCGTAGCGCGTGAAGCCGTACGCCGTACCCGCGACGCCCGACGCGAGCAGCCCATCGAGCGTGGGTGAGAAAGCTGCGCCCACCAGCACCTGGCTGATCGCCCGCTTGCGGAAGCGGAACGAGTCGCGCCACCACGCGGTGAGCGGGGTCTCGTCGGCGTGGTCGCTGTACATGCGGCCGCAGACGTCGGCGAAGTGCTCCCAGTCGCGGAGCTCCCACAGCGCCATGGTCTCCGGCCAGTTCGCCGTGCTGCCGATCGTGCTGCCCATCCAGACCAGACGCATGCCGCGCGTCTGCTCGGCGTACGGCACCCAGCCGGTGCGCAGCGCCTCGAGGTAGCCCTCCTTGCCGCCACCGTCGATGGTGGCGGTCTCGTGCAGATAGATCGCCATTCATTTCCACGAGGGGACCCGTCCGCGGGCGGAGTCCTCATCGGGGGTTCGTAGCGCGACCGGTTCCGGCCGCGCAACCGGATCACGGGGCGGCCGGTGGGATCGCCCGCGTGGGCTCGGGACCGGACGTCGCGGCCGGCAGCGCCGCCTCCTGCGCGTCGATGGTGGTCAGCACCTCCGTGAACGCGTCGGGCGAGATGCTGACCGCGCCGCGGAACGGATAGTCGAACGACACGATCAGGAAGATCACCAGCGCGACCGACGCCGCGACCAGCGCCGTCATCAGGGCGTGCACGCGCAGGTCCGGCACGCCGAACAGGAAGCAGAACGAGATCGTCAGCGCCGAGCCCGCCAGCAGGACGAACCACGCCACCGGCTGCAGCCCCGAGTTGCCGTTGATCAGGCGATCGCGGCGTGCGTCGGCGAGCGCGTTCACACGCTGCAGGAAGTCGTTGAAGATCGGCCCGCGGTACTGGTAGTTGAAGACCTCGTTCTGCAGATCGTCGAGGGTCACGGCGGCACGCGGGCGCAGCGCCGGTCCGGCCGGCGCCTTCATGTTGAGCGCGTCCTGGTGGATGTCGCCGGCGAGGCTCGCTTCGCGGTGCACGATCGCGTCGGCGGTGTTGTAGTCCTGCCACACCGCGACCGCGACGAACGCGAGCAGCACCGCGTAGACGACGCCGACGACCGCGATCATCACGCCCGCGACGTCGTTGTGCGAGCGGCGCAGCGCGTGTGGCACGATGCGGTGAACGACGAGCAGGCCGGCGACGCTGAGCAGCACGATCCCGCCGACGATCAGGGCCGCGCCGATCGTCGCCGGTACGCTGTAGAGGAAGTCGAGCAGCATCGTTCGTCCGGCGGCGCGATCGTCCATACCGCAGCCCGCGCAGCGATCCCAGACGACCGGCCGCGATCGGTCCCGCTCCGGACCGCGGCGATGGCGCGTCGCGCCCGCGCGAGGTACCCGATCGAACAGGGACGAGATGCGAGCCGCAGACGGGAAACGCGGACGGAGCGCGGACGGCGGTGGCCGCCGGGTGCGCGTCGCAGGCGCCGATGTGAGGCGTGCCAAGGCCGGACGTGCGCCGGTCGTGAAGCGCAAAGCGGCGAAGACACCGCGCACCGTCTCCCAGGCGCCGGTGCGGCGCACCAAGCCCGCCGCCCCCACGCGTCCGCCCGAGGCGGTCGCGGCCGTGGACCTGGGCTCGAACAGCTTCCACATGGTGGTCGCGCGCGTGGTGCAGGGCCAGATCCACGTCATCGACCGCATCCGCGAAGGCGTCCGCCTCGCCGCCGGCCTCGACGCGCAGCGCGAACTCGACGCCGCGTCGCGCACGCGCGCACTCGAGTGCCTGCAGCGCTTCGGACAGCGGCTGCGCGGCGTCGCCCCCGAGCGCGTGCGCGCGGTCGGCACCAACACCTTCCGTCAAGCACGCAACACACGTCCGTTCCTCGCCCGCGCGGAGCGCGCCCTCGGCCACACCATCGACGTCATTCCCGGCCGCGAGGAGGCGCGTCTCATCTACCTCGGCGTCGCGCACGATCTCGCCGACGACGCCGGACGCCGCCTGGTGATCGACATCGGCGGCGGCAGCACCGAGTGCATCATCGGCGAGCACTTCGAGCCGCTCGAGACCAACAGCCTCTACATGGGCTGCGTCGGCTACAGCCTGCGCTTCTTTCCCGGCGGTCGGATCCGCGCCGCCGACCTCGAGCGCGCGCAGATCGCGGCCCGGCTCGAGCTGCAGACGATCGAGCGCCGCTACCGCGCGCTCGGCTGGCAGGAGTGCCTGGGATCCTCGGGGACCGCGCTCCACGTCGCGGCCCTGCTGCGCGAGAACGGCTGGGGTCGCGACGGCATCACCGCGAAGGGTCTCAGGAAGCTCGCCAAGGCCCTGGTCGCGGCCGGCAACATCGGCCGGCTGTCGCTGCGCGGGCTCGATCCTTCGCGCCTCGCCGTCCTGCCGGGCGGGGTCGCGATCCTGCAGGCGATCGTCGAAGGGCTGGGCATCGACCTCATGACGCCGGCCTCGGGGGCGCTGCGCGAGGGTCTGCTCTACGACCTGCTCGGACGCATCCGGCACGACGACGTGCGCGACCAGACGATCCGCCGCTGGAGCGAGCGCCACCACGTGGACCGCGAGCAGGCCGGGCGAGTCGAGCGCACCGCGATCGCCTGCCTGCATCAGGTCGCGCGGCCGTGGCGGCTCGACGTGCAGGCCTCGCAGCAGCTCCTGTCGTGGGCGGCGCAGCTACACGAGGTCGGCCTCTCGCTCGCCTTCACCGGCTACCACAAGCACAGCGCTTACCTGGTCACGCACGGCGACATGCCTGGCTTCTCGATCGAGGACCAGCGCGTGCTCGCGGCGCTGCTGCTCGGGCAGCGGCGCAAGTTCCCCGCCGAAGCGCTCGAGGCGCTACCGGCAGACCGGCGCGAGGCGACGTCCCGGCTCTGTCTGTTGCTGCGGCTGAGCGTCTCGCTGAATCGCAGCAGAAGCCCGATCACGGCCCCGCGTTTCACCCTGCGTGCGTCGGCCAGGGGCCTGGACATGGTGTTTCCGAAGGGCTGGCTCGAGCACCGGCCGCTGACCCGCGCTGACCTTCGCGAGGACGCCGTCCGCCTGGCACAGCACGGTTTCGCGCTGCGGGTGCGGTGACTGGCGCCAGGACCGGCGCTCGCGCCGGCGCGACAAGATCTCTAGGAAAGAGGACATGGAGCTGAGCACCTGGGTCAAGGACGTCACCGATCGCGACTTTCAGCGCGAGGTGATCGAGAAGTCGCGCACCGTTCCCGTCGTGGTGGACCTGTGGGCGCCCTGGTGCGGCCCCTGCCGTACGCTCGGCCCACTCCTCGAGCGGCTCGCCGGCGAGTACGGCGGCAAGTTCATCCTGGCCAAGGTGAACGTCGACGAGAGCCCGCAGGTCGCGCAGGCCCTGGGCGTACAGAGCATCCCGCTGGTGATCGCGTTCAAGGACGGCGACGTCGCGACCGAGTTCGTCGGCGCGCAGCCCGAGCCCGTGGTCCGGCAGTTCCTCGAACGCCTGGTGCCCGACGAGGCCCGGCGCTTGACGGTCGAGGCGGCACAGCTCGCCGCGCGCGGCGACACAGCCGGCGCCGAGGTGCGCTATCGCGCGGCGCTCGAGAGCTTTCCGGAGCACGCACCGGCGGCGGTCGCGCTCGCAGGCCTGCTCGCCGACGCCGAGCGCATCGACGATGCGATGGCCGTCCTCGACGCGTCGACGGCGACCGGACCGGCGGCGGGCGAGATCGAGCAGGCGCGCGCCGCGCTGCGCATGCGCGCCGCCGCGGGCGGTGACGAGGCCGCGCTGCGCGAGCGGCTCGCGGCGGATCCGAAGGACCTCCAGGCGCGCATCGATCTCGGCCGCCTGCTGTCCGCGTCGGGCAAGCACGAGGAGGCGCTCGCGCTGCTGCTCGATGCGGTGCGCCTGGACCGCAACTTCGCCGACGCCGCCGCGCGCAGGACGATGCTCGACATCATCGCGCTGCTCGGCCGCGAAGACCCCCTCGCCGAACGCTACCAGCGCGAGCTGTCGCGGCTGCTGTTCAGCTAGCCTGCCGGTCGGGGTCTTGGGGCGCCGCGCGGCACGCCCCAAGACCCCAGTCCCCTCAGGTCAGGGTGTCACTGTCGACGGGACGCAGAACTCCTCTTCCTTGATCGTCGTCAAGGTCTCGTCGTCGAGATCATTCGCTGTGAAGGCGTCCACCGCCGTGTGCTTGGCCTGCGCAGGGCTGACGGGCTTCGGCTTGCTGAGCTTGACCTGGTAGCACATCAGGTGATCCGTTGGATGGAGCACGCCGCCGCCGGCGCGGTTCACCGCCAGGCAGAGGCGCGTCGGCTTCACGACGTCGAACAGCCGATGTGCGAATTGATCCTGCAGGTCGACCACCAGGCCCTTGGCCAGCTTCGCGGTCCCGCGGGTCGTCTTGACCTTGTAGCACTTGAAATCGTCGACGTTGCTCGCGCCTGGTGGCAAGGGAGGCGCGATCAAATCTTTGCTCGACGGGACTAGCAGGCGTTCGACCTTGACGGTGTCGAGGCGTAGCTCTCCGAGTTGGTTCCGTATTCGGATGCCGAGCTGTGCGGTGTGCGGGAGCTCGCCGTCCGCCTCCTTCGCCTCGTATCCGCGAAGGTGGATCACCGGGTCGGCGACTCCCTCGCCGAACTTGTCGGCCAGGCTGAAGCCGAGGGGCCGGCGAACGGCGGGCGAGTACGTGACGAGCGCTGCGTTGGTCTCCGAAGCTCCAACATCAGATCTCGGAGGTGTCACCATTGCCGTCGACTGGTCGCTGGAAGCCGCGCTGATCGTTGCCGAGGCAGTTCGCCCAGCATCGATTGCGGCGCTGCCCGCGAGTAGCGCGTGGGTCATGGTTGGGCCACCGTTGCCTGCCAGCGGACCCAGCATCGGATCGTGATCCCGTTTCCAGTGTTGCCGCTGAAGGTGGAGTTCGTCGCCGTCATCTCGGCGCCACGCCCGGTCCCAACGAACGCTGGACCGCCGATCAGGTCGACACCGCCGGTCGCCGCGTTTCCTGAGACCGTGCTGTCGGTCATCGCGATGCGCGTGCCGGATGCCATCAACGCGCCACCCGGGATGGCGTTGGTGTTGCCGCTGATTGTCGTTCTGCTGATGGTGATGAGGCCATCGCCGGCGCCGATCCCCGCGCCGTAGGAGATAGCCGAGTTCCCGCTGACGTCGGAGTCGACGACGGCCCCGTCCTCGAAGGCGTACTGCACTCCGCCACCGAAGTTCCCGCTGTTTCCTGTGATCGTACACTGATCGATCGTCTGCCCGTTGCGGATCGTCATCCCGCGAAGCGTGGGATCATGCGCCGGAAGTGCGGTGAAGATTCGAAAGTCGGGTGCGCCGGCATCGCGTTCCACGATCGTCGTGCCCGCGCCCGCGCCGACGATTGTCATGGTGCTGGTGACCGAAGGGAGACCCGATGGTCCTTCGTCGACGTCGTCGACCGCAGTACCAGGCCGACCCACCACCCAGGCGGTGCGTGGGCGGCGCGGAGCTGCGAGCGCGGACCGCGCTCGCGGGGTCGAAGGCGCTCCTTCAGAGCTTCAGGACGCGGAGCCCGGGGATGCCGTCATAGTCGGCGTCCTGTGTCAGCACGGCCAGGTCGCGTACGATGGCGGTCGCCGCGATCCAGAGATCGTTGACGGGAACACGCCGCCGCGCGCGCCGGCAGTGCGCCACCAGCCGCGCCCACTCCCGGGCCGCGGCTGCATCGACTGGAACCGGCTCGAAGGTCGATTCGACGTAGCTCAGCGTCTTGAGCCGCACTGCCCGCGTGGCGTCGGCGTCGGCCATCAGGACGCCGAGCTGTAGCTCCCCTACCGTGACGACGGACACCAGGATCTCGTCAGGCACCTTGCGACGGCGCGGCCGATCTTGCTCGAGGGCGACGAACACCGAGGTGTCCGCGAGCGCGCGCGTCACCGAAGATCGTCCGTCGTATCGGGAACGGAGGTGCGCAGGTCATCCAGCAATCCGGGATCGGCGCGGTACGTCTCCAGCGCCTGCGACAGCTCGTTCCACGAGATCGCCTCGCGACGCTGAGCAAGTGGTCTGATCTCCGCCACCGGGCGACCATTCACCGTCACGCGCAATTGCTCGCCGCGCTCCACTCGCCGCAGCACGCTGGTGGTGTGGTTGCGTAGGTCGCGAACGGCGACTTCATCAGATTTCGGCATGGGCCACGTGTAGCACATGGCCTACAGTTGTAGAAGTCCCCGGCGGCCTCAGCCCCCGATCCGAGCCAGGGCTGCGAGGGCGGCTTCGTGCAGGGTGCCGTTCGAGGCGACGACGCCGCGGTTGGCGGCGAGGGTGCGGCCGCGCGAGAAATCGAGGGTCTTGCCGTCGAGGTCGGTGACCGTGCCGCCGGCCTCCTCGACCACGATCGCGCCCGCGGCCTGATCCCAGATGCGCTCGCGGTAGTCGGGCTTCGCCGACGACAGCAGGCGGAACAGCAGCTCGCCGCACCCGGCGGCGAGGACGGCGTACTTGGCCTGGCTGTCCATCAGCACCGGCTCGGCGGTGCCGCCGAGCGCGACCACGAGCTCGCCCATCTCGTCGACGTTGGTGTGTCCGGACTCGACCGAGCGCAGCAGGCGAGCGTCCTTCGCCACCCTTCGATCGGAGACCCGCAGGCGCGTCCAGTCCTCGCTGCCGAGCGCGGCGGCGAACGTGCCGCGGCCGCGCTCGGCGGCGACGACGCAGCCCGTGCCGCCGATGTCGCTGCGTCCGTCGGCGCTCAGGTTCGGACAGCCGAGCACGCCGGCGCGGACGCGTCCTTCCTCGATCAGCGCGAGCGCGACCGCGTACTGCTCGCCGCGCAGGAAACCCTTGGTGCCGTCGACGGGGTCGAGGGTCCAGAAGCGCCGGGTCGGCTCGGCACGGCCGCGGTCGATCCACGTGCAGACGTCGTCGCCGGTCGCGCCCGGCACGCGCGCGCCGACGAAGCGCGTGACCTGCTCGAGGGTGGAGCGGCGCTCGGCACTTCTCAGGTCGCCCGCGTCCTCCTCGCCGACCAGCACGTCGTCGGGGCGCTCGCGTGCGAAGCGCTGCGCGATGATCGCCTGGGCGGCGAAGTCGGCGACGGTGACCGGCGAGCGGTCGCTCTTGGTGAGCGTCTGGGTGACCAGGCTCTGCTGCACGTCGCGGATCAGCGCACAGGCCTCGCGCACCGCGGCCACGGCGAATCTCGTCTCGGGAGTCTCGAACATGCTGTGTCGACCTTCCTGGTGTCGCGCGCTTCGTCGAGAAGCGGCCGCGCGAGCATACGGGATCGGCGCGCGCGCTGCACCGCCGGGAACGGGCATCATCTCCATTCAGGAGGGGAACAGCTCGGCGAGCAGCAAGCCCGCCCGGGTCCAGAACCAGAACGCGGCGAGCGAGCCGATCGCGTAGGCCGGCACGCGGATCGAACGCGCCGGCAGCTTCGCCAGGAGCGGTCGCGCGAGGCGCGCCAGGAGCAGCACGGCCACGACGAACGCGAGCTGACCGAGCTCGATGCCGATGTTGAACGCGAGCAGCGCGAGCGGGATCTCGCTCGGCGGCAGCCCGACCTCGGTGAGCGCCCCCGCGAAGCCCAGGCCGTGCAGCAGCCCGAAGGCGAAGGCCATGGACCAGGGGCGGCGCCGCATCCACGATGCCGGCGGGCTTGCCTCCCCAGCCGGGTTCTCGCGCAGCAGCTCGGCCGCGAGCAGCACGATGCTGAGCGCGATCGCCGTCTCGGCGATCGACTGCGGGAAGCTCACCAGGCCCAGGGTCGCGATCGTCAAGGTCACGCTGTGGCCGACGGTGAACGCGGTGATCGTCCACAGCAGCGCGCGGCGCTCGCGCACCAGGAGGCACAGGCACAGCACGAACAGCAGATGGTCGATGCCCGTCAGCAGGTGCTCGATGCCGAGCTCGAGATAGTCGCGCGCGACCTCGAGCTGGCCCTGGCTCTCGGGCACGATCATGGTCGGACGCGCGCCGTCGAGCAGGGTGCGGATCAGACGGCCGTCGTTCAGCTCCAGCCGCAGCAGCGCGAGGGTGCGGCTGGTCGCCAGGTCCGACACGCCGAGGGTCGCGTCGCGCAGGCCGCGCTCGCCGCAATCGAGCACGAAGCGTCGCTCGACCGAAGCCGGCCCGTCGTGCACGGTCTCCTCGCCGACCCGAGTGCACCACTCCGGCAGCAGGGGTGCGATCCGCGCGCCGGTCGGCCGGTAGGCAGACGTCTTCCAGCGCACCGCGAAGCGCCCGTCCTCTGCTTGACGGAGCTCGAGCAGCGAGGGCGCGAGCGGGTGGGCCGCGGCCGGTCGCGCCGCCGGTCCGACAGCGGCGAGGAGCACGCACGCCAGCGCGGCCGCGACGGTCATTCGCCGGTACGCGTTCACCCGGAAACAGCCTGCGCCGCGTCGTCCACCGTCACCTCGTAGCGCCGGCGCAGCTCGCGCAGCGCCTGGCGAACGGCGTCGTCGGCACGCCCGCGCAGCACCAGCGCACGGACCTGGTTGCGCACCGCCGCGAGCTCCGCCGTCCGCTCCGGCGCGCGCTCGTACACCCACACCAGGTGCTCGCCGTGCAGCGACTCGATCGGGCCGGACCACCGGCCGGTGGGCAACGCGAGCACGGCGCGCGCGAACGCCGGGCCGAACAGGCGCGCGAGGTCGCGCTCGTTCTGCAGCGGGAGCTGCGTCGGCCGAGCGGCGGGGACACTCGCTCCGGGAACCGTCACGACGTGCGCCAGGCGTACGCGCGCCGGCAGCGCGAAGCGCTCGCGATTGCGCTCCAGCGCGCTCTCGAGCTCCGCCTCGCTCGGCGTGGTGACCAGCGCGTCCTGCTCGAGCAGCGCGCGCATGCGAGCGATCAGCCGGCGGCGCACGACCACGTCGCTGCGGTCCATGCCCAGAGCCAGCGCGTCGCCGTACGGGGCAGGGTCCACGTCGGCCCTGCTGGAATCGTCGCCCGCGACGAAGGCCATGTTGGTCAGCAGCCGGCGCTGGACGACCGGATCGTCGCGGTCGAGCCCGCGCTCGAGCGCTTCGCGGTACAGGACCTCATCGTCGATCTCGGCCTCGGCCAGCGCGCGCCGCTCGTCGCCGTCGGGCGCCCGGCCCGCGCGCGCGAGGAAGGCGCGTCCGGCGTCGTCGAGCTGGCCGCCGGTGACGCGGATCGGCGGGCGCGCGCCCTGCGAATCTGCCGGATCGACCTCGAGCAAACGCGCGGCAGCGAGCAGGACGAGTCCGGCGAGCAGCAGGCGCGCGGCTGGGAGGCGCGGGCGGTGCATGTCACGTCCCCGGGACTGCCGGCGGCGTGTACCAGATCGCCGACGTCCAGGCGCGCTCCTGGACCGCCTTCGGGTAGCGCTCGTCGCAGCAGCCCTCGAATCCTTCCTTGACCGTGGCCGGATCCGCGCAGCGGACGCCCGCCGCGTTGCACACGTAGGTGCTCCAGCGGCAGGTCGGGTTCTCGAGCACGCGCGCATAGTAGAAGGCGCGCTTGGCGGGGTCGAAGTCGGGATCGCGCCACACGGTGCACAGCGCGTTGGCGCCGGGGCCCGAGGTCGTGCAGCTTGCGAGGTCGACGGTGGCACCGTTGTTCGGGTCGCCGGCCACGTCGAAGACCTCGTCGTGCGCGACGCCGTCCTCGACCCAGCCCTTGACGATCTGCACGCGCTGCAGGAGCGTTCCTGGCTGCGCGGCCGTGCCGCCGTCGCGCACCGCGCGCACCAGGAAGCTCGGCGGGCCGCCGGTGGCATCGGTCGGCAGCAGATCGCCGCCCATCGGCACGCCGCGCGCGTAGCCCTGCGCGACCAGGTCTGGATCGCTGCACAGCGAGGCGGGCATACCGAAGCCGCCGAAGAAGCGCACGTCGATGCGCGGACCGCTGGTGCCGTACGCCTCGCGCCGGCGCATCGCCGCGAACAGCGCGTCGCGCGAGTTCTCCTCGGCATAGAGCACGGCGAGCCCGCCCGGGTTGAACTCGATGTCGTCGGGCAGGCCGACCGGAACCTTGTCCGACGCGGGTGCCCCCGCACCGCCATGGCCCGGGTGCTCCGGCTCGGTGACGGCCCCCGGCGTACCGAGGTGGGTGTCGGTACTGGCGACCAGGCCGAACTTGAACGGGTTCGTGCCGAGCCGCTCGTCGAGCAGCAGGCCCTGGCCGAGCGTGTGGCGCAGGAAGTTGCTCGGCTGCGGCGCGCGCCGCAACCAGCTCGAGTACTTGCCGCCGAAGTTGTCGTAGGGGAGCTTCTCGAAGCCGCACAGCTCGTCGTTCGCGGCACCGCCGAGCTGGCACTCCGAGTCGCCCTTGTGCTGCATGACCTCGGCGAGCGGCTCCGCGGCCGCGCGCGCTTCTGCGTAAGCCGCGTCCAGGGGCGAGCCGTCCTCCTGGACGGTCTGGAACATCATGCCGCCGCTGAGGTTCGAGTTGTGCGGGATGATCACCGCATCGCAGCGCTCGACCGCCGTCCGGCACTTGTCGTCGATCTGCTTCCACAGGCCGCGCACGCTGGGCTCGTCGAGGTAGCTGATCGGCAGCTCGGGCACGGCCTCGTTCCGGAAGATGACGTTGCGGTGCAGGTTGTTGGTGTCGGGGCCGGCGGTCCACTCGTAGCCGACGAAGGTGGTGAAGCCGCACGCGCTGCTGCGGTCGTACGCGCCCTCGGCGGCATCCTGGATCTCCCGCCACGGCGTGCGCGCGGCCGCGAGACAGCCGGCACCCTCCTCGCCGCAGAAGTTGAAGCGTCGCATGGTGGCCGGGTCGCCCGAGGTGATGCCGTTGATCAGGTAGAAGGCGAGCCGCGGCCAGCGTCGGTAGATCATGCACGCCGGCGAGTCGTGGCCGGGTAGCCCGGGCGTGGCGCAGACGTCGAGCTCGCCGAAGAACTCGGCGTGATCGGTGACCGCCGCGAAGTCGAGCGGTCGCGCGAGCTGGATCGTCCGGCGCGGCTTGCCGGCCTCGTCGTAGGGCTGCAGGCCCACTGCCTCGCCGCGCGCGAAGCGGTAGGCATCGCCCGGACGGTTGCGCGTGCCCTGGGTGCTCGCGTCGAGAGAGAACGCGGTGTGCACGTGCAGGTCGCCGAAGTAGGGCCGGCGCAGCGCATCGTAGTGGTCGCAGCGTGCGCGCTGCTCGGTGCGCGCGAAGGGCTGCTCTGCCACGCGGGCCGGCTCTGCAGCGGCGCTGCCGGAGAGCAGTGCCGTCAGGCACAGCAGCGAGGAGTGCGAAATCATCGCCAGCCGCATCGCCGCGATGCTGGCCGAGTCGATCCGCGGCGTCAACTCGCTACTGGAACAGCGCGAGCACGTTCACCGGCTCGCCGCCGGCCACCAGGGGTGAGCGGTACAGCGGCAGCAACGCGGCGCCGAGGACGACGACGATGGTCGCGAGCGCCGCGGTCGTCCGGCCGCCCTCCGACGGCATGCGGCCGATGAGGCGCGACAACAGGCGAGCGAGCAGGTAGGTGAGCCCGACGAACAGCAAGGTCTGGGTGACGAAGAGCGTCGCCACGATGCGCGTCACCATGCCACCCTCGCTCAGCAGCATGGCGAGCACGAAGGCGGTGAGCTCGCCGAGCCAGAGCGTGGATGCGCGCCCGGTCTCGAAGATCCAGTACGGCACCGGCAACGCCACCAGCAGCGCGAGCCACAGCAGGCGTCGGATCGCGTTCGTCGACATCGTACCGGGAGCCTCGACCTTTCGTCCGGCGCTCGCCACAATGCCGGCGACCGGGGAGCGCACGACACCACGCGTGCTCTGGAGGGTCAAGGTCGACCGGGCGCGGGAAGGGAGAGTCGTGGCCGAGCCAGCCGCACCATGCGCATATCGCGGACGCTTCGCGCCGTCGCCGACCGGCGATCTGCACCTCGGCTCGGCCGCCGCGGCGCTGGTGGCGTGGGTCGCGGCGCGGGCCGCGGGCGGGCGCTTGGTGCTGCGGATCGAGGACATCGACACGCCGCGCGTCGTCGCGGGCATGCTCGAGCGCCAGCTCGAGGACCTGCGCTGGCTCGGGCTCGACTGGGACGAGGGCCCCGACGTCGGTGGACCGTTCGCCCCGTATGCGCAGTCCGCACGCGGCGACCTCTACGAGGCGGCGATCGCGGCGCTCGCCCGCCGCGATCTGGTCTACCTCTGCGACTGCTCGCGCGCCGAGGTCGCGCGCATCGCGAGCGCGCCGCACGCTGGCGAGGAGGGGCCGCGCTATCCGGGACTCTGCCGCGCGCACGGCATGCGCGCGCGCTCCTTCAAGCGTCCGCCCGCCGTGCGACTGCGCGTGCCCGACGGCGAGGTCACGGTGCAGGACCGCTTCCAGGGCGTGCTGCTGCAGGACGTGGCACGCACGGTCGGCGACTTCGTCCTCAAGCGCGGCGACGGCATCTACTCCTACCAGCTCGCGGTGGTGGTCGATGATCTCGCGATGGGCATCACCGAGGCGGTGCGCGCGATCGATCTCCTGGACTCGGCACCGCGCCAGGTGGTGCTCGCGCGCCTGCTGGGTGGCGAGCCGCCAAGCTTCGCACACCTGCCGCTCGTCGTGGCTGCGGACGGCACGCGGCTCGCGAAGCGCGCGCGCGGTGTGCCGATCCGCGACCAGCGCGCCGTGGGCCGAACGCCGGGTGCAGTCGTTGCCGGCGTCGCGCGCGTGCTCGGCCTGTCGAAAGGTGACGAGGCGGAGGTCGCGCCGCGCGAGCTGCTCGAGCACCTCGACCTCGCGGCGCTGGGCAGCCGCAAGGAGGTGCGGCTCACGGGAATGCTTGTTGACGCGCTCTCGGATCAGGAATTCGAGAATCTCCCTCCCAGAGGCTAGGTCAGTCCGCCGCCCAGCGCGGCTTGCGCTTCTCGGCGAACGCGCGCGGGCCCTCGGTGTAGTCGGGATGCGACCAGTGCTGGTAGATCGTGCGCCAGCCGTTCTCGAGGGCGTCGAACAGGCCGCGGTCGAGCGCCGCCCACATCGCGCGCTTGCTGGCCGCGATGGTCGCCGGCGAGAACTCGGCGATGGTCGCCGCGTGCGCCTGCGCGCGCGCCAGCAGCTCGCCCCGCGGCACCACCTCGCTCACCAGCGACAGGCGCAGCGCCGTCTGCGCGTCCAGGCGCTCGGTGCCCGATAGCAGCATCATGCGCATCACCTCGCCGAACGGCATCCGGCGCATGAGCCCGATCGACTCGAGCGCGAACACCTGTCCGACCTTGACGTGGGTGTCGAAGAAGGTCGCGTGGTCGGCGGCGAGGATCAGGTCGCCGTCGGCGAGGAAGTGCAGGCCCGCGCCGAGGCACATGCCGTTCACCGCGACGATCACCGGCTTGTCGAAGCCGACGTGCAGGAAGTCGGTCGGCGTGCCGCGGTAGTACGGCCCCTGCGACGGCCCCTGCGTGCCGCCGATCGAGCCGGTCTCGGCGGCGTCCTTCAGATCCGCGCCCGAGCAGAAGGCCTTCTCGCCCGCGCCGGTGATGATCACTACACGCACCGAGGCGTCCTCGCGCGCGCGACGGAACGCCTCTGGTAGCTCGACCTTGAGCAGGTTTCGGTCGAGCGCGTTCATGCGCTCGGGCCGATTCAGCGTCAGCGTGAGGACGTGGCCGTCCTGCTCGAAGAGTAGATCCTTGAACTGCACCGTGTCTCCGTTCGTTGGTTCGAGCTTCAGGCGAGATGGTAGAGCCGCTTGCAGTTCTCGCCCGTCGCCTTGCGCCGCAGCGCCGGATCGAGCCCCGCGAAGGCCTCGTCGATCGCCTTGCGCGAGAAAGGGAAGGGGCTGTCGGGATGCGGATAGTCCGACGCCCACATGACGTTGTCGGCACCGAGCAGCGGCAGCAGCTTCGGTCCGAGCGGCTCCTCCTCGAAGGTGACCAGCACCTGCTGGCGGAAGATCTCGCTCGGTTTTTGCTTGATGCGGTAGTCCTTCGCGGCAGCGCCGTGCTTCTCGTACGTCGAGTCCATGCGCTCGACCATGTAGGGCACCCAGCCGATGCCGGCCTCCGCGAGCACCAGACGCATCTTCGGGTTGCGCTCGAGCGCGCCCGAGAAGACCATCGCCGCGAGCGGCTCGTCCATCTGCATCGGCGTGACCGCCGCCCAGGCGGCGAGCTTCCAGCTCTGCGGGTCGAGATCGATGAGCGATCCGCCGCCGCCGATGTGGAAGCTGATCGGCAGCTCGTGCAGAGCGGCTGCCTGCCAGAGCTTCTCCCACTTCGCATCGATGATGCGGGTCTCGAAGCAGTACAGGATCGCGCCGCGGTGGCCGAGCTTCTCCACCCGCTCGAGCTCCGCGACCGCGGCGTCCACGTCATGCGCCGGCAGCACCGGCAGCACGCACAGGCGCTGGCGATCGATCGCGTTGAACTCGGCCGCCCAGTCGTTGTAGGCGCGCAGGCAGGCGGCCTTGAGCTCGAGGTCGTCGATCTGCAGGCCGAGCAGGGACGGTCCGTAGATCACCGACGAGTAGATGCCGTCGCGGTCCATGTCGGCGAGGCGCAGGTCCGGCGTGCTCGCCCGCAGCCCGTCGTCCTCGATGCCGGCGCGCGTGATCGCGCTGTACTGCGCCATCGCGAGGCCGCTCGGGCCGAGGATCTTGTCGCCCGCCTTCCAGAGCTTCATCGCGCCCGCCTCGACCACCCGCGGCGCCCCGGCCTTCAGCGCCGCGGGCATGCGCGCCTGCCAGAGGTCCGGCGGCAGCGCCCAGAGATCGATGTGGTCGTCGCAGGAAAAGATGCGGTCGTCGGCTGTCATGGGCTCGCCCCCTGTTGGCGCGCCTATCAGGACCGTTCGCTCAGGTCGACAGATCGGGCAGCGGCACGCCGCTGTCGCGCAGCGACCCGGCGAGCCGCAGCGCCGCATGGCCCACGGCGAGGAAGAACAGCGAGCCGGCGGCCAGGATCGCCGTGTACAGCCACAGGTTGAAGCGCTCGAAGAGCCCGCCCTGACAGCCGAAGATGGTGCACTCGCCACCGAACGCGAACAGGAACGCGTTGTGCGTCAGCAGCTGGCCGAGGTAGAGGCCGAGCGAGTGGCGTCCGAGCCACGACAGCCCGGTCTCGAGGACGGCGAGCCGGGCGACCAGGGGCATCGCCGCGAGCAGCAGCACCGTCATCGGCAGCTCCAGCAGGCGGTTCGCGAAGCGCCACCACTGCGCGAGCAGGACCTTCTCCTGCACGAGCGCCAGCACCACGTAGCCTGCGAGCGCGGCCAGCACGGCCCGCGCACCGAGCCGGTTCACGTAGGGCGCGAGCAACATGCCGAACGCGATGTGCACGTAGAACCGCGGCGAGAACACCATCCAGCCACCGAGCCCGAGCGTGCCGCGGATGCTCTGCACGGACAACAAGGTGGCGATCGTCGCCGCGAAGCCGAGCGCGAGCAGGGCCGCGATGCCCACCTTGCGTCCGATCCAGTGCAGGAGCGGGAACAGGACCACGAGCTGGATGATGACGGTGATGAACCAGCCGGTGCCGACCTGCTTCAGGTAGCCGACGGCGTGGAAGAGCGGCAGGCTGATCGTCACCCGGACGATCCCGGGCTCGAGCACCAGCACGAGCAGCCACCAGACCGCCAGCGCCGCCCACGTCGGGACCAGGATCCGCTTGAAGCCGCGCTCGTACCACGCTGCCATGCGCCCCGACGCGGGGCGGCGGCGAAACCACGACTCGGAGTTCATGCCGAACAGCACGAGAAAGATGGGTACGGCGTGCAGGAACAGCAGGGTCATCCAGGGCGATTCCTCGCCGAGCACGGTCGAGTGGATGAAGGTGACGCCGATGATCGCCCAGCCCTTGACCATGTCGATCGCGGGGAGGCGGTCCGCTGGACGCGTCGGCTGCACGCGGCGACGGTAGCGGATCCCTCTCGTGCGCGACAACGCGCCGCCCGCCAGCGACGCGGCGCGGTGCCGTCGCGGGCGCGCCCGCCAGTGCGGCGGTTGCGAGCGGATCGCGCTCGGGCCCGGGCTTGACGCTCACGCAACCAGGCCAGCCCTACACGCAGGTTGGAGAGATGCTCAGCTGCGACGAGGTGCGCTTCACCATCGTGCCGCTTGGCATCACCTTCACCGCGTCGCGCCTGCGTGGCTCGACGTACTGCGGTGATGGCGTGCTGCAGGCTGTCTATGAGGCGTGTGATGACGGCAACGGCGCGGCCACGGATGCATGCAAGCCGGACTGCACGGCGAACGTCTGCGGTGACGGGCTGGTGCGGATCGGCGTCGAGCGCTGCGACCACGGTGGAGCCGGTGCGGGCAGTGGCTGCGCAGCGGACTGCAGCGCGCTCGAGCCGGAGGGTGCGAGCGGAAGCGTCGGTCCGTTCGCACTGATCGTGACGACCGACGGCGAAGGCGACGGCGCGACTGGCTCGGATGACCCCGGCGCCGACCGCGAGCTCGCCCCTGCGGCTCTCGTTCACGCTGGATGCCTCGCAGCTCTTGCCCGGTCAGGGTGCTGCGACGATCGAGATCCGGAAGGACGGTGTCGCGGTCGCAAGCTGTGCGGGTGCCCAGGGCGTCGCCAGCCCGGACCCGTGCGTGTCGTCACGGCTGAACCTGGCCGATGGCGACGCACAGCTCGTCGTGCTGAGCTCGACTGCCAGCGACTGGTCCTCGCTTGGCAACGTCTGCGGCGTCGTACCGGCGCTCGACTGTCGCCCCGCGCTGGTGGTGAAGTCGACGATCGCGATACGCGAGAACGGTGACAAGGACACGCTGCGCTGGACGTGGAAGAGTGCGCCCGCGATCGCTCTCGGCCTGTTCGGAAACCCGCTCGGGGCGAGCGATCAGACCGTTTGCGTCTACGACGCGGCCGAAGACACTGCCGAAGGGCAAAGGCTTCGTCTACGCCGACAAGGAGAAATCCCCCGACGGCATCGCGCGGCTGGTTCTGAAGCCCGGGGCCGCCGGAAAGGGCTCGGTGACGCTGGCGGCATCGGGGTCGAACTTGACCACGCCGACGGCGATGCTCGTGCCTCCGGTGGTGGTTCAGTTGAGAAGCAAGGACGGGGCGTGCTTCGAGGCGTGGTACTCGGCTCCGAAGACGAACGAGCCCGGAAAGTTCGACGCGAAGAGCGACGCGAACTAGCGGCGCCGGACGAGTGACGCCTCGTGGGAGGCGCCGCTCGCTCGGCCACGTCTTCGGCGCGCCTGTACGATGTGGATGCAGCACACACTGCCGCCGCAGATCAGGTGGCAGACCCCGGTCGCCCGGGTGGCCGCGGGCACGGCGGAGCCCCGATCGGCACCCTGGCAGTGCGCGCGATTTTAACTTGACCGGCCCCCCCCGCGGGATCGTAGCCAGTCCCACACCGGCCACACGGGGCCCCCCTTGCCATCGCTCGCCGGGCTTCCGTCCCGATGAGTAGACCTCACCCATGAAGCCCACCTCGATCGCCCTCGCAGCGGCGCTCCCCTGCCTGCTCGCCCCCGCGGCCGACGCCGCGCCACCCACAGCAGCCCAGAAGTGCGAGGTCGACGTCGAGCTGGCGTCGGCCAAGGACGCGCAGTGCCGGCTGAACTGATGCGGGTCCCCTTCACGACCGGCTTCCCGACCAGAATGTCCGGGTCGATCGAGATGTGATCCGGCCAGTTCACGGCCCGGAGCGCAGTCGGTGTGTGGCTCGGGGTCTACCCCCGGAGCGTTGTCGGGCACGACATTGCGTGGCGGCGCGCGCTGCGCCATGTTCGGCGCGTGAAGGCAGCTTCGTACCGGCCCCCCGGCCGGGGGCCGTTCCGGGCAGACCAGATCCGCCCCGGCGATCCGTACGAGCTGTCCGACGGGCACGCGATCGTGAGCGAGCCGTCGGGTCGCCGCCACGGGCGCCGGCACCTGATCGGCGGCGCGGCGCTCGCGACCGATCCCGCGGTCGAGGAGGCAGGCGTCGAGGTCGGCCACGTGCTCGACGAGGCGACCCTGCGCGCGCCCGACGTGTCCGTCGGCGGCGTCGCGGACGAGCCCGGGTACGCGCAGTCGGCGCCACGGCTCGCGGTCGAGTACGTCGAGCGGGGCGGCGACGAGGCGGACCTCGCGCGCAAGGTGGCGGAGCTGCTCGCCGCGGGCACGGAGCTGGTGTGGGTGGTGCGGCTCGCTGGTGAGCGGCGGGTCGAGGTCCACCGTTCGGGTGAACCGGCGGTCGTCAAGCACGCGAGTGAGGCGCTCGAGGCACCGGGCATCCTTCGGAACCCGGTGCCGGTCGAGGCGCTCTACGACGGCTCGGCGGCGCGGGCGTTGATGCTGCGCAACCTGCTGCAGCGCGCCGGCTATGCGGACCTCGACGCGGTGCGTGCCGAGGTCCGCCTCGAGCACACGCGCGACCTGCTGCGCCGCACGCTCGCGCGCCGCGGGCTCGCGCTCGACGCGACGCAGGCAGCGGCCATCGAGCGCTGCGCCGATCTCGCGACGCTCGACGGCTGGCTCGAGCGCGCCCACACAGCCACCCGCGCGACCGAAGCGCTGCGGAGCTGACGAAGACCCCTCGCAGTTCGTACGCCGCGCCATGCCCGGGCCACCGCGGGAGAGGACCTGATCCGGCTCGTCACGGGCGCTCCGCGCGCCCGCCGTCTCTGCTTGGACGGAACTGCTGATCCTGCTAGCCCGACGAGGATAGCGATCGCTATATTGCGGGCCGCGTCGCGCGGCGCTGGGAGAGAAAGAGAGCCATGACGACACAGCTTGCGGACAGCTCGGCTGACGTGCGCCGCTACGACCTCTTCATCGACGGCAAGTTCGTTCCGGCGGAGTCGGGCAAGACCTACACCTCGACCAACCCCGCCAACGGCGAGGTGGTATGCGAGGTCGCCGAGGGCGACAAGGCGGACATCGACAAGGCCGTCAAGGCGGCGCGCGCCTGCCACGACAACGTCTGGTCGCAGATCCCGGTCGCTGAGCGCGGCAAGCTGCTGATGCGGGTCGCCAAGGGGATCCAGGACCGCATGATGGATCTGGCGACGCTCGAGTCGCTCGACATGGGCGGCCCCACGATGTGGACCATGGGCACCGCGATGCAGGCGGTCGAGGTGTTCGAGTACTGGGCAGGCATGGCGACCAAGATCCAGGGCGAGGTCAACCCGACCATGCTGCCCGGCGAGTCGCTGAACTACGTGCTGCGTGAGCCGCTCGGCGTGGTCGGCGGCATCACGCCGTGGAACGGTCCGCTGATCATGGCGGCCTGGAAGACCGCGCCGGCGATCGCCTGCGGCAACGCAGTGGTGCTGAAGCCGGCCGAGATCGCGCCGATGAGCGCGCTCGAGCTCGGCCGCATCTTCAAGGACGCGGGCGCACCCGACGGCCTGTTCAACGTCGTGCCGGGCTACGGTCCGACCGCGGGCGCGGCGCTCGCGTCGCACCCCGACGTCGACAAGATCGCCTTCACCGGCGAGACCAGCACCGGCCAGGAGGTCGCGCGCAACGCGATCAGCAACCTCAAGCTGGTGACCCTCGAGCTCGGCGGCAAGTCGCCGCACATCATCTTCGACGACGTCGACGTCGACCGCGCGGTCGCGAACGCGATGTTCGGCATCTTCACCAACTGCGGCCAGGTCTGCACGTCGGGCTCGCGCATCTTCGTGCACGAGAAGATCCACGACCAGTTCGTCGAGAAGCTGGTCGCGCGCTCGCAGAAGATCCGCATCGGCGACCCGTTCGATCCGATGACGCAGCTCGGACCCCTGGTCTCGCAGGAGCAGTTCGACCGCGTCTCGCGCTACGTCGAGATCGGCCAGGAAGAGGGTGCCAGGATGCTCTGCGGCGGCAAGAAGCCCGACGGCGCGGCGTTCGCCAAGGGCCAGTACTTCGAGCCGACGGTGTTCGTCGACGTCGACAACAAGATGCGCATCGCCCAGGAGGAGATCTTCGGACCGGTCGCCTGCGTGCTCGAGTTCTCGGACGAGGAGGACGTGCTGCGCAAGGCCAACGACATCGTCTACGGCCTCGCCGCGGGCATCCAGACCAATGATCTGCGGCGCGCGCACAAGCTCGCGCGACGCATCAAGGCCGGCTCGGTGTGGATCAACACCTACCACCGCATCGAGACCAGCTGCCCGTTCGGCGGCTACAAGCTGTCGGGCTACGGCCGCGAGAACGGCGTCGGCATGGTCAACTACCTGACGCGCACCAAGAGCGTCGCCGTCGACCTGAACGACTTCACGATGGACCTCTTTGCCTGAGCACGCTGCGCGCGCGATGCGAGCGCTGCTCGCGGTCTGCGTCGCCTTCCTCGGATGCGCGACGCAGACCGCGCGCACCGGCGCTCCGCCGGCCGACCCCGTCGGTCGCGCCGAAGCGACCATCACGCGCGGCGCGCTCGGCGCGCCGATCCAGTTTCTCGCTGCCGATGCGCTCGAGGGCCGCGGTCCTGGTACACGCGGCGACGTGCTCGCGCGGCTCTAGATCGCGAGCACCCTCGAGCTCCTCGGTCTCGAGCCGGCGTTCGCCGGCGCGAGCTTCGAGCAGCCCGTCGACCTGCTCGGCGTGACCTCGACCGCGCCGCGCGAGTGGACGTTCCGTGCCGGGCGGCAACGGGTCGTGCTCGAGACCGGGCGCGATTTCGTCGCCTCGAGCGGCGTCGCCAGCGCGCGCGCCGCGATCGACGACGCCGAGCTGGTGTTCGCGGGCTACGGCATCGAGGCGCCCGAGTACCAGTGGGACGACTTCAAGGGCGTCGACCTGCGCGGCAAGGTCCTGCTGCTGCTCAACGACGAACCGGACTGGGATCCGGCGCTGTTCGCCGGCAAGCGGCGGCTCTACTACGGCCGCTGGACCTACAAGTTCGAGAGCGCCGCCCGCCAGGGCGCGGTGGGCGCGATCCTGCTGCACACCCCCGCGTCCGCCGGCTGTCCGTGGCAGACGGTGCAGACCTCGCAGAGCGGCGAGAACTCGCGTCTCGCCGAGGCTGCCGGCGGGCGCGGTCTCGAGATCGAGGCCTGGATCAGCGAGGACGGCGCGCGCCGGGTCGCGACGCTCGCGGGTCGCGATCTCGACGCGCTGGTCGCGGCGGCGCGCGAGCGCTCGTTCCGGCCGGTTCCGCTGGGCGTCACGACCTCGCTGGTGCTGGCCAACGAGGTGCGCCCGTATGCCTCCGCGAACGTCGCGGCGGTGCTGCGCGGCGGCGACCCCGCGCTGCGCGACGAGATGGTCGTGTACACCGCGCACCACGATCACTTGGGCATCAAGACCAGCGCGCAGGGCGTCGCGGAGATCTACAACGGCGCGCTCGACAACGCGGCGGGCGTGGCACAGCTGCTGGCGATCGCGCGCGCGTTCTCGGCTCTGCCCGAGCCGCCGCGGCAACGTCTTCGGCCGCACCACCGACCTCGGCGTCGTCGGCGCGGGCAAGTCGACCATCGACGGCTTTCTCGCCAGCGCCGCGGGGGTGCAGGGCCGCTCGATCACCGACGATCCCTTCCCCGACCGCGGCATGTTCTATCGCTCGGACCCACTCGAGAGTCGAACCTCCGCGCGCGGAGCGCGCGGCCGAGCGCGAGCGAGCCGGGGGAGAAGGTTCCGCGCGGCTCTGCCGCGTGGAAGAGGGGGACAGAGTCCCCCTCGTGAACTAGCTAGGAGCACCACTCGAGAGTCGAACCTCCGCGCGCGGAGCGCGCGGCCGAGCGCGAGCGAGCCGGGGGAGAAGGTTCCGCGCGGCTCTGCCGCGTGGAAGAGGGGGACAGAGTCCCCCTCGTGAACTAGCTAGGAGCACCACTCGAGAGTCGAACCTCCGCGCGCGGAGCGCGCGGCCGAGCGCGAGCGAGCCGGGGGAGAAGGTTCCGCGCGGCTCTGCCGCGTGGAAGAGGGGGACAGAGTCCCCCTCGTGAACTAGTAACCTGCGCCGGAAGCGAAATCCCAGCGCCGGCCTTTCTTGTACTCGCGCAGCAGCAGGCGTGCGACGGTGGCGCGGTGCACCTCGTCCGGACCGTCGTAGATGCGCGCGAAGCGTGCGTGGCGGTACATGCGCTCGAGCGGCGTGTCGGCGGTGACGCCCTTCGCGCCGAACACCTGGATCGCGCGATCGATCGCCTGGTGCAGCATCTTCGCGCCGACGACCTTGATGAGGCCGATCTCGACCCGCGCCGGATCGCCCTGGTCGATCTTCTTCGCCGCGTCGAGCGTGAGCAGGCGGCTTGCCTGGATCTCCGCCGCGGTGTCGAAGATCATGCTCTGGATCATCTGCTTGTCGGCCAGCGCGGTGCCGAACGCGACGCGCGAGTTGGCGCGCTCGCACATCAGGTCGAAGGCGCGCTGCGCCTGGCCGAGCCAGCGCATGCAGTGGAAGATGCGGCCCGGGCCGAGGCGCTGCTGCGCGATCAGGAAGCCGTGCCCGCGCTCGCCGAGCAGGTTCTGGCGCGGCACGCGGACGTCGTCGTAGCGCACCTCGCAGTGCCCGCCGAGCATGCCCATGACCGGCGTCTCGCGCACGATGTCGTAGCCCGGAGTGTCGGTCGGCACGACGATCATGCTGAAGGCGGAATGGTCGGGCGCGTCGGGCTCGGTGCGCACCATGACGGTCGTGTAGGCGGCGCGGTTCGCGCCGGTGGTGAACCACTTGCGGCCGGTGATCACCCAGTGGTCACCGTCGAGCACGGCCGACGTCCGGAGCTGGGTCGGATCCGAGCTCGCGACCTCGGGCTCGGTCATGGCGAAGCTCGGGAAGATCTCGCCCGCGACCAGCGGCCGCAGGTAACGCTCGCGCCAGTCCGGCGACGCGTGCAGGTTCAGCATGATCGAGTCCTGCAGCGAGTGCGTGCCGAGTGCGACCATGGCGTGCTCGGAGCGGCCGACGATCTCGTTCACGTAGACGTAGTCGAGAAAGGGCAGGCCGCCGCCGCCGATCTCCCTGGGATGGCCGAGCGCCCACAGCCCGTCGGCCTTGGCTTGGTCCATCAGGCCGCGCAGGGTCGTGTGCGCCCGGTCGTCGCCGGCGTCGAGGACGTCCTCCACAGGGTAGATGCGCTCCTCGATGAAGTGTTGCACGCGCTCCCGGATGGGGCGGACGTGCTCGGGGATCGCGAAGCTCGTCAAGCTCATGGTGGCACCTCGTGTTCGTGCGGACTACGCTTTGCCGAGACCGGCGCTGCCGGAGGCGAGCGGAACTGTGGCCTACACCGTGAAGGAAATCTACTACACCCTCCAGGGCGAGGGAGCGCGCACGGGCCGCGCCGCGGTGTTCTGCCGCTTTGCCGGCTGCAACCTGTGGTCGGGCCGCGAGGAGGACCGTGCCAGGGCGGCCTGCCAGTTTTGCGACACTGATTTCATCGGCACCGACGGCCCCGGCGGCGGCCGCTTCGCAACGTCCGGCGGGCTCGGAGCGGCGATCGCTGCCTGCTGGTGGGACGCCGCAGGTGCCGAGACGGCGCAGCGCTACGTCGTCTTCACCGGCGGAGAGCCGCTCCTGCAGCTCGATGCCGAGGTCGTGACGGCCTGCCACACCGCGGGCTTCGAGGTCGCGGTCGAGACCAATGGCACCATCGCACCGCCGCCGGGCATCGACTGGCTGACCGTGAGCCCGAAGCCGAGCTCCACGCTCGTGGTCACGCGCGGCAGCGAGCTCAAGCTGGTCTATCCACACGAGGTCCGTCCCGAGGGGGTCGCGGATCTCGACTTCGAGGTCTTCTACCTGCAGCCGCTCGACGGCCCGGCACTCGCGGACAACATCGCGCGGACGCTCGACTATTGCCGGCGTCACCCGCGCTGGCGCGTCAGTCTGCAGACCCACAAGCTCCTCGGAATACCCTGAGCCGGACCTCCGGGCTTCGTCGGGCCAGTCGTCTCGACAAGCCGCAAAGCAGACTTATGGTCTCTGCCATGGAAAAAATGCGGCTGGTGGCCCTGGACGACACCGTCGTCTTTCCGGGCATGACGGTTACCCTTCCCCTCGAGGTGGGCGACGCGAGCACGGTTCTGCTGCTGCCCCGCCACGACAACGAGTACGCCAAGGTCGGTACGGTGGCGGAGGTCCTCGAAAAGCTCCGTCTTCCGGGCGGAACGAACGCCGTTCTGCTGAACGGTACCCGGCGCGGCGTTCCGGGACAGGCGCAGACCGACGCGCACGGCAACCTGCAGGTCGAGGTCGAGCTGCACGTCGAGCAGACCCCTCCCCCGAGCCGGGTCCAGGGGATGGAACGCGAGTACCGCGCGGTGGTCGAGGAGATCCTCGATCTGCGCGGCGCCGACGATCGGGTACGCGCTTTCGTGCGCGCCATCACCGAGCCCGGCGCGCTCGCCGACACCTCCGGCTATTCGCCGGATCTGACCTTCACGCAGAAGGTCGAGCTGCTCGAGGCCCTGGACGTGGTCGAGCGCCTGGAGCTCTCGCTGCGCCTGCAGCACGAGCGTCTGACCGAGCTGCAGCTCCGCAAGCGGATTCGCGAGGACGTCGACTCCGGCACCCAGAAGCAGCAGCGCGACTACCTGCTACGCAAGCAGATGGACTCGATCCGCAAGGAGCTGGGCGACGACAACGGCTCCGTGGTCGAGGAGTATCGCGCCAAGATCGACAAGGCCGGCATGCCGGAAGACGTCCGGGCGCAGGCCGATCGCGAGCTCGGACGTCTCGACCGCATGGGCGAGCAGAGCCCCGAGTCCTCGATGATCCGGACCTATCTCGACTGGCTGATCGCGGTGCCGTGGTCGGAACGCTCGGAGGAGCGTCTCGATCCGGTCAACGCGCGTGCGGTGCTCGACGCCGACCACGCGGGCCTCGAGGACGTCAAGCGCCGCATCACTGAGTATCTCGCGGTGCGCAAGCTGCGCGCCGACCGCGGCATCGCCGACGACCGGCGCTCGGGCGTCATCCTGACCCTGATCGGACCTCCGGGTACCGGCAAGACGTCGATCGGCGAGTCGATCGCACGTGCCACCGGACGCAAGTTCGTCCGCATGTCGCTCGGCGGCGTGCGTGACGAGGCCGAGATTCGCGGCCACCGCCGGACGTACATCGGTGCGCTGCCGGGTCGGCTGGTGCGCGCGCTGCGCGACGCCGGCACCATGAATCCCGTCATCATGCTCGACGAGGTCGACAAGGTCGGCGCCGACTGGCGTGGCGATCCCTCTGCGGCGCTGCTCGAGGTGCTCGACCCGGCGCAGAACCACTCGTTCCGCGACCACTACCTCGACGTCGAGCTCGACCTGTCGCAGGTGCTCTTCATCGCGACGGCCAACGTCCCGGATACCATCCCGGGACCGTTGCTGGACCGCATGGAGGTGATCCGCTTCGACGGCTACACGGTCGCGGAGAAGGTCGCGATCGCGCGTGGCTATCTGTGGCCGCGGCAGGTCGAGCGTAACGGTCTGCGCCCCGACGAGGTGGTGATCGACGACGACACGCTGCGCCTGGTGGTCTCCGACTACACGCGCGAGGCTGGCGTCCGCCAGCTCGAGCGCGAGCTCGGGACCCTGCTACGCAAGGCCGCAACCCGGATCGCGTCCAACGAGGCGACGCCACCGGTGACGATCGACGTCCCGGTGGTGCGCGAGGCGCTCGGTCGCCAGAAGTTCTTCCAGGAGGCGGCGAGTCGCACCGCGGTTCCCGGCGTCTCGACCGGGCTCGCCGTCACGGGCACCGGCGGCGACGTGCTGTTCGTCGAAGCCGCGGTGATGCCCGGTACAGACGGGCTCGTCCTCACCGGGCAGCTCGGCGAGGTGATGAAGGAGTCGGCGCGGATCGCGCTCAGCTACGTTCGCAGCCACGCGGGTGAGCTCGGGGTCGATCGCGGGGCCTTCAAGAACCGGGAGTTCCACATCCACGTGCCGGCCGGCGCGACCCCGAAGGACGGGCCGAGTGCCGGCGTGACCATCGTGACCGCGATCACCTCCCTGCTCACGGGGAGGCCGGTCAGACACACGGTGGGGATGACCGGTGAGGTCACCCTGCAGGGTCGGGTGCTGCCGATCGGTGGCCTGAAGCAGAAGGTTCTCGCGGCGCACGCCGCGGGACTCACCGACGTCATCCTGCCCGAGCGCAACGCGCCCGATCTGGATGAAGTGCCGAGCGAGGTCCGCGACCGGATGCGGTTTCACCCGGTGGCCACGATCGACCAGGTCCTGGCGATCGCACTCGTTCCGGAGGGGGCCGCGATGGCTGCCTGAGCCGGCTGCGCAGGTGTCGAGGAACGCCCCTGTCTCCTGTCGTGATTCGAGCCCGCAGGCTCGTTCCCGGACAGGGGCGGGGGCTTTTCGTTTGGCGCACCCTCGTGGGCGCAGGACTTACGCTCGACCGCGCGCGGCCGCACTCTTGCTGCAGCGGTCGCGTGCCTGGATTCTCCCTTCACACGGATTCCTTTCTCGCGGCACCGCGGGATCTGGTCTGGCGCCAGCTCGTCGATCGCGAGTCGGTCTCGGCCTGGTTCGATGGCATCGAGCGCCTGACGGGCGTCGGCGAGCGCTTCGCGACTCGGCGCGCCACCGAGCCGTGCAGCAGCCCCGTCGAGGGGCGCGTGCTCGAGCTGGAACGCGAGCGGCGGCTCCGGCTCGTGCTGAGCGCGCCCTGGCACCTGCTGCGCGAGATCGAGCTCGAGATCGAGCTCACGCCAGACGACTACGGCACCCGGGTCGAGCTCAGCGCGGCTTATCGGCTGCGCCTGCTCGGGTGGGTCGTGCGGCCGCTGGTCCGCCTCCGGGCGGAGATCGCGCTCCGTCGCGCCTCGCGCGGCTTTCGCGCCGCCATCGAAGACGAGGTCGCGCGCCGGCGCCGGCGTCGCGCCGATCGTCCGGGAGAGGGCGCTGCCGAGCTCGCGCAGAGCCCCCTCGCGCACGATTCCCTGCTGCTGCGCACGGCGTCGAGCTGAGCCGCGGCCGACCTCCCGCGCCCCGTGGCATCATCGTCACGACGCGATATAAACAGGGCATCCCATTGAAGGTCTGGCCCGATTGCGTCGTCATAAATGGCGCGCGGGCCGGCTCGAAGTGGCCCTGGAGGAGAACGCGACGATGGTGAAACGGGTCTTCCTGTTCCTGGCAGTCAACTTCCTGGTCGTGATCACGATCTCGGTGCTGCTCAGCGTGCTCGGGATCCAGCCCTACCTGAGCGCGAACGGGATCAACTACGAATCGCTACTCGCCTTCTGCCTGATCTGGGGCATGGGCGGCGCTTTCATCTCGCTGGCGCTGTCGAAGGTGATGGCGAAGAGGCTGATGGGCGTTCGCGTCATCGACCCGAACACCAGCGATCCGACCCTGCGCTCGCTCGTCAAGACCGTCGAGAACCTGGCGCACAGCGCCGGCATCCCGACTCCCGAGGTCGGCGTCTACGAGTCTCCGGAGGTCAACGCGTTCGCCACCGGACCGACCAAGAAGCGCTCGATCGTCGCGGTCTCGACCGGTCTGCTGCAGCGCATGGACCAGCCCGCGGTCGAAGGCGTGCTCAGCCACGAGGTCGCGCACATCGCCAACGGCGACATGGTCACGATGACCCTCGTGCAGGGCGTGGTGAACGCCTTCGTGATGTTCCTGGCGCGCGTGATCGCTTTCGCGGCCGTGCAGTTCTTCCGCGGCCGCGACGAGGAAGAGAGCTTCTCGTACGGCATCTACTTCATGGTGCAGATCGTGTTCGAGATCCTCTTCATGATCCTGGGCTCGATCGTGATCGCGTGGTTCTCGCGCATGCGCGAGTTCCGGGCCGACGCGGGCGGTGCGCACATCGGTGGCCGCGAGCGCATGATCGGCGCGCTGGAGGCCCTGCAGCGCAACGTGCAGATCCAGGATCCGCACCCGCAGCCCGCGATCGCGACGCTCAAGATCTCGAATCCGGTCGGCATCATGCGCTTCTTCTCGACCCACCCGCCGCTCGAGGAGCGTATCAACCGCCTGCGCGCGGCGGCCTGATCGGGAGTCGCCGCGTTCCTTCAGCGGAACGCGGCGACGACGCTTTCCGCGAACAGCTCGAGCGTCTCGACCCTGGGGTTGCGGCCGAAGCTCAGGATCAAGCTGGTCACGCCCATGTCGAGCGAGCGCTGCACGCGCTCGATGCACTGCTCGGGCGTGCCGGCGATGATCAGCTCGCGCCCGCTCGACAGGAAAGGCAGCTCGGCCTGGATCGCGTCGCTCGCGCGACGTGCCTCGTCCTCGCTCTCGGCGATCGCAGCGAGCGTCTGCTGCGAGATCTCGATGCTGTCGAAATCGCGCTTGACGTGCTCGCAGTGCTTGCGCAGGACGTCGAGCTTGCGTGTCAGGTCGCGGTGCGCCCAGCCCAGGTTGTTCCAGATCGTCGCGTGCTCGGCGACGATGCGCAGCAGCACGCGCTCGCCGGTGCCGCCGACCAGGATCGGTGGATGCGGGGTCTGCAGCGGACGCGGCCTGCAGTAGGCGTCCTCGATGTGGAACTGCTCGCCGAAGAACGACGCCGGCTCCTCCGTCCACATCTTGCGGATGATGGTCAGCGCCTCGTCGAGCTCCTTGAGGCGCGTGCCGATCGGCGGGAACGGGATGCCGTAGGCGTGATACTCCTGCTGGTGCCAGCCAGCCCCCATGCCGAGGACGAAGCGGCCGCCGGAGATCTGATCGAGCGTCGCCGCCATCTTGGCGAGTACCCCGGGATGCCGGTAGCTCACGCACAGCACGAGGTGGCCGAGCCGGATGCGCCCGGTGAGCGGCGCCAGGGCGGTGAGCTCGGTCCAGCCCTCGAGGATCGGCTGGGTCGGGTCGGGGATGCCGAAGAAGTGGTCCACGGCCCAGACCGAGTCGTAGCCGAGCCGGTCACAGGCCTGCGCGACCGTGACGACGTCGTTCCACGAGCTTCCGTGCTGCGGGAGGCAGACGCCGAAGCGGATCGGATGGCGGGCCATCGCTGTCGGATCGTAACAGGTCGTCACCGGGGTATGCCAGGGTCCGTCGCGCGTCGGCTGTAGGGCGTGTTGACGGACCTACGGGTGGCGGGCGATGAATCGAGGATGACGGAGGAGCAGGACGATGGATGATGCGGCGATCGCGGACGTTTCCCACTCGGCGCTGACGCCGCTCTCGTTCCTGCTGCGCAGTGTCGCGGTGTTCCCGGGCAAGGTCGCGGTCGTCGACGGGGCGCGCTCGCTGACCTGGGCAGAGCTGGCGGACCACGTCGCCCACGCCGCGGGAGCGCTGCGCGCGGCGGGGATCGAGAGCGGCGACCGGGTCGCGGTGCTCGCGCCCAACACGCTGCCGTGCCTGGCTGCGCACTTCTCCGTGCCGCTGCGCCACGCCGTGCTGGTGACGATCAACATCCGGCTGGCGGCCGCGGAGATCCAGTACATCCTCGAGCATAGCGGGGCCAAGCTGCTGATCGTCGACGCGGAGCTCGCGCCGCAGGTGGCAGCGGTCGTCGCGCAGCTACCCGCGTTGCGCACGATCGTGATCGACGACAACGCGGACGCGCCCGCGGTCGGCGACGACGTCGCGCGCGCTCTCGCGACCGGCGGACGAAAAGTGGTGCGTTATGCCGATCTCGTCGCCGCGGCGAGCCCGGTCGAGATCACCGCGGCAATCCCCGACGAGCGGATGCCGCTCGCGATCAACTACACCAGCGGCACCACCGGGCGTCCGAAGGGCGTGCTGTACACGCACCGCGGCGCGTACCTGAACGCGCTCGGCCAGGTGATCACCTTCAAGCTCGACGCGCGCAGCGTCTACCTGTGGACGCTGCCGCTGTTCCACTGCAACGGCTGGACGTATCCGTGGGCGATCGCGGCAGTCGGCGGCCAGCACGTGCTGCTGCGCAAGGTCGAGCCCGAGCGCGTGTTCGAGCTGCTGCAACGCCACGCCGTCAGCCACATGTGTGCCGCGCCGACGGTGCTCATCATGCTCGCGAACCATCCCGCTTTCGCAAGCGTCGAGCTGCCTGGCAAGCTCACCATCGCCACCGGCGGAGCGCCGCCCGCACCGGCCGTGATCGCTTCGGTCGAGGCGACCGGCGCCGACATCCAGCACATCTACGGGCTCACCGAGACCTACGGGCCGCACACGATCTGCGAGTGGCAGCCGGCATGGGACGGTGCCGACCCGGCGATGCGCGCGCAGCGCAAGTCGCGCCAGGGCGTGCCGAGCGTGACCGCGGTCGAGATGCGCGTCGTCGACGAGGACATGAACGACGTCCCGGCCGACGGCGAGACCCAGGGCGAGGTCATCATGCACGGCAACAACGTGATGGCCGGCTACTACCTGGATCGCGAGGCGACGGCGCAGGCGTTCCGCGGCGGCTGGTTCCACTCGGGCGACGCCGCCGTGCTGCATCCCGATGGCTACATCGAGATCCGCGACCGGAAGAAGGACATCATCATCTCCGGTGGCGAGAACATCTCGACGGTCGAGGTGGAGCGCACGCTCTACGGCCACCCGGCGGTGATGGAGGTCGCGGTGGTCGGCGTCCCGGACGACAAGTGGGGCGAGGTGCCGAAGGCGTTCGTCACCGTCAAGCCCGGCGCGACCCTGACCGAGGCGGAGCTGATCGCCTTCTGCCGCGAGCAGCTAGCGGGCTTCAAGTGTCCCAAATCGGTGGTGTTCGGCGATCTCCCGAAGACGGCGACCGGCAAGATCCAGAAGTTCGTCTTGCGCGACGCGGAGTGGAAGGGTCGAGCGAAGCGCGTGAATTGATTTCAGGCTCTTCGGGGAATCGTGTGGGTCAATTGCGTCAAGTTCCGTCAAGCTAGAGAGGCGGCAGCATGGTCGTGAGGATCTTGAGTCGCAGGTACTCCTCATCGCGCAGGCCGTACGCGCGACGCTGGATGACGCGGATCTTGTTGTTCAGCCCCTCGACGAAGCCGAGCGCTACCTTGTTCTCGGGCCGGCAGTAGGCAGCGATCCCGTCCCAATGGCGTTCGATCATGGCAGCGAAGTGCTCGAAGGGCTTGAGCCGTTGCCACTTCAGCGACGCCCGCCAGTTCTCGAAGAAGCGCCGCGCCCAGGCGGCCGTTCGCGTCAAACCGTTGCGAGCGGTGCGATCAGGCCGGGGGTCGGAGCGCGCGTGCGGAAGATGGTGCCGGCGCGGTCGGGATGCTCCTGGTTGTCGGCGGTGGTGATGTAGAGGTCGCGGCGATCGGTGCCGCCGAAGCAGAGGCTGGTGACGAAACCAGCGGGGACGTCGATGCTCTCGGCGAGCTGTCCGTCCGGTGTGAAGCGTCCGATGCCGCCGGCGCTGCCGAGCGCGACCCAGACGCAGCCGGTCTCGTCGACCGCGAGCCCGTCGGGGTTGCCTCGCGGCAGGCGCGCGAACACCCGGCGGTTGGTGGCGTTGCCCGCATCGTCGATGTCGTGCGCCAGCACGTACGCCTCGCTGTAGTTCGAGTGGTAGATCGTACGGCCGTCGGGCGAGAAGCCGACGCCGTTCGTGAACTCGACGCCGTCATAGAGCTGGGTCGCGCTGCCGTCGCGCTCGATGCGCCACAGCTCACCCGGCACGCGCGGTCCCGATTCGAAGGCGCCGCTGCGCATCGAGCCGACGTAGACGCGCCCATGTGCGTCGGTCGTCAAATCGTTGAAGCCGAGTGCGCCTTCCACCTCGAGCAACACGCGCGACACGCCGTCGCGCACGTGTACGACGTTTCGTCCGGAGACCACGAATCCACCGTCTGCGTGCAGTACGAGCCCGCCGCAGCCGCGGCGCTTCGCGAGCACGGTGCTGATCGTCCCGTCCGGTGACCGCTGGAAGACCCCGCCGCCGACGACATCGCTGAAGTACAGGTTGTCGGCGGCGTCGACGTGCGGCGCCTCGGCGAGGCCATACCCGAACGCGAGCGTCTCCATGTTCACCTCCGCGCCTGCTGGTCGATCAGCGCTCCAGCTTGTGGAGGTCGTGCGCGACGCGGCAATCGCGTGGCATCATTTCTTGTCCGCGGCGCCCTCGTCCGGGCCGTGGTCGTGATCATGATCATGGTCGTGATCGTGGTCGTGGTCATGATCGTGGTCATGATCGTGGTCGTGCTCGTCTTCGTCGTCGGGCTCGGGCGGATCGAGGGGCACGTCGAGCAGCGGCTTGGCGCGCAGCATGGTCGCGACTGCCGCGACCGCCTTCTGCAGCGTGTCGAGCCGAGCCGTTCCGCCGCCGACCTTGCGCGCGAGCACCTCCTCGTACGCGTCCACGGCGCCGGTGAGGCTCGCTTCCGCACCCTCCTTGACCGAGCCGTCCTCGTTCAGGTTCTCGTTGATCTTGTCGGCGAGTTCGTCGAGCTTCTCGCCGGACTTGCGGTTGAGCTTTGTGCCGACGTGCTCTGCCCACAGCGCGTTGAACGCGCGCGCCGCCGGAACGTCGCGGCGCAGGCCCGAGCTCAGCGAGTACAGGCGCTCGGTCAAGGTGCGCAGCGAGTTCATGCCGCGGCGGCTGTGGAAGGCGTTCAGGCGCGCCAGCTTGTCGCGCAGGCGCTCCGGCGTCCCGCCCTCCGCGAGAAGGCCCAGGCAGCGTTCGAATTCGTCGAGGGAGAGATTCGCCATATCCCGCTCGTGTAGCGCCCCCCCGTGGGTGTCTCAAGCAGCGGGGCATCGGCCGCCGCCCCGCACCTTGAGGAAGCGTCCGGACTGGCCTACTGAGAGCCTCGGATGGGGCTCTTTCTCCTGCGCAGGCTCGTGCAGATGGTGCCCTTGCTGGTCGGGATCACCTTCCTCTCGTTCCTGATCGTGGACCTCGCTCCGGGCGACTTCTTCTCCAGCCTGGCGCTCAACCCGTCGATCTCGCCCGAGGCGATCGCGGACATGAAGCGCAGCTTCGGCTACGGCGAGCCACTGTGGGCGCGCTACTTCGCCTGGCTGTGGCAGGCCGTCCAGGGCGACCTCGGCCTCTCGGTGGCGCACCGGGTCGGTGTGCTGACCTTGATCGGCCAGCGCGTGGTGAACACGCTGATCCTGGCAATCGCGGCCCTGATCGTCACCTGGGCGCTGGCGATCCCGCTCGGCGTGATCGTCGCGGTGCGGCGCGGGCGCTTCTCGGACAAGTTCCTCTCGCTGCTCGCGTTTCTGGGCATGTCGTTGCCGAACTTCTTTCTCGCGTTCTTGCTGCTGCGCTTCGCACTGCAGACCGGCTGGTTCCCGGTCGGCGGCTCGGTCTCGTTCGACTACGAGTACTTGACGACGTCGGGAAAGCTGCTCGATCGGCTGCACCATCTGATTCTGCCGACCGTCGTGCTGGCGACCAGCGGGATGGCGAGCCTGATGCGCCTGATGCGCGGTGCGATCCTCGACCTGCAGCGGGCCGACTTCGTGCGCACCGCCCGCGCCAAGGGCCTGTCCGAGGGCGCGGTGCTGTTCAAGCATGTGCTGCGCAACGCGCTGAACCCGTTCATCACCCTCGCCGGCTACGAGCTTGGTACGCTGCTTGGCGGTGCCGCGCTGGTGGAGAGCGTCATGAACCTGCAGGGGCTCGGCTCGCTCATGCTCGAGGCCGTGCTGGCGCTCGACATCTATCTCGTCATGGGCTCGGTGCTGATCGGCTCGCTGTTGCTGCTGCTGGGCAACCTGCTCGCCGACCTGGCGCTCACCCTGTCCGATCCGCGCATCGATCTGTCGGGCGCGTCGAGGTCGCAGTGATCGAGCCTGGGGGCGGCATCGAGGGCGAGCTGCTGTCGACCACGGGCCGTCCTTCGCGCCGCTGGCGATGGCGCGCGGGTCTGAGCGGCTTCGTGCTGCTGTTCCTCTACGCGACGGCGGCCCTTGCGCCGTGGATCGCGCCCTACCAGCCCGGAGAGCAGTTCCGGCGCTCGCCGAACGCGCCGCCGATGCGCCTGCACGTCGCGGCGCCGTCTGCGTGGCTCGCGCAGGGCGTTCTCTTCGTGCACCCGCAGCGCATGGTGGACAGCCTGCGCCGCCGCTACGAGATCGACACGACGGCACGCGTGCCGCTGCGCTTCTTCGCGCGTGGTCACCTTCTGGCCACCGCCGACCCGAAGGAGCACTTCTTCGTGCTCGGCAGCGACGCGCTCGGCCGCGACCTGTTCTCGCGCCTGGTGTACGGCGCCCGGATCAGCCTCTCGGTCGGGGTGGTAGGCGTGCTGATCAGCCTCGGGGTCGGCACCTTGGTCGGTGTCGTGGCCGGCTACGTCGGCGGCCGCACGGACGACGTCCTGATGCGCCTCTGCGAGGTGATGATGGCGCTGCCGGCGTTCTACTTCCTGCTGGCGCTCGCGGCGGTGATCCCGCCCGGGCTCTCGTCGGCGCAGACCTTCGCGTTGATCGTCGTACTGATGAGCTTCATCCGCTGGGCCGGCTTCGCACGAGTGATCCGCGGTATGGCGGCGTCGATCCGCGAGCTCGAGTACGTCCAGGCAGCGCAGGCGCTCGGTGCTGGTCGCGCGCGCACGATCGTTCGCCACGTGGTCCCCGCGACGCTCGGCTACACCATCGTCGCGGCGACGCTCGCGATTCCGGGCTTCATCCTCGGCGAGAGCGCGCTGTCGCTGCTCGGCCTCGGCATCCAGGAGCCGAGCACGAGCTGGGGCTCGCTCCTCAAGGACGCGAACAACCTCGCCAACCTCGACAAGTACCCGTGGATCCTGGCGCCCGGAGTGTGCATCGCGGTGACGACGATGGCTTTCAACTTCCTCGGCGACCAGCTTCGCGACCGGCTCGATCCACGCGCGGAGACGCGCTCGTGACTGCGGTGACGCAGGCACCGTCCGGTGCGGAGCCGCTGCTCGCGGTGCGCGACCTGGTGGTCGAGTTCGAGACCCCGCGCGGCACCGTGCGCGCGGTCGACGGCGTGAGCTTGACGCTCGCGCATGGCGCGACGCTCGGGCTCGTCGGCGAGTCGGGCTGCGGCAAGAGCGTGACCTCGCTCGCGATCATGCGGTTGCTCGACTCGAATGCACGCATTCGCGCCGGCTCGATCCGCTTCGAAGGCCACGACGTGCTCGATCTCGACGAGCGCGCGATGCGCCGGCTGCGCGGCGCGCGCATGGCGATGATCTTCCAGGAGCCGTCGACGTCGTTGAACCCGGTGTTCACCGTCGGCGCGCAGGTCGCCGAGGCGCTGCGCATCCACCGCAGGCTGAGCCGGGCGGCGGCCTGGGCCGGGGCGGTCGAGCTGATGCGCCTGGTCGAGATCCCCGACGCCGAGCGGCGCGCGAGCGCCTATCCGCACGAGCTCTCGGGAGGAATGAAGCAGCGCGTGATGATCGCGATGGCGATCTCTTGCGAGCCGGCGCTGCTGGTCGCCGACGAGCCCACCACCGCGCTCGACGTGACGATCCAGGCGCAGATCCTCGATCTGCTGCGTGGCCTCAAAGAGCGGCTCGGCATGAGCCTGCTGCTCATCACGCACGATCTCGGTGTCGTCGCCGCCGAGGCGGACGAGGTGGTGATCATGTACGCGGGGCGCATCGTCGAGCGTGCGCCGAGCCGGGCGCTCTTCGCCGCGCCGGCGCACCCCTACACGCAGGCGCTGCTGGCCTCGCTGCCACGGCTCGAGCGCCGGGAGGCGCGGCTGACGCCGATCCCCGGGCGCGTTCCCGATCTGCTCGAGCTTCCGTCCGGCTGCCGCTTTCGCGACCGCTGCCCGCGTGCGAGCGAGCGCTGCTCGCGCGAGGATCCGGCGCTGGCGGAGATCGCACCGGCGCGCGCGGTGGCGTGCTTCCATCCGCTCGTCGAAGAGGGCCGTCCGTGACCACCGCGCCCGCTTCGCCCTCGGGACAGCCGCTGGTCGTGGCGCGTGGTCTGGTCAAGCACTTTCGTACCGGCGGCGGCTTCTTTGCGGGTGGCAAGGAGGTCGTGCACGCGGTCGAGGACGTGAGCTTGACGGTGCATGCGGGTGAGACGCTCGGCGTCGTCGGCGAGTCCGGCTGCGGAAAGTCGACGCTCGGCCGCCTGCTGCTTCGCCTGCTCACCCCGACGGCGGGAGAAGTCGAGTTCGACGGCCAGCCGCTCGGCCGGCTCTCGGCGCGCGAGCTGCGGCGGCTGCGGCGCGAGATGCAGATCGTGTTCCAGGATCCGTACGGCTCGCTCGACCCGCGCATGAAGGTCGGCGCGATCGTCGCCGAAGGCATCGAGATCCACGACATCGCGCGCGGTGCTGCGAAGCGCGCGCTGGTGGAGCGCTTGCTCGAGGAGGTGGGCCTGCGCCCCGAGCACGCCGACCGCTATCCGCACGAGTTCAGCGGCGGGCAGCGCCAGCGGATCGGCATCGCGCGCGCGCTGGCGGTCGGACCGCGCTTCATCGTGTGCGACGAGCCGGTCTCCGCGCTCGACGTGTCGGTCCAGGCGCAGGTGATCAACCTGCTCGCCGAGCTGCAGCAGAAGCACGGCCTGGCCTACTTCTTCGTCGCGCACGACCTGCGCGTGGTCGCGCACCTGAGCCATCGCATCGCGGTCATGTATCTCGGGCGCATCGTCGAGATCGGCTCCACCGCACGGCTCCTCGCCGACCCGCACCACCCGTACACGCGTGCCCTGCTGTCCGCCGTTCCCGAGCCCGACCCGGAGCGGCGCGCAACGCGGGTCGTGCTCGCGGGCGACGTGCCGAGCCCGATCGCGCCGCCGCCGGGCTGCGCCTTCCACCCGCGCTGCGCGTATGCCGAGGCGCGCTGTCGCGTCGAGCGTCCCGAGCTGCTGGGCGACGGCGTGCAGCAGGTCGCGTGCCACGTTTTCCCGATGGTGGAGAAGAGGGACGGTTAGGCTTTACGGGGCGACGCCGCTCGTTCAGGATCGCCCGATGGCGAAGATCGCCGACCTCCTGCGTACCGGACCCACCCTCTCCTTCGAGTTCTCCGCCCCGCGCGATCCCGCCGGAGCGCAGCGGCTCGACCGCGTCCTCGAGCGCCTCGCGGAGCTCCGTCCGAGCTTCATGTCGGTGACCTACGGTGCCGGCGGCTCGACGCGCGGGCCGACGGCGCAGGTGGTGTCGCACATCCAGCACGACCTGCGTGTGACGGCGATGCCGCACCTGACCTGCGTCGCGCACACGCGCGACGAGATCGCTGCGATCATCGACCGCTATCGCGACGACGGCATCGAGAACCTGCTCGCGCTGCACGGCGACCTGCCGCCGGGTGCGCTCGAGGTGCCGAGCGAGAACTTTCGCTACGCTGCCGACCTCGCTTCACTGGCGCGTGACCGGGGTGGTTTCTCGATCGGCGTCGCGGCGCATCCCGAAGGCCATCCGCGCGCGACCAGCCGCGCCGACGATCTCGACCACCACGCCGCGAAGCTCGCCGCCGCCGACTTCGCGATCACGCAGTTCTTCTTTCGCGTCGAGCACTACGAACGCTTCGTCGAGCGTCTCGCCGCGCGTGGCGTGCACACGCCGGTCATCGCGGGCATCATGCCGCCGACCAACGCCGAGGGCGTGGCGCGGATGTCGGTCGCCAACGCGACCGAGTTTCCGGACGAGATCCGCGTTCGTCTCGAAGCGGCGGGCGAGGACCTCGCTGCTCGCCGCGAGATCGGCGTCGAGGTGGCGACGCGCCTCGGCGAGCGGCTGGTGGCCGCGGGCGCGCCGGGCATCCACCTCTACACGATGAACTTCGCCGAGGTGTCGCTCGCCGTGGTGGCAGCGCTCGGCCTGCGCACGTAGCGACGGCCGCTACTCCGACTCAGGCCTTGCGGGCCTTTGCTTCGGCCTGCGGGAGTTGCGTCGCGGCCGCGGGTGGTCGTTTGCCGATCGAGCAGCGTCCCTCGAAGATGGCGCCGGCGTGCACGATGACGCGCGCCGCCTCGAGGCCGCCGATCAGCCGGCTGCCGGGCTTCAGCTCGACGCTGTCGCTCTGGCATACCTGCCCCTCGATCGTGCCGAACAGGATCAGGTTGTGGGCGCGGACATCGGCGCGCAGCAACGCGCTCGGGCCGACGACGAGCAGGGCATCGGCGCGGACCTCGCCCGTCAAGCGTCCGTCGATGCGCGCGTTGCCAGGGAAGTTGATCCTGCCGCTGATCGATACGTCGGCGGCGATCTCGTGCTTGAAGCGCTCGCCGCTGTCGTTCGCAGCTGCGACCGGCCCCGGCTCACGCTCGGCGCTCACCGCTTGAACCCGACCTCCTTGATGCGCGCCGCCTTACCGGACAGCTCGCGGAGGTAGTAGAGCTTGGCGCGCCGCACGCGGCCGCGCGTCACGACATCGATCTTGTCGATGCGCGGCGAGTGCACGGGAAACGTCCGCTCGACGCCGACGCCGTAGGAGACCTTGCGCACGGTGAACGTCTCGCGGTTGGCGCCGTTGCTGCGACGCAGGACGGCGCCCTCGAAAACCTGGATGCGCTCCTTCTCGCCCTCGACCACCTTGACGTGGACGCGGACGGTATCGCCCGGGCGGAAGGCGGGCAGGTCCGTTCGGAGCTGCTCCGCTTCGATTGCGTCGATGACGTTCATCACGAATTCCTTCCCAACGAGGTTCGACTCGGCCGAGTCAGATCGCCCGTGTCAGCCGGTCGAGGATCACGGCGGCCGCCGATCGTACCGAGAGGTGATTGTACCCATCGACGCCGCGTACCGGCTCGAGGTGCGCCTCGCAGCGATCGAAGACCTCGTCGGACATACCGTATCCCGTTCCAAAAAGCAGCAGCCAGGCGTCCTCACCCGAAGCGAGGTGCCTGGCCAGTTCGTCGTACCCGATTGCCCCGGGGCGCTCGCGTGCCGTGGTGGCGATCAGACGCGGCATCTTGCCGCAATCCTGCTCCACCGCGGCGATGGCATGGTCGAGGTCGTGCTCGACCTCGACACGTCCGAGCGCTTCGTGGCGGGAAGGGTTGTAACGACTTCCGTACCCACTTCGCCAGTGCTCGACGATACGTTCGGCGAGCGAACGCAGCCCGGGGATGGGGTGGACCACATAGAAGCGCCGCACACCGAAGGTCCGGGCAGTGCGGGAGATGTCGTGCACGTCCATGTTGGTGATCGACGTGGTCACGATGTGGCCCTGGCGGTCATGCACCGGATGGTGCAGCAGGGCAACGTAAAGATGCGAACTCACTGCCTTTTCTTTGGATCTGCAGGACTTCCGTGGGAATCGTCCCGGGGCAGCAGGTCGGGTCGGCGCGCGGCGGTTGCAGCTTCCGCGGCGGCACGGCGCCAGCGTGCGACCCCGGCGTGGTTGCCCGACAGCAGGACGTCAGGGACCCGTTCACCCCGGAAGACCTCGGGCCGCGTGTACTGCGGGTACTCGAGCAGGCCGTCCGTGAACGACTCCTCGTGCAGCGATCCTTCGTTGCCTATCACGCCGGGAACCAGGCGGGAGACCGCATCGACGATGACCGCGGCCGCGGCCTCGCCGCCGGAAAGGACGTAGTCCCCGATGCACAGCTGCTCGTCGATGAATCCCGAAATGCGCTCGTCGACGCCCTCGTAGCGGCCGCAGACCAGCACCAGCGCGGGGGCCGCTGCGAGACGCTGCGCGACCTGCTGCGTGAAGCGGTGGCCGCGCGCGCTGAGCAGGATCCGGGTCGCGCCCGGCGTCGCGACGGCCTCCAGCGCGGCGACCAGGGGCTCGATCTTCATCACCATGCCGTGACCGCCGCCGTACGGGGAGTCGTCGACGGTGCGGTGGCGGTCGGCGGTGAAGTCGCGCAGCTGGTGCAGGCGGACCTCGAGGGTGCCCCGCACGAGCGCCTTGCCGAGCAGGCTGGTGGTCAGGATGCCCGCGAAGTACTCGGGAAAGATCGTCAGGACGTCGATGCGCATGGCTCGCTGGTGCGCGCGGCAAGCGCGCTGGCTACGCCTCGACGAGTCCGGCCGGCGGATCGACCAGGGCCGTCCGTCGCGCCAGGTCTACCTCGACCAGGACGGGCTCGACGGCAGGCAGCAGGATCTCCCGCATCCCACGCCCATCTGGTCCGGGGCCGTTGACCACCCAGACGTCCTGGGCAGGCAGCGCCATGACGTCGACCACGCGCCCGAGGACCTCGCCGGCGACGGTCCGTACCTCGAGGCCGATGATCTCGAAGTGGTAGACTTCGTTCGCGGCCGGCGCCGGGACACGGTCGGCATCAGCTTCCACGGTGCTGCCGAACCACGGCTCCAGGGCGTTCAAGGAGTCGATGCCCTCAAGACCGAGCAGGAAATTGCCCTTGTGGCGACGGTTCTCGACGATCCGGAACGACTCGCGCCGACCGGACGCCGCGTGCGCAAGCCAGAGCCGGTCACAGGTGGTCAGGGTCGGGGAGGTCGGATTGAAGGGTTTGACCCGCGCCAGGCCGCGTACGCCGTGCCCGGCAACGAGTCTCCCCACGGGAAGCGTGGTGGAGAGGGAGGAGGTGTCGTCGGTCGTGGGTGCCGTCTCTCGGACTACTTGTCTTCGATGATCTCGAGGACGACCTTGCGGTTCAGGCGCGCGGCCGCCGCGTTCACCAGCGTGCGGATCGACTTGGCCGTGCGGCCTTGCTTGCCGATGATCCTGCCGAGATCCTCGACCGCCACGCGCAGCTCGATGACCGAGGCCGTGTCACCCTGGGTCTCCTTCACTTCGACCGCCTCGGGGTGATTGACGAGGTGTTTCGCCAGCATCTCGACCAGCTCTTTCATGTCAACCCTCGGCTGCCGCGGCCGGGGTGGCGGCAATCGGGGTCAGGCCCTTCCAGCCGGCCTTCTTCATCAGGCGGGCGACCGTAGACGACGGCAGCGCACCGCGACGCACCCAGGTCTCGATCTTGTCGAGCTTCAGGTTGATGATCGCCGGCTCGCGGGTCGGATCGTAGTGACCGAGCTGCTCGATGAAGCGCCCGTCACGCGGTGCGTCGGTCGACGCCGCGACGACGCGGTAGAACGGGTGCTTCTTGCTGCCATGCCGGGTGAGGCGGATTCTCGTTGCCATCGATATCTCCTTGAAACCAGTCTAGTTAACGCCCGCCCTGCAATTGGGCAAGAATCCCCTTGCCGGCTCCCCGACTCAAGGACTTCATCATCTTTTTCGCCTGCTGGTACTGCTTGAGGAACTTGTTGACCTCGGCCACGCTGGTGCCGCTGCCGAGCGCGATCCGCTTGCGGCGACTGCCGTTCAGGATCAGGTGGTCGCGGCGCTCCTGCCCGGTCATCGAGTTGATGATCGCCTCGATGCGACGCAGCTCGTCGTCGGCCCCCGCCAGCTCGGACCCTTTGGCGAAGCGCTTCATGCCCGGGATCATGCCGATCAGGTCAGCGACCGAGCCCATTTTCTTGACCGCACGCAGCTGGTCGCGAAAATCCTCGAGCGTGAAGGTGTCCTTCTTGAGCTTTTCCTGGAGCTGCTCGGCCTGCTTGTGGTCGTAGGCCGACTGCGCCTTTTCGATGAGCGACAGCATGTCGCCCATGCCGAGAATGCGCGACGCCACGCGGTCGGGATGGAAGACCTCGAGGGCGTCGAGCTTCTCGCCGACGCCGACGAACAGCAGCGGCTTCGCGGTGGTGGCATGGATGGAAAGCGCAGCACCACCGCGCGCGTCGCCCTCCATCTTCGACAGCACGACACCGTCGATGCCGATGCCGTCGCGGAAGCCCCTTGCGACCGCGACCGCATCCTGACCGGTCATCGCGTCGGCGACGAAGATCGTCTGCCGTGGCCGGACCGCGTCGCGTATCGCGCGCAGCTCGGCCATCAGGGGTTCGTCGATCGCGAGCCGGCCGGCGGTATCCAGGATGACCGTCTCGAAGCCGGCGTTGCGGGCTTGCTCGATCGCCGCGCGCGCGATCTGCACCGGATTGCCGCCCTGCTCGGGCGTGTCGTACACGCCGCAGCCGTCGCCGACCTGTGCCGCCAGCGTCTTGAGCTGCTGGATGGCGGCGGGACGCGACAGGTCGAGCGGCACCAGGTACGGCCGCCGCTTGCGGGTGTCGATCAGGTGCCGCGCGAGCTTGGCCGCGGTGGTCGTCTTGCCGGAGCCCTGCAGGCCGACCAACATCAGGACCGCAGGGACGTCGCCCGAGAGGTCGAGCTTGCCGGCGCCACCACCCATCACGCCCACGAGCTCCTCGTGGACGATCTTGATGAGGTGCTGCTCCGGGCTGAGGCTGCGCAGCACCTCCTGTCCGAGGGCGCGCTCGCGTACGCGTTCGATGAACGACTTGGTGACCTGGAAGTGGACGTCGGCCTCGAGGAGCGCCATGCGCACGTCGCGCATCGCTTCCTCGATGTTCGCCTCGGTCAGCTTGCCGGTACCCCGGATCCGCCGGAAGACGTTCTCGAGCTTGTCGGATAGTGAATCGAACATGAGCCGAAGACGCTGATCTACCCGAACGCGGAGGAAACTACAGCAGATTGCAGGAGCGGGGTGCCCAGACCCTAGTGGCCACCCGATCTGAAGTCAATCTTGAGATCCGCAAACGGAAGGAGGGCGTGGGTTGCCCCACGCCCTCCTTGGTCTCGCAGGGTGCGAGCGGCGCTTTACATCATGCCGCCCATGCCGCCCATGCCACCCATGCCGCCGCCGCCGTGCATGCCACCGCCACCGCCGGCGCCCTTTTCGTCGGGCTTCTCGACGATCATCGCCTCGGTGGTGAGGAGCAGGCCGGCAACCGACGACGCGTTCTGCAGCGCCGTACGGACGACCTTGGTCGGGTCGATGATGCCAGCCTTGTAGAGGTCCTCGTACTCCTCGGTCGCCGCGTTGAAGCCGAACGAGCCCTTGCCGTTACGGACGCGGTCGAGGACGATCGACGGCTCCTGGCCCGCATTGGCCGCGATCCAGCGCATCGGGTCCTCGCAGGCGCGGCGCACGATGTTGACGCCGACGCGCTCCGAGTCGGGCACCTGGACCTTGTCGAGCGTCGCCGAGGTGCGCAGCAGTGCCACACCGCCGCCGGGGACGATGCCTTCCTCGACGGCCGCACGGGTCGCGTGCAGGGCATCCTCGACGCGGGCCTTCTTTTCCTTCATCTCGACCTCGGTGGCGGCACCGACGCGGATGACGGCCACGCCGCCGATCAGCTTGGCGAGGCGCTCCTGCAGCTTCTCGCGGTCGTAGTCGGAGGTGGTCTCCTCGACCTGCGCGCGGATCTGCTGCACTCGGCCCTGGATCTCGGCCTTCTTGCCGGCGCCGTCGATGAGGGTCGTGTTGTCCTTGTCGACCACGATCCGCTTCGCCTTGCCGAGGTCGTTCAAGGTCACGTTCTCGAGCTTGAGGCCGAGCTCCTCCGCGATGACCTTGCCGCCGGTGAGGATCGCGATGTCCTCCAGCATGGCCTTGCGGCGGTCACCGAAGCCCGGCGCCTTGATCGCGGCGCAGTGCAGGGTGCCACGGATCTTGTTGACCACGAGGGTGGCCAGCGCCTCGCCGTCGACGTCCTCGGCGAGCAGGACGAATGGCTTGCCGGTCTTCGCGATCTGCTCGAGGATCGGCAGAAGGTCCTTCATGTTGCTGACCTTCTTCTCGTGGATCAGGACCAGCGCGTCCTCGAGCACGACCTCCATGCGATCGGGGTCGGTCACGAAGTACGGCGAGAGGTAGCCGCGGTCGAACTGCATACCCTCGACGACCTCGAGGGTGGTTTCGAGGCCCTTGGCCTCCTCGACCGTGATCACGCCGTCCTTGCCGACCTTGTCCATCGCCTCGGCGATGATGCCGCCGATCGTCGGGTCGTTGTTGGCCGAGATGGTGCCGACCTGGGCAATTTCCTTCTGGTCCTTGGTCGGCTTCGACAGGGCCTTGAGCTCGCCGATCAGGTACGTCACGGCCTTGTCGATGCCGCGCTTGATCGACATCGGGTCGTGACCCGCGGCGACCATCTTCGCGCCCTCGACGAAGATCGCGCGGGCGAGGACGGTCGCGGTGGTCGTTCCGTCACCGGCCACGTCCGAGGTCTTCGAGGCGACCTCCTTCACCATCTGCGCGCCCATGTTCTCGAACCTGTCTTCGAGTTCGAGCTCCTTGGCGACGGTCACGCCGTCCTTGGTGATGTTCGGCGCGCCGAACGACTTCTCGAGCACGACGTTGCGGCCCTTGGGCCCCAGCGTCACGGTGACTGCATCGGCGAGAATGTTCACGCCGTGCAGGAGCTTCTCTCTGGCGTCGCTGCCAAAGCGAACGATCTTGGCTCCCATCCCTGAAATCCTCCTGGTCTTTCTTATTTTCTTTTTGCTGGGCGAACGGAGATCAGTGGCCTCGAGCGGCTACTCGAGAACCCCGAGGATGTCGTCCTCACGCAGGATGAGAACTTCTTCGCCATCGAGCCGGATCTCGGACCCGGAGTACTTGCCGAAGAGAATGCGATCTCCTGCCTTGACGTCGAGCGGGCGCAGCTTGCCGGCATCGTCGAGCTTGCCCTTGCCGACGGCGACCACTTTCCCCTCCTGCGGCTTTTCCTTGGCCGTGTCGGGGATGATGATGCCACCCTTCGACTTCTCTTCCTCCGCGACGCGCTTCACGATGACGCGGTCCTGCAACGGTCTGATCTTCATCTAGCTCCCTCTCCTTTCGTGATTCCGTGAAGAATCGATGTGCTCGGTAATGTTCGTCGGGCGCGCCAAGGTCGAAGGCGCACCCCACCAAGACGGCGGGTGGTTAACCACGACATCCTGGCTGTCAAGACACCCGGCCGCCGCTAGCGGCGCCGTTTGCCGATCTCTTGCTCGTAGTATTGGCGGTAGAGAACTTCGTACTCGGCGCTGCCGACCGGGACGTTGCGGCTCAACGACGCAATGCGCCGTGCGACCAGCTCGTCGACCCTCGGGTCGCGGTCGAGCGCGGCGCTCAGCGCGCGCTTCACCTCGGCCAAGGCCAGGCGGTCGTTGCGGATCTTGGCCCCGGTTCGCTTCAGCGCCTCGATGGCCCGATGAGCGATATGGGACGATAGCCCTTCGCTGAGTGCCATGGCCATCAGACCGGCAAGTCGCGCTCTTCGGCCAGCTTGGTGCGGATCATCTGGACGACGCGGTGGCGATCGAGGCCCGCCGACCCGCCGGGCATCGAGCGCAGCTTCTCGTCCGCCAGCCGCTCGGCGTCGGCATCGAGCTTTGCGGCCGCCTTCACGTAGCTGTCGAGCTCGTCCGCGATCGCCTTGGCAGCGGCCTCAGCCGTGCCACCGAGCGTCACGAGATCCGCACGCACCAAGGCATCGACGACGGAGCGCCCGAGACCGGAGAGCTGCTGCTGTGAGATGCGCACGGAAAACAGGGGTGACGGGAACGACGCGACCGCTCCTCGCGACGCGATCCGCGCGTCGTTCCACCCAGGCCTCGCCTACCACGCACCGGGGCGTTTTCAACCGAAGACGCTCCTCGCCGGCGAACAGCCTCGACTCGTGCCGGGAGTTGTGTTGTCTACGCAGCGGGCGCGGGCCTTCGTGTGCGGTGGGGGTTGAAGGGGCATGGATGCACCGAGGTTGATCAAGCCAGCAGCGTTACGCCCGGGTGACCGGGTAGCTGTGGTGACCCCCTCGGGGAAGGTCGATCCCGATCGTCTGCAGCAGGGCGCCGACCTCCTGACCCGCCTGGGCTTCGAGGTCAGCCTGCCGGCGCCGGCCGCGAGCCACCGCTACTTTGCCGCCAGCGACGACGAGCGCCGCCTGCAGCTCCTCGAGGCCTTCGCCGCCCCCGACGTCCGTGCGGTCTGGTGCGCGCGCGGCGGCTACGGCGTCGCGCGCGTATTGCCCGAGATCGATCCGGGCTGGATCCGCCGGCACGCCAAGCTCTGCATCGGGTTCAGCGACGCCACGGCGCTGTTGCAGCTTCTCGTGCAAGGGGCCGGGGTTGCGGCGCTGCACGGGCCGATGGTCGCGCACGATCTGGTCGCCCAGCACGAGGCCGGAACCCTCGACCACCTGCTCGCACTGGCCGGCGGCGCGAGCAGGTGGCAGGTCCCCGTACCGCGCATCATCGTCCCGGGCGAGGTCGAGGGACCGCTGTTCGGCGGCTGCCTGACGGTGCTCGCGTCGCTCGCCGGGACGCCGCTCGCGCCGCGTTTCGCAGGCGCGATCGCGCTCTTCGAGGACACCAACGAGCGCCCGCTGCGCCGCATCGACCGCATGCTGACCCAGCTCCGCCAGTCGCGCATGCTCGACGGCGTGCGTGGGATCGTCTTCGGCACGATGCCCGAATGCGGTCCGGCCGACGACCTCTGCGAGACCATCATGGAATGCCTCGGCGATCTCGGTGTCCCGATCGGCTTCGCCGCACCGGTCGGACACGGCCCGATCCACTACGCGGTGCCGCTCGGCGTTGCGGTTCGCTTGCGCACCAAGTCGGTCGAGGGTGTTTTCTCGGCGGGAGTGCTGGAAGGCATCGAGCCGCTGGTTTCGTGATGGATTTTTCTGCGGTCGAGCACGCGCTCGAGGAGGCTGCGCAGCGCGGCGTCTTCCCGGGCGCGGTCCTCCTGGTGAGCAGGCAGGGCGAGACGCTGCTGGAGCGTGCGGTCGGCAGCCGCGCGCTCGAGCCGGAGCGCATCGGCATGCGTCCGGAAGTGGTGTTCGATCTGTCGTCGCTCACCAAGCCGCTGGCGACCACGCTCGCCTTCATGCTGCTCGTCAAGGAGAAGCGGCTGGCACTCGACGATCGGGTGACGCGCTTCTTCCACAACTTCGGCGTGCACGGCAAAACGCACGTCACCTTCCGCCACCTGCTCACCCACTCGTCGGGGCTCGCGGCACACCGGCCGTACTACAAGGACGTGGCGGCGCTGGAGCGCCGCGGCCGGCCGAACTTCGTCGCCAGCCGCGAGGCCAAGGAGTGGGTCTTCGAGCAGGTCCACCGCGAGAAGCTCGAGGCGCCGCCCGGGACGCGAGCCGTCTACAGCGACCTCGGCTTCATGCTGCTCGGGCAGGTCGTCGAGACGGTGTCGGGCCAGCCACTCGATCGCTTCTGCCACAAGCGGATCTTCGGCCCGCTCGGACTCCGTGCGACCTCGTTCATCGATCTGTCACAGCTTCGCACCAAGCGCCTCGAGCCGATCGCCGAGATGATCGCACCGACGCAGCGTTGCCCGTGGCGCAAGCGGGTGCTGTGCGGCGAGGTCGACGACGAGAACGCCTACTCGATGGGCGGTGTCGCCGGACATGCCGGACTGTTCGGCTCGGCACGCGACGTCGACGCGCTGGCGAACCACCTGAAGGCGATCGCGAATGGCGAGCCCGGCCTGCTCACCAAGGATCTAGTCGACCAGATGTGGACGCTCGATGCGAGCGTGCCGGGCTCGACCCGGACCCTCGGCTGGGACTCGCCGTCGCTGCAGCGCTCGAGCGCGGGTACGCGCATGTCGCGCCATACCGTGGGGCACCTTGGCTTCACCGGCACGTCGATCTGGATGGATCTCGAACGCGGCGTCAACGTGATCCTGCTCAGCAACCGCGTGCACCCGTCGCGCGACAACGACAAGCTCGGCGAGTTCCGGCCCAGGATCCACGATCTCGTCATGGAGGCCGTCGCGTGAAGGTCGCTCCGCAGTCCTCGATCCACATGACCGCGATCGGCGGCGTCGGCATGGCGGCGCTGGCCGGTCTGCTGACCGAGCTCGGGCACCGGGTGCGGGGCTCCGATCTCGAGATCTACCCGCCGGCCAGCGACGAGCTGGCGCGGCTCGGCGTCCCGGTCGTACGCGGCTACCGTGCGGAGAACCTCGAGCCGCGACCCGATCTGGTGGTGATGGGCAACGCGATCCCGGCGAATAATCCCGAGGCAGTCGCGGCCCGCCTGCAGGGCATTCCGACCATCTCGCTGCCCGAGGCGCTGGAGTGGCTCTGCCTGCCCGAGCGCTTCCCGGTGGTGGTCGCGGGCACGCACGGCAAGACGACCTCGGCGACGTTCCTTGCCACGGTGCTGCGCGCGGCCGGGCGCGATCCGGGCTGGTTCATCGGCGGCATGCCGATCGACCTGCCGCGCAGCTACGCCCTCGGCCGCGGCCGCGAGTTCGTGCTCGAAGGCGACGAGTACGACTCGGCGTACTTCGACAAGGAGGCCAAGTTCTTCCACTACCTGCCGCAGGCGCTGCTGGTGAACGCGGTCGAGTTCGACCACGCCGACATCTACCGCGACCTCGATCACGTCAAGCAGAGCTTCGAGCGCCTGATCGGCCTGCTACCCGAGCGCGCGCCGCTGCTGGTCTGCGCGGACTTCCCGCATGCCGTCGACGTCGCCCGGCGTGCGGCGCGCGACTTCCTCACGTTCTCGGACGACCCCGCATCGGACGCCGCCTGGCGCGTGCGCGATCTCGAGGACACGCCGGCGGGGCTGCGCTTCGTGGCTGCCGGTCCCGGCGAGGAGCTCGCGCTCACGACACCTCTGCTCGGCACGATGAACGCGCGCAACGTGCTCGGCGTCGCCGCCGTGTGCCGCGCGCTCGGCGTGCCCGCCGCCGCGATCCAGCGGGCGGCGGCGAGCTTTCGCGGCGTGCGCCGCCGCCAGCAGGTCCTGCTCGACGGTCCGATCACCCTGATCGACGACTTCGCACACCACCCGACCGCGATCGCGGCGACGCTCGCCGCGGTGCGCAGCCGCTATCCCGGCCGCCGCACGTGGGCGCTATTCGACCCGCGCTCGAACACCAGCCGCCGGCGCACCTTTCAGAGCGAGATCGGTGCGGCGCTCGGCGCGGCCCAGCGCGTGGTGATCGGTCCGGTGCACAACCTCGCGCAGATCGCCGAAGCCGAGCGCTTCTCACCCGGAGAGGCCGCGCGCGACGCCGGCCGCGGGGGCGGCGACGCGTGCGCGCTGGACGACTTCGACGCCGTGGTCGCCCTGGTCGAGCGCGACGTACGCCCAGGCGACGTGGTTGTGGCGCTGTCCAACGGCGCCTTCGGCGGCGTGGTCGCGCGCCTCGAGCGGAGCCTCGCGTCGCGGTAGCTCAGTACAGCACAGGTTTCGGTAGGTCCCGATCGCCGTACAGCAAGTGGTAGGCGCGATAGTTGCGCAGCACGGCCTTCACGTAGTCGCGGGTTTCGCGGTACGAGATGCGCTCGACGAACTCGTCGCCCGAAGCATCCGGCGCACGGGCAATCCAGCGATCGACCGCTTCGGGGCCCGCGTTGTAGGCGGCGACCGCGAGCACGATGCGGCCGTCGAAGCGTTCCAGCAAGCCATCGAGATAGCGCACGCCGAGGTCGATGTTGAGGCTCGGATCGTTCAAGCTGTCCGGCGATACCGGCTGCCCTGCGACCAGCGTGGCCGTGCCCGGCATGAGCTGCAGCACGCCGCGCGCGCCCGCGGGCGAGAGCGCCGCGGGATCGAACAGACTCTCCTGGCGCGCCATGGCGACCAGCAGAAGCGGATCGATCCCGGCCCGACCCGCAGCGCGCGCGAACTCGGCGGCGTACGGCTGCGGGTACAGCGCGTCCTCGTAGCCGGCCTGTCCATTCTGCTGCAGCCGGATGCCGGTGCGCACCAGCGCGTTCCACGCACCGGCGTCGCGGTAGGCGTCGAGCAGGAAGGGGTCGGGCCCGGTGACATCCTCGACCGCCGCGAACTCGCGCACGGCGTCGCTCGGCAAGCCGAGCGACGCCAGGATCTGCCCGCGCCCGTAGTGGTAGGCGGCGACGCCGCCGAGCGACGGCATGGCGCGCGTCCCCGCCGCGCGCTCGTTCGCGCGGGGATATGCTGGGCGCGTGCGTGGTGGTCCGATCCGGTCGTCGACCCACCAGCCAAAGTAGCCCGCGGGCGACTTCTCGCGCAGCGCCGCGAGCTGTGCACGTGCGGCGTCCGTGTCACCGGCCTTGTCCAGCGCACGCGCCTGCCAGTAGAGGGCGTCGTCGCGATCGCCCAGTGCCGCGAACGCGCCCGCTGCTTCGCGATAGGTACCGGTCTGGTAGCGCAAGAAGCCCGCGCGCCACGACGAGTCCTCCGCGAAGCGCGACTCCGGATACGTCACGGACACCTGCTCGTAGAGCGCGATCGCGCCCGGGATGTCTGCACGCCCTTGCGCGATGCGGGCTCGCGCCGCGAGCGCCTCGGGTGCTGCCTGGTGGCTCGGGAAGCGCTCGACGAGCAGCGCGAAGTCGGCATCCGCGGCGGCGTCCTCGTCGCGGTTCCACGCCGCCTTGCCGCGCTCGTGGAGTGCGGTGCCGGCGACATCGGCCGCGTTCGAGGAGCGGATTGCGACCTCGTACGCGGCGGCCGCCTCGGCCGGCGACGCCTTGCCGTAGCTGCGCGCCTCGACGAGCGCGGCCTCGCCGCGCAAGGGATTGCCCTCGCGCCGCAGTGGCTCCAGCGCCGCGCGTGCTTCGGCCGCGCGGCCCTCGCGCAGGCGGGCGCGCGCCATGCGCAGCCTGAGCTCGTCGGGTGCGATGCCGAGCTGCGCCGTGCCATCCGCCTCGAGCGATTCGCCGAGGGTTCGTGCTTCGCTGCCGATCGTCCCCGGCCGGCCGCGCAGGCCATCGACGAGATCGTAGGCCGGAGCGCGCCGGCCGCGTGCGATCTCGGCCTTGGCGAGCCCGATCTTCGCCGCGGCCGCGGTCGAGGCATCCTTCGCGTCGAGGGCACGTCCGAACCACGTCGCGGCTTCGTCGGGCGCACCGTCGTCGAGCGCGATCTGCCCGCGGTCGACGGCCGCCGCGGCGAGCCATACACTATCGGGATGCTCGACCATCAGGCGGCCGATCGCGTCGCGCGCCTCCGCCGTCGCGCCCGCTTCCCGCGCCAGGTGCGCCTGATGGTAGAGCGCGTGGTCGGCGAGCTCGGGCAGGACCTTGGCGCTCTCGGCGAACCCCGCGCGCGCCGCGTCGTTGCGCCCGGAACGCATCGCCGCGTAGGCGTCGGCGAAGGTCTGTGCGCGCGTGGTGACGCTCGCATCGCTCGGCTGGGCGGCGGGGCTCGCGGCGACGCGGCTGGTCAGCGCAGGGCTCGCCTGGCGGGCTGGAGTGGGCGGCACCTGGATCGGGGTCGCGCTGCACGCGAGCAAACCCAGCAAGACGAGCACGGCACGCGGTGCCGGTATCCCCATCGACCGCATCATCGCACGCCGGACGTGGAAGAGAAGATGGCCTGCGAATCCCGGGGCGGTGCGCGGTGCGCGTGATCCTCGCCTCGGCATCGCCGCGTCGTGCCGAGCTGCTCGCCCGCGTGACGTATCCGTTCGCAGTGCTGCCCGCGGAGATCGACGAGCGACGTCTGCCGGGCGAGGATCCGGAGTCGCACGTTCGCCGCCTGGCGCGCGAGAAGGCGGCGCGCGTCAGCCGCGAGCATCGCGACGCCTGGGTGCTCGGCGCGGACACGATCGTCGCCCAGGGGGACGAGATCTTCGGCAAGCCGTGCGACGACGCCGACGCTGCGCGCATGCTCGGACGGCTGAGCGCGGCGCCGCACCGCGTGTTGACCGGGCTCGCATGGGCGCGCGGCGGCGAGCCGGTGGCGGATGTGATGTCGTGCAGCGAGGTGCGCTTCCGGCACGTGGCCGAGCGGGAGATCGCGGCCTACGTCGCGAGCGGCGAGCCGCGCGACAAGGCGGGGGCGTACGCGATCCAGGGCGGTGCGGCGCGCTTCGTCGAGTCCGTGCAGGGCTCGGTGACCGGCGTGATCGGCCTGCCGCTCGAGGATCTACGCGCGCTGGCGGAGCGGCTCGGCATCCCGGCGCCGATCGCGCCGCTGCCGCCAGAGGCGATCGCGCTGCGCTGGCGCGCGCTGTCGGGTGAGATCGCCGGGCTCACCGTCGCTGCGGGGAGGCCGCTCGGGTCGGCACGGCTGGTCGCGGTCACCAAGGGGCATCCGGCAGCGCTGGTCAGCGCGGCGCTTGCTGCCGGCGCGACCGACCTCGGCGAGAACTACGTGCAGGAGGGCGCCGCCAAGCGCGCCGCGGTCGCGACGGCACCGGACGTGCGCTGGCACCTGATCGGTCCGCTGCAGACCAACAAGGCGGCCCTCGCCGCGCGCAGCTTCGACCTCTTCCACGCCATCGACCGTCCCGAGGTCGTGCAGGCGCTGGTCCGGCGCAGCGCGCAGCCGGTCGCAGGCTTGCTGCAGGTGAACGTCGCGCGCGATCCGGCGAAGGCGGGGGTGGCACCCGAGGACGTGGTCGAGCGCGTGCGTCAGCTCAGCTCGATCCCGGGCTTCGAGCTGCGCGGCCTGATGACCATCGGCCCGCTCGGCGACGACGGCCCGAGCTCCCGGCAGGTGTTCGAGGCGCTGCGCCAGCAATTCGACGAGCTGCGGCGCTTGGGCTACGAGCGCCTGGCGGAGCTGTCCATGGGCATGAGCGACGACTATCCCGACGCGATCGCCGCAGGAGCGACGCTGGTGCGTCTCGGGACCGCGATCTTCGGACCGCGTGGCACGCGCACCGACCAGCCGGAGGCGGGCCCGGCGTGAGGTGCATCGGCTTCATCGGGGCAGGAAACATGGCGTGCGCCATGGGCGGCGGTCTGACCGCGAGCGGCGCCGACGTCACCTTGATGGCGACCGATCCCGACCCGAGCGCCCGCGACCGCTTCGCTGCGCAGACCGGTGGCCGCTCGGTCGGCGAGCTGGACGAGGTGCTGGCGGCGGCGAACGTGATCGTTCTCGCCGTCAAGCCGCAGATGCTGCCCGGCGTGCTCGATCAGCTCGCGGGCAAGGTGCGCGCCGAGCAGATCGTGCTCTCGATCGCCGCTGGCTTCACGCTGGGCGGCCTCGCGGGACGGCTCGGGTCCGGCTGCCGCCTGGTGCGGGCGATGCCCAACACTCCCGCGATGATCCGCGAAGGGATGACCGTGCTGGTCGGCGGCGGGGCCGCTACGGCGGATGATCTCGAGGTCGCCCGGCAGATCTTCACCGTCGTTGGCGATGCGGTGGTCGTGGCCGACGAGGCGCTGCTCGACGCCGTCACGGCAGTCAGCGGCAGCGGACCAGGCTTCGTGTTCGCGTTCGCCGAGGCCTGGCTGCGCGCGGCCGAAGCGGCCGGGCTCGCGCCCGACCTCGCCGAGCGCCTGGTCAAGCAGACGCTGTTCGGGGCGGCGGCGCTGTGGCGCCAATCCGGAGAGCAGGTCGAGAGCCTGCGCGCCAAGGTGACCTCGCCGGGCGGCACCACCCTCGCCGGCCTCGAAGCCATGACTGCGAACGGCTTCGCCCGCGCCACCGCCGCAGCGATCGAGGCCGCCACCCGCCGCTCGAAGGAGCTGTCGGCCGGCTAGGAAACGGGAGACCCGAGAATGTTCGTCCTGAGCAACTTCCTGGTCGCACTGGCGGTCGTCGTGAACGCCGTGCTGAACATCTACTGGTGGATCATCATCGCGAGCGCGGTGCTGTCCTGGGTCAACCCCGACCCGTACAACCCGATCGTGCGCTTCCTGCGCTCCGCTACGGAGCCCGTCATGTACCGGGTGCGCCGGGTGCTGCCGCTCTCGTTCGGGGGCGTCGACTTCACCCCGATCGTGGTCCTGCTGCTGATCACCTTCCTGCAGGTCTTCCTGGTCAAGACGCTGTATCAGCTGGCGGCCAGCGTCGGTGGCGCGCCGGCCCTGGGTGGACAATTCAACTAGGCGTCCTTAAAGGTTTCTCCGCCTTCCAGGCGCGGAGGAGTCTCGCGAGATGCCGATCTACGAATACCGTTGTCCCAAGTGCGGCGACTTCGACCAGATGCAGAAGATCACCGAGAATCCCCTCAAGAAGTGCCCGACCTGCAAGGCCAAGGTGACCAAGCTGATCTCCAACCCTGCTTTCCACCTGAAGGGAGCTGGCTGGTACATCACGGACTACGGTCGCAAGGGCGGCGATACGGGCGGCGAGGGCAAGAGCTCCGACGGCGGCACGTCGGAGACCAAGTCTGACGATTCGGGTTCCTCGGGCGCCAGCAAATCCGACGCGAAGACCGAGAAGACCGAAAAGAAGGAAAAGAAGGCCGACAAGAAGGCTCCGTCGGCCTCTGCCGCTGCCTGAAAGGCCCTCGGCAAGGGGGCAGGCCCGCGGCGTTCCCGGACGGGAAACGCCGCGACGTGTTCGTCTTCAGGCCGCCTTGCTCTCGCGATCGGCGATCTCACCTATGCGCTTCTCGAGCTGGTGGAGCTTGCGCCGCAGCGAGTCGACGTCCTTCTCGACCGCCAGGTTAAGCCCGCGGGCGATCGTCTCGACGCCCTTGAAGAGCTGTGCTTCCGCCTCGGAGAGCTGCTTGCGCGCGTCGTCGAGCTGCTTGCGCGCCCAATCCGGGACGTCCGAGAAGCGCACCGTCCGCGCCTCGATCGTCTCGAGCGCGGTCTCGATGTTCTTGCGTACCGACGTGACCGTCTTCGCCGAGCGCTTCTGGGCCGAGGAAAGCAGCGCTTCCGACCGGCTGTAGAGCTCGTCGGCCGTCTCCTTGGCGAGCTTGCGGGCCTGCTTGTCGAGGCTTCGCGCCTGGGTGACCGCGTCCTGCAGCGGCGTCCACAGGGTTGTTTGGGACTTGCTCATTCTTCTCACCTCCACTCCGCAGTTAACACGGCGCGTCATGGCGTCAAGGTGGGTAAGTGATTTTTTCGCAGGATGGCTGCGCCGGTGTCCTTCTCCGGCCGCCGCCACGCCCTGATTTGCCGCCCTGGCAGGGGTTCTGGTAGCCCTCGGGACGAGATGATTCCGTACGCGCGTCCGTCCATCGGCGAGGCCGAGATCGCCGAGGTGGAGGCGTGCCTGCGCTCTGGCTGGCTCTCCACCGGACCGCGCGCCATGCGCTTCGAGCGCGAGCTCGCGGCGTACCTCGGTGTCCGGCATGCGCTCGGCGCCAGCTCGGGTACCGCCGCGCTGCACCTGGCCGTGCTCGCGGCGGGGGTCGGACCGGGCGACGAGGTCATCACCACCCCGATGACGTGGGTCTCGACGGCGAACGTCCTGCTCCATGCAGGCGCCCGCCCGGTGTTCGTCGACGTCGAGCCCGGCACCCTCAACCTGGACGCCGGCCGCGTGGCCGAAGCGCTCTCGCCGCGGACCAAGGCCCTGCTTCCGGTCCACTTCGCGGGCCAGCCGTGCGACGAGAACGCGTTGGGCGACATCGCTCGGACGCATGGCCTCGCCCTGATCGAGGACGCCGCGCACGCGCTCGGCGCATCCTACGAGGGACGCAAGATCGGCACGATCGCCGATGCCACCATGTTCAGCTTCCACCCCGCGAAGAATCTGACGACGGGGGAGGGCGGCGCGCTGGTGACCGACTCGGACGAGATCGCGGCGCGTGCGCAGCGCCTGCGCTTCCACGGCATCGAGCAGACCGCCGACAGCCGCTTCGGCGGGCGCGGTGCGGCCGCCTACGACGTCGTCGAAGCCGGCTTCAAGTATAATTTCACGGATCTGCAGGCGGCGATCGGGCTGCAGCAGCTCGCCCGGCTCGATGCGATGAACGAGCGCCGGCGCGCGCTGGCAGCGGCCTACCTGGAGCAGCTGGCCGCCGTGCCGTGGGTGCGGCCGCTCGCGACCGCGCCGTACGCGCATGAGCACGCATGGCACCTGATGGTGGTCACGCTCGAGGTGGAAGCGCTGTCGGTGACGCGCGACCAGGTGATCGCCGAGCTGCGCGAGCACGGCGTCGCGCCCGGCCTGCACTTCGTGCCGCTGCACCTGCAGACCCTCTACCGGCCGATGGTCGGCGACCCGGCAAGGCTCGCGGTCGCCAGCGACGCCTACCAGCGGATCCTGTCGCTGCCGCTCTATCCCGACCTGCGTGACGAGGACGTGACGATGGTGGTGGACACGCTCGCGGCGATTCTGCGCCGGCACGCTCGTGCCGGCAAGGGGGCTGCGGCATGAGCACGCTCTCGACCTTCGCGCCGAGCGAGCTGCCGACGGGACGCGACATGCGCAATCTGCCCGAGATCTCGATCGTGGTGCCGGTGTTCAACGAACAGAGCACCCTGCGCGAGCTGCGCGACGAGGTCGCGACCGCGCTCGCGGGCGAGAGGTACGAGCTCGTGCTGGTCAACGACGGCTCGACGGACGACTCGAGTGCCGTGCTGCACGAGCTCGCGGCGCTGCACGCCGAGGTGGTCGTCGTCGAGCTGGCGCGCAACTTCGGCCAGCACCCCGCCGTGCTGGCCGGGTTCTCGATCGCGCGCGGGCGCTACGTCGTCACCCTGGATGCGGACCTGCAGAACCCGCCCAGCGAGATCCCGCGCATCGTCGCCGAGCTGCGCGCCGGCCACGACGTCGTCGGTTCGATCCGCGAGGATCGCCAGGATCCGTGGCTGCGCAAGCGGATCTCCGCGCTGGTCAACACGGTCGCCACCGCGAGCATGGGTGTCGGCATGAGCGACTACGGCTGCATGCTGCGCGGCTACTCGCGCGAGGTGACCGACGAGATCATCGAGCTCGCCGAGCAGTCGGCGTTCATCCCGGCGCTGGCGATGATGATCGCGCGCGATCCGGTCGAGATCCCGGTCGCGCACGGCGAGCGCGACCGCGGCGAGTCGAAGTACTCGCCGCTCAAGCTGATGCGCCTCGGCTTCGACCTGATCACCGGATTCTCGCTGCTGCCGATCCAGCTGGTGAGCTTGACGGGCGTGCTGATCGCGATCCTCGGCGTCGCCTTCGCCGGATTTCTCATGGTGCGGCGCTTGATCGTCGGTCCGGAGAGCGAGGGCGTGTTCACGCTGTTCGCGATCCTGTTCGCCTTCGTGGGCGTGCTGCTGCTCGCGGTCGGGCTGGTCGGGGAGTACGTCGGCCGGATCTACGCCGAGGTGCGGCGCCGGCCGGTCTATCGCATTCGCGAGATCGTCGCCCAGTCGCTGCCGCCCGAAGAGCCGAGATAGTCGTCGCTGCCGTGGCTGTCGTGGTGTGTGCTTACGGCGAGGTGGGTCATGCCGGCCTCGCCGAGCTGCTCGATCTCGGCGCCGACGTCGCCCTCGTGGTGACGCATCGTGATTCGCCCGGCGAGAACATCTGGTTTCCCTCGGTGGCGGAGCTGGCGCAGCGTGCGGGCGTCCGGGCGATCACCCCGGACGACGTCAACACCGACGACGCGGTCGCCGCGATCGCGGCCACGAGCCCGGAATTCCTGTTCTCGTTCTACTTCCGCCAGATGATGAAGCCGCGCGTGCTGGTGATCCCGTCGCGCGGCGCGCTGAATCTGCACGGCTCGCTCCTGCCGCGCTACCGCGGCCGCGCCCCGGTCAACTGGGTGCTGGTGCACGGCGAGAGCGAGACCGGCGTCACGCTGCACGAGATGGACGAGAAGCCCGACCATGGCGACATCGTCGCGCAGCGCCGCGTCGCGATCACGCGCGCCGACACCGCGCTCACCCTGACGCGCAAGCTCGGCGAAGAAGCACGGCTGCTGCTGCGCGACACCTATCCGCTGCTCGCCGCCGGAACTGCGCCGCGGCGCAAGCAGGACCACGGCGCCGCGTCGTACTTCGGCGGCCGTCGGCCCGCGGACGGCGCGATCGACTGGACGGCGTCGGCGGAGTCGATCCGCAACCTGGTGCGCGCCGTCACCGACCCGTGGCCGGGTGCGTTCGCCGAGCTGCGCGGGCGGAAGCTCTTCGTATGGGCGGCGGAGACGCGGCGCGTGACGACGGCGGTGGCGCCAGGTACCGTGCTCGGCGATGCGGACGGCGCCCTGCTCGTCGCGACCGGTGACGGGGCGCTGGAGATCCTGGACGTGAGCTGGGACGGTGGCGCGCGCGCGAGCGGCGTCGCGTGGTCGAGGGACGCGGCGCTGGCCGCCGGCGAGCGCTTCGCGCAGCCGCGGTCGGCGAAATCAGCCGGACGATGAATCCGAGCGGGGACCGGCAAGGAGCGACGACGTGAAGGTGTTGATCACGGGAGGCGGAGGATTCGTCGGATCGCACCTCGCGGAGGCGCTGCTCGCACGCGACGTCGAGGTGTTCATCCTCGAGCCGGGCGGCACCAGCAAGGTCCGGCACCTGATGGGCCACCCGCGCTTCCGCGTGGTGCGCGACAGCGTGCTCGCGCTCGACATCCTCGACTCGCTGATTGGCCAGGTCGATCTCGTCTACCACCTCGCAGCCGTGGTCGGCGTCGAGCACTATGTCGGTGATCCGTACGAGGTGCTGAACGTCAACGTGAACGGCACGCAGAACGTGCTCAAGGTCGCGTTCAAGTACGGCCGCAAGGTGGTCTTCAGCTCGACCTCCGAGGTCTACGGGCGCAACCCGAAGCTGCCCTGGTCCGAGGACGACGATCGCGTGCTCGGCTCGACGCGCATCGACCGCTGGTGCTACTCGACATCGAAAGCGGTCGGCGAGCACTTCTGCTTCGCCTACCACAAGCTCGGCCTGCCGGTGACGATCACGCGCTACTTCAACGTCTACGGCCCGCGCCTGGACAAGATCGACGTCGGGCGGATCATCACCATCTTCATGGGCCAGCTGCTGCGCAACGAGCCGCTGACGGTGATCGGCGACGGCATGCAGACGCGCTGCTTCACCTACATCGACGACGCGATCAACGCGACGGTGGCGGCCGGACTCGGTGAGAACACCAACGGCGGCGTGTTCAACGTCGGCACCGACGTCGAGACCTCGATCCTCGACCTCGCAAAGCTGATGATCGAGGTGTCGGGCAGCAAGAGCACGATTCGCTTCGTGACCAAGGAAGAGGTCTACGGCACCAGCTACGAGGACATTGGTCGCCGCGTGCCCGACGCGACGAAGATGCGGAACGTTCTCGGCGTGACCGCCGAGGTGCCGCTGCGCGAGGGGCTCGCCAAGACGATCGAGTGGTTCCGGACCCAGGCCTCGTGACCCCGGCGTTCGTGCTCAAGGTCGACGTCGATACGTACGTCGGGTTGCGCGACGGCGCGCCCCGCCTGCTCGATCTGTTCGCGCGCCACGGCGTGCGCGCGAGCTGGTTCGTTTCGATGGGCCCCGACCGCACCGGCCGCGCGGTGGCGCGCGCGTTCCGCCAGCGCGGCTTCCTGGCGAAGATGCTGCGCAGCCGCGCGCCGAGCGTCTATCCGCTGTCGACGATGCTGCGCGGCACGCTGATCCCGTCGGTACCGATCGTCGCCAGCCAGCCCGACCGGGTACGCGCCATCGCGGCCGCGGGGCAGGAGGTCGGCGTGCACGGCTTCGACCACGTGCGCTGGCACGACTCGCTCGCCCGTCTCAGCCACGCCGAGGTGCACGACGAGCTGTCGCGCGCCACGCGCCTGTTCTCCGACGTGCTCGGACGGCGGCCCGAAGGGTTCGCCGCCCCGGGCTGGCAGTGCACGGGGACGAGCCTGCGCGTCGTCGACGAGCTCGGCTTCCGCTATCGCAGCGACACGCGCGGGCGGCATCCCTATCGCCCCGCTGCCGATGGCTACCTGTCGTCGATCCCCGAGGTCCCGACGACCCTGCCGACCCTCGACGAGGTGATTGGCGTCGCGGGGCGGACGACCGAGCAGCTGACGAGCGCCTACGACGCCTGGATCGACCCGAAGGGGCTGAACGTGCACACCATCCATACCGAGATCGAGGGCGGGCCGTATCTCGCCCAGCTCGACCACCTGCTCGCGCGCGTGAAGGACATGCTGCCGGTACGGACTCTCGGCGAGATCGTCGCCGAGCTGCCCGAGGTCGCCCTGCTGCCGGTCTCGACCGTCAGTCCCGGGACGCTCGCCGGACGCGGCGGCCTGGTCGCCTGCCAGGAGGCGTCATGAGCCGCCAGCGTCTGTGGGCGATGCTGGCGGTCGCACTGCTGTTCGCGATGTACCTGTCGCGGATCGGCGGCTTCGTGCTGCAGGATCCCGACGAGGGACGTTACGCCGAGATCCCGCGCGAGATGATCGAGACCGGCGACTGGGTCACGCCCAAGCTGTTCTACGTCAAGTACTTCGAGAAGCCGCCGCTGCTCTACTGGCTGACCGCGATCTCGTTCGAGGTCTTCGGGCTCTCGGAGTGGTCGGCGCGGCTGGTGCCGGCGCTGTCCGGGCTCGCCACCATCTTCTTGACGTTCCTGCTCGGCGTGCGCCTGTGCGGACGGCGCGCGGCATGGATCGGCTGCGGCGTGCTGGCGACGATGCCGCTGTTCTTCGCGCTCTCGCAGGCGCTGCTGATCGACGTCCTGCTCACGGCCTGCATGTCGGCGACGATGCTGGGCGTGTACGCGGCGCACACCGCCGACGACAAGCGCCGCTGGGCGCTGCTGGTCGCGTTCTCGGTCGCGCTCGGGGTGCTGGCAAAGGGTCTGGTCGCGCTGGTCCTGCCCGGCGGCATCGCGCTCGCGTTCCTGCTCTGGCGGCGCGACTTCCCGACCATGCGTGCGCTGCTGCACTGGCAGGCGCTGCTGCTCTTCCTGGTCGTCGCGGTGCCGTGGTTCGTGGTGGTTTCGCTGCGCAACCCCGAGTTCCTCGAGTTCTTCTTCGTGCGCGAACACTTCCAGCGCTTCATGGCGACCGGGGCGGCCAAGGTCGGCCACCCGGAGGGGCCCTTCTACTACATTCCCGTGGTGCTGCTCGGGCCTGCGCCGTGGACCCTGGTCGCGCTGCTGCTCGCCGCCAGCGCGGCCGGCCGGCGTGCCTTCGCGGCGATCCCCGGCGACGCGCGACTGCTGCTGCTCCTCTGGAGCGGCATCGTGGTCGGCTTCTTCAGCATGTCGACGTCCAAGCTCGGCAGCTACATCCTGCCGGCGTTGCCCGCGATCGGATTGCTCTTCGGCGCCTGGATCGACCGCGCGATCGAGGAGGAGGAGTCGCTCTCGCTGGCGATCGTCCGCGTGCTGCGCGGCGTGTTCGTCCTGCTCGGCGGCGCGCTCGCCGTGGCGGCGCTGGTCGCCTGGCCGCTGCACGAGCGCCTCGCCGGCTGGATCGGTCGCGACGTGGTCGACGTGATGGTCGTCGCCGGCGCCGCCAGCTCGGTCGCGCTGGGTTTGCTCGCGGCCGCGTTCGTGTCCGCGCGCCTGCGCTTCGAGGAGCGTGGCCGGCCGGCGGCAGCGATCGGCCTGCTGGTCGCGGGCATGGCCCTGGTGCTCGTCCTCGCCATCGACGGACGTGCCGTCACCAAGACCGCGCGCGCGCTCGCCGAGGCGATCAACCCCTACCGCCAGCAGGGCGACCTGATCGTGTCCTACAAGCGCATGATGCAGAGTCTCGGCTTCTACACCCGGCAGCGCATCGTCCAGTTCGACGCCTACCACGAGATCGAGGCCGGGGCGCTGATCGCGCCGGACCACGACGAGTACTTCTGGAAGGACATGGATCGCCTCGCGAGAGAGTGGGCTTCGGGACGGCGCGTCTTCATCGCGACCGACGAGAAGCACGTCCCCTTTCTGGACGAGCACCTGGTGCCGGCGCCGCGCGTCCTCGTGCAGGATCATCGGCGTGTGGTATTGGTCAATTTTCCCGCGACGGCTCACGGTTCCGTCGAGGCAGCGGCCGCGCACGAGCCCGTGCAGCCGACCCTGCCCGACGGCTGATCGGCGAGCGCCTCGACCTCTGGGGTAGGTGCTGATGGCGAACTTGACTTGTCCGAAGTGCGGCTGTCCGATCGCCGTCGACCGCGGCGTGCGGCGCGGCAGCGTCGTCTATTGCTGCCAGAACTGCGTCGACGGCCTGCCCTGCATCTTCGACTGTCCGGCGGACCGGGATCCCGCCAAGGGCGCAGGTGGCCCGGGCGTGATCGTCCACGACTGAAGCGCGTGGCGGTACCCCTGCTTATGGGCAACGTTCAGCCGGGTAATGCGGGGCGCGCTGGCAGAAGCGGAGCCCCGTCGCTAGGTTAGTCTGGACACGAGGACAGTCATGGCGATTGCGGAAAAAGAGCAGTTCCTGCACCCCGACGGCCGGCCCGGCAGCTCGGAGCTGCGCGACTCGTTCATCACGTCGCGCTACGACGACGCGCTCGCCTGGGCGCGCAAGTTCGCGTTCTTCCAGTACCCGTTCGTCACCGCGTGCTGCGGCATGGAGTACATGTCGGTTACCGGCCCGCGCTTCGACACCGACCGTTTTGGCTTGACCCTGCCGCGCTTCACGCCACGGCAGGCCGATCTGCTGCTCGTCGTCGGCACGATCACGCACCGCCAGGCGCCGATCCTGCGCCGCATCTGGGAGCAGATGGCCGACCCCAAATGGGTGATGTCGTTCGGCAACTGCACCGGCACCGGCGGCCCCTACAACAATTACGCCGTCGTGCAGGGCATCGACACCATCATCCCGGTCGACATCTACGTCCCGGGCTGCCCGCCGCGCCCCGAGGCGGTGATCGACGGCTTGCTGAAGCTGCAGGAGCGCATCACGCGCGAGCGTCCCGGCCGCCCGGTGGAGAACATCCACGGCCGTCAGAAGGCGCTCGACTTCGTCGCCGGCGAGCCCGCGCAGATCGTTCCCGGCACCGTGCGGGTCCACGAATGAGCGACGGCGCTGCCGCGCCCGGCCGGTTCAAGAAGCCGGTCAAGGTCACGATCGACGGCCGTGAGATCACCGCCGAGGCAGGTCTTCCGCTGCTGCAGGTCGCGCTCGACAACGGCATCGAGATCCCGCACTACTGCTACCATCCAAAGCTTTCAATTGACGGAAGTTGCCGGATGTGCCAGGTCAAGATCGAGAAGGCGCCCAAGCTCGCGATCGCCTGCAACACGCCGGTAGCCGACGGCATGGTGGTGGACACGCAGGCCGACGAGGTCGCCTTCGCGCGCAAGGGCGTGATGGAGCTGCTGCTCGTCAATCACCCGCTCGACTGCGCGATCTGCGACCAGGCAGGCGAGTGTTACTTGCAGGACTACTCGTCGGGCTACGGCAGCCAGGAGTCGCGCACGACGAGCCCGCGCCGCAAGGGGCTCAAGCGGCACCCGATCGGCGAGCGCGTCATCTTCGACCAGGAGCGCTGCATCCTCTGCCGGCGCTGCGTGCGCTTCACCAAGGAGATCAGCCAGACCGACGAGCTGCGCGTGTTCGGCATCGGCGACCGCTCGCACATCGGCACCACGGCCGAGCGTCCGCTCGACAACGACTACTCGATCAACACCGCCGACATCTGCCCGGTGGGCGCGCTGCTGTCGCGCGACTTCCACCACAAGCGGCGCGTGTGGTTTCTGCAGGAGTACGAGAGCGTCTGCCCGAGCTGCTCGAACGGCTGCAACGTCAAGCTCGGCATCTACCAGAACGAGATCCAGCGCCTGCTGCCGCGGCGCAACGACGCCGTGAACGACACCTGGATGTGCGATCACGGACGCCTGAACTACCACTTCGTGAACGACGAGACGCGCGTGCGCACGGCCCTCGTCCGCGACGCCGACGCGGCCTTCGCGACCACGCTCGACGCGGCGCTGGAGTCAGCGGCCGAGCGGCTGCGGGGTGCGATCGCTGCGCACGGTGCCAGCGCGGTCGGCGTGCTCGGCTCGCCGCACCTGACCAACGAGGAGTGCTTCCGCCTGGTCCAGCTCGTCAAGGCGATCGGTACGCCGCACTTCGACATGGTCGTGCCGATGGGCACGTCGGACGATTTCCTGATCAAGGCCGAGAAGGCCGCCAACGCGCGCGGTGCGCGAGCGGTCGGTGTCGCGCCGGGCGAGGGCGGCAAGGACGCGCGCGCGATCCTCGACGCGTGTACGAGCGGCGAGCTGCGCGTGCTGCTCGTCGTCGGTAGCCGCGACGCAGCACTGGTGCTCGGCGAGAGCGGCATCCGCGACGCGGCGGCGAAGCTCGACGCCCTGATCGTGGTCGACGCGAATCGCTCGCCGCTCACCGACGCCGCCACAGTGGTCCTGCCCGGCCTCGTCTGGGCGGAGAAGGACGGCACCCTGACCAACCACGCGGGACGCGTGCAGCGCATCCGCAAGGCGCTCGACGCACCCGAGGGGCTGATCCCCGAAGGCGCGCTCTTTCCGCGCCTCGCTCAGCTCGTCGGCCGCGCCGCCGCACCGCCCGCATTCGACGCGGCGGCGACCCTGCGCGAGCTCGCGCAGGCGGTGCCGGAGTTCGCCGGCATCGGCTTCGAGACGCTCGGCAGCCTCGGGCTCGAGCTCACCCAGCAGATCCCGGCCAGTGCGGCGGCAGCCGCCGAGCCGGCCCCGGTGCAGGCGTAACGGTCATGGCTACCAACGTCGTCAAGGTCGATCGCGCCGCCCTCAAGAAGGCCGGCGGTGCGTTTGGCATCCGCGCCCTGCTCGTCGGTCTGAGCGTCACCAGCCGGCACTTCTTCCGCAACCTGTTCGGCTGGATCATCGGCAAGCCGCAGGTCTTCACCGTCATGTTCCCCGAGCAGGACATCGCCAAGCCGCCGTCGTTCCGCGGCATGCCGGTGCTCGTGCAGATGGACAACGGCAAGGAGCGCTGCGTCGCCTGCGGGCTCTGCGAGTGGGCCTGCCCGGTCGATTGCATCCACATCGTGCCCGGCGAGACCGAGGACGCGATCGAGCGTTACCCGAAGATCTTCGACATCGACATGGGCCGCTGCATGTACTGCGGCCTGTGCGAGGAAGCCTGCCCGGAAGAGGCGATCGTCATGAGCAGCCGGATCGAGATCAGCGCGTTCTCGCGCGCGGGCACGATCTGGCACAAGAGCGACCTGCTGGTGCCGGTCGACGAGCTGCCGCGACGCCTCGACTACGTGCGGCTGGGCTATCAGCGTTAGGGGACGACGGTGGCTGAAGAGCAGAAGCCGGCCGAAGCGCCGCCCGCCAAAACACCTGTAGAGGTCAACCCGATCCTGAAGCGTCTCGTCGATACCTTCGGCGAGGGCGTGCTGAAGACGCACGAGTTCCGCGGCGACGCGACCGCGATCGTCGATCGCGGCGTGCTGGTCGACGTCTGCCGCCTGCTGCGCGACGATCCCGAGTTCCAGTTCGACTTCCTCGTCGACGTGACGGCCGTCGACTACATCGGGCGCAAGCCGCGCTTCGAGGTGGTGTACCACTTCTACTCGATCGCCAAGAACCACCGCGTGCGGCTCAAGGTCCCGCTCGAGGAGGGCGATCCGAAGCTGCCGAGCATCGTCTCGCTGTGGGTGGGTGCGAACTGGCTCGAGCGCGAAGCCTGGGACATGTACGGCATCCGCTTCGACGGCCATCCCGAGCTGAAGCGCATCTACCTCTACGAGGAGTTCGAGGGCCACCCGCTGCGCAAGGACTACCCGAAGGAGAAGCGCCAGCCGCTGATCGGGCCGGGTGCGGTTCATCACGATCCGCAGAACGACGACCTGAGCATCACCTGAGCCTCTGAGGAACGGATGGCGGACGAGCGACAGAGCGGCAACGGAGAGAACCAGGACAACCTCGATCTCGCGTTCGAGACGATGGAGCTCAAGGTCGGTCCGTCGCACCCGGCGACGCACGGCACGGTGCGCATCCAGTTGAAGCTCGACGGCGAGCGCATCGTCTGGTCCGAGGTCGAGGTCGGCTATCTGCACCGCGGCTTCGAGAAGGAGTGCGAGAGCGGCCTGTACTACCAGGTGTTCCCGTACACCGACCGGCTGAACTACGTCTCGCCGATGATCAACAACGTGGGCTACGCGCTCGCGTGCGAGAAGCTGTTCGACGTCGAGGTGCCCGACCGCTGCAAGTACCTGCGCACGATCGCCAGCGAAGTGTCGCGCATGTCCGACCACTTCACCTGCCTCGGTGCGTGCGCGCTCGAGCTCGGCGCCTTCACCGCGTTCCTGTACGCGGTCGAGGCGCGCGAGCACGTGTGGGACATCCACGACGAGATGTGCGGCGCGCGCGTGACCTGCAACTACGTGCGCATCGGCGGCATGTCGGCCGACGTCGGCCCCGAGTTCCCGGCCTTCGTGCACGAGAAGCTCGCCAAGGTCGCGAAGCTCAAGAAGGACTTCGAGGACCTGCTGCTGTCGAACCCGATCTTCATCGAGCGCATGGAAGGTACGGGCATGCTGGCGAAGGAGGACCTGATCGCGATCGGCGTGTCCGGTCCTCTGCTGCGCGCGGCCGGCGTGCCCTACGACATCCGCCGTGCCCAGCCCTACCTGATCTACGATCGCATCGACTGGGACATCCCGGTCGGCGACGCGGGCGACAACTTGGACCGCTTCCTGGTGCGCATCGCCGAGCTCGGCCAGAGCACGCGCATCATCGAGCAGTGCGTGGACCAGCTTCCCGGCGGCCCGGTCGACATCAACGATCCGCACGTGCGCCTCGCCGGCAAGGGCCGCGTCTACAACAAGATGGAAGAGCTGATCGCGCAGTTCAAGCTCGTCACCGAGGGCCCGAAGCCACCGGTCGGCGAGGTCTACCTCGCGGTCGAGGGCGGCAACGGCGAGCTCGGCTTCTACCTGGTGAGCGACGGCAGCGGCAGCCCGTACAAGTGCCGTGCGCGCTCGCCGAGCTTCTCCAACACGCAGGCCCTGTCGCGCATGATCGACGGCCAGATGCTGGCGGACGTGATTCCCACCTTCGACATGGTCAACATGATCGGCGGCGAGTGCGATCGGTGAGTCAGAAGATGCCTTTGTCCGAAGAGCTGAAGCAGCGCATCGCGGCGGAGTTTCCGAAGTATCCGGAGAAGCGCGCCGTGCTCCTGACCGCGCTGCACTTCATCCAGGCCGAGCACGACGGCTGGATTCCCAAGGGGGCGTCCGCGGAAGTCGCGGCGCTGCTGGAGATCGAGCAGATCGACGTCGAGGAGGTGATCTCCTTCTACTCGTTGTTCCACGCCGAGCCGGTCGGCAAGTTCCACCTGCAGATCTGCGCCAACCTGTCGTGCTGCCTGGCCGGCGCGCGGCCGCTGATCCGCACCTTCGAGGAGAAGCTCGACGTCCGCGCCGGCGAGATCACCGAGGACGGCCTGTTCTCCATCGCCGAGGTCGAGTGCCTGGGCTCGTGCGGGACGGCTCCCATGCTGCAGGTCAACAACGAGCCCTTCCTCGAGAACCTGAAGCCCGACGACGTGCCCGCGATCCTGTTGCGCCTGCGCGAGCGGGCGACTGCACCGGCGGGAGGGAAGAGCTGATGGCCGTCGTCCGCTATCTCCTGCCGCCCGACGGCCAGAGCTGGTCGAAGCTCGCCGACTACAAGAAGAACGGCGGCTACGCCGCGGCCGAGAACGCGCTCGAGTCGATGAAGCCCGAGGACATCGGCACGGCGGTGAAGGGCTCGGGCCTGCGCGGCCGCGGTGGTGCGGGCTTCTCGGCCGGCATCAAGTGGTCGTTCCTGCCCAGCGACGGCCGCCGCCCGCGCTACATCGCCTGCAACGGCGACGAGAGCGAGCCTGGTACGTACAAGGACCGCCAGATCGTCGAGCGCAACCCGCACCAGCTCATCGAAGGCCTGCTGATCGCGTCCTTCGCCAACACCATCGACGCGGCCTACGTGTACCTCCGCGGCGAGTACCGCACCGCCTACGACAACCTGCGCGCGGCGATCGCCGAGGCGAAGGAAGCAGGCTACCTCGGCAAGAACATCCTCGGCTCCGGCCTCGACTTCGAGATCTACGTGCACCGCGGCGCGGGCGCGTACATCTGCGGCGAGGAGACCGGCCTGATGGAGTCGCTCGAGGGGCGCAAGGGCCAGCCGCGCAAGCGCCCGCCGTTTCCCGCGGTCGCCGGGCTGTGGCGCCAGCCGACCATCATCAACAACATCGAGACCATGGCGCAGGTGCCGTATGTCCTGCGCGCGGGTGTCGACTCCTACAAGACCATCGGCACCGAGAAGAGCACCGGCAACACGATCTTCGGTGTCAGCGGCTGCGTGATGAAGCCCGGGCCGTACGAGCTGCCGCTCGGCACGCCCTTGAAGGAGATCATCTTCGAGCACGCCGGCGGGCTCCGTCCCGGCCGTACCTTGAAGGCCGTGATCCCCGGCGGCGTGTCGATGCCCGTGCTCACCGCCGAGACCGCGTTGCAGGTCACGATGGACCACGACACCCTGCAGAAGAACGGCACCCTGCTCGGCACCGGTGCGGTGATCGTCATGGACGACACCGTCTGTCTGGTGCGCGTGGCACTGGTGATCGCGCGCTTCTTCCGCCACGAGTCGTGCGGCCAGTGCACGCAGTGCCGCGAGGGCACCGGCTGGCTGCACAAGCTCTTCCAGGGCATCGAGCGCGGGACGGGACAGATGCGCGACCTCGACACCATCGAGGACGTCTGCAAGTTCATGGAGGCGCACACCATCTGCGCGCTGTCGGACGCCGCCGCCTGGGGTGCGGGCTACTTCGTGCGCCGCTTCCGGCCCGAGTTCGAGGCGCACATCGAGCACGAGGGCTGTCCGCTGGCCGGCGTGTCCTTCGAGGTCTGAGCCGTGACGCAGGCATCCGAGAGCAGCACCGAGGCCGGCGCGCAGCGGCTCACCCGTAACGACGTGGTGCGCCTGTTCGGCACCCCGGGCGAGACCCTGGGCAGCGTCAACGAGCCGCGCCAGCAGCACGAGGCCGGCTTCCAGTACAACGAGCGCTGGATCTACGACCGGCCGAAGAACGAGCCGTCGCGCCCCAAGGCGCGGGTGATCTACTGGCAGCGCTACGATTTCGTCGCCTCCGAGCGTATCGAGAGGGATGGCCATCGCGTGCCGGAGTCGGCGTCCGAGCTGCTCGCCCGTCTGGACTGAGCTTCTGCGCAGGGCGCGGCAGGCGCCGGCCGGCCGGCGCCTGCCGCGGTTTTGGGCTTGCCCCTAGGGCGCGCCGGTTCGTAGAATCACCACGAAGTACGCAGGCCCGGCCGGTGCCCGCCGGCTTGGCCAAGAAACCCCACCTGATCCCGACTGCTCCTCCTCCTGCGGGCACGTGAGGCGGCGCGAGCGCGTGCCGTCGAGAACCATCACCTCCGGAGCGAGACCCCCATGCTGAACGTTCTTCCCCCGCGCACGATCCTGCGTAGTGGCCTCGCGGCCGTTCTCGTCCTCGGCTTTGCCGCCTGCGGCGGCGGTGGCGGCGACGACCCGCCCAAGGCGCCCGAGACCCTGCAGCTCATCATGCGCCGCGGCGACACCATGCCCGGTGGCCTGGTGGTGAACTCGGTCGAGAGCGCGCGCATGGCGAACGACCGCTCCGTGGTCGCGATCGCGTCGCAGTCGGGCACGCCGGCGATCAACGGCGTCTACCTGCGCAAGCCGAGCGGCGAGTTCGACCGCGTCATGGACCAGAGCTCGTCGCTGGCAGCCGGCCTGGCAATGACCGACGTAGCCCAGCTCCTGGTCTCGCCGACCGGGGAGACGACCTTCAAGGAGGGCGGCAACCGCATCGACCGCGAGACCGTGTTCTCGTACGTGAACGGCCAGCTCACGCGCCTTGCCGGCGGGGTCGCGCCGCAGCTTCCCACCGGCTTCCGCAAGCTCGGCGAGATGCGCGTCGGTCCGGACGGTCTGCTCGCCTTCACCTACGGCGTGAACGGCGCCGAGCCCTGTGCGGTGGACTCGTCGAGCGGCACCGACCGGATCACCTGCAAGCTCCGCCTCGCGTACGGAACGCCCGGCAACCTGGTCGAGGTCGCGCTGCCGAACGACCTCGAGGAGCAGCGCCCGACCGCGGTCGGGCTCGAGTTCAACGCCGCCGGCGACCTGCTGGTCGGCCTGCCCGCGAGCGGCCGCAACCCGCTGCTCGGCATCGTGCGCGACGGCATCTTCTCGAGCGTGATCGAGCGCCAGGCCGAGTTCGCGGACTTCGGCGTGCTCCTGTCCGCGACCCCACGCGCCATCGCGACCAACGGCGACATCGTCTTCGACGCCGCCTTCGACACGGACGACGACAACGAGCGCGACAACGAGCGCATCCTGCTCTCCTCCGGCGGCGGCTTCACCAGCATCGCACAGCTCAGGGAGCCCGCCGGCAGCGACGTCGTGGTGGACGTGCGCGCGCTCGGCATCGACGACGCCGGCCGCGTGACCTACCAGGCCAACTTCAACCAGCCCAACGAGTCCACCGGCCCGATCAGCATCCGCCAGTGGGAGAACGGGGCCACGCGCGAGATCGCCTTCGAGGGCCTGGCGGGCTTCGGCGAGAACGAGGAGGATCAGGGCTTCCGGATCCTCGAGATCGAATCGATCCGCACCAACCGCCGCGGCGACGTCGTCTTCACCGCGCGCATCGGCTTCTTCGACATGGGCACCGAGGAAACCGTCGAGACCCGCCTGCTGCGCGACGCCGGCAACGGCCTCGAGACCGTGCTGCGCACGGGATCCGAGTTCAGCGGCGGCACGATCACCGGCATCGAGACGCTTTCGGACATCAACGACAACGGCGATCTGCTGCTGATCGTCGAGCTGCGCGGCGCGGGGCGTGGGCTGGTGCTGATTCCGCGGGCGTAGCGTCGCCGCACGACGGCGCCGGCTATGGCGACGGCACATCGGGCGTGTGGACGCAGAACGTGCCTGTGCGGATGTCTCTTGCGAGTTGACCTCCGAGCGCAGGGCTCGCGATGTGGCTGATGGTCGCGTTTCGCCCGGCAAAGGGCAGCAGCCACTGAGATAGGACATTGACGCGAGCCAGGCGCCATTGCGCTCGAAATCCGTGAAGCTGAGGGTCTGGCGGACTTTCCTCGCGCGCTTGCTGGATCAGGATGGTCTGATCCGCAAACTCGACTGGCCCGTTGATCTCGGCTGCGTGGACACCCATCTCGGATCGACGTTGCGTCAGCGCAGGATGCCCTCGGCAATGAGCGCGGCGACGGCCCCGTCATCGAGCCCGAGGATCTCGTGGTAGACGAACGCCGAGTGCTCGCCGAGCAGCGGCCCCGGCCGTTCGATCGCGCCCGGCGTCTCCGACAGCTGGTACCCGAGCGCCTCGCACGGATGATCGCCGAGCACCGCGTGCTGGACGGGATGGAAGTGCCCGCGGTGTGCGAGCTGCGGGTCGGCGTTGAGATCGCGGCAGGTCTCGACGATCCCCGCCTCGACACCGGCGCCTTGCAGCGACGTCATCACTTCCTCGGCGGAGCGCTTGCGCGTCCACGACGCGAGCCCCTGCTCCAGCGCGTCCTCGTGCTGCTTGCGTCCGGCTAGCGTCGCGTAGCGCCCGTCCAGAGCCCACGCGGGCGCGCCGATCGCCCGCACGAGCCGCTGCCAGTCGGCGTCGTCATGGCACGCGATCGTGCACCAGCGGTCGTTGCTTCCGCACGGGAACACACCGTGCGGCGAGGCCACCCGCGAGCGGTTGCCGTCGCGCTCGACCACCTCGTCGCTGGCGAAGAACTCGAGCATCCAGCCGGACAGCGAGTAGGCCGCGGTCTCGACCTGGGCGACGTCGACGTACGCCCCCTCTCCCGTCTTCTGCCTGCGCAGCAGCGCCGCGAGCACGGCGGCGGCGACGAAGCGCGGTGCCAGCGAGTCGGTGATCGTGCCGTGCTGGCCGGTCGCCTCGCGGTCGGGCCAGCCGGTCAGGAAGTTGAAGCCGGAGATCGCCGAGCCCTGGCCGCCGAAGCCGGGGTAGTCCTTGTTGGGTCCGGTCTGGCCCATGAGGCAGGTGCTGACCATGACGAGGTCGGGCTTGATCTTGACCAGGCTCGCGTAGTCGAGGCCCCACTTGCGCATCGCCTTGGGCGCGTAGTTCTCGGCCAGCACGTCGCACCACAGCACCAGCTTCTTCGCCAGCTCGACGCCGCGCGGGTCGCTCAGGTTCAGCGCGACCGAGAGCTTGTTGCAGTTGAGCATCATGAACATCGGTGCCGCGTCGAGGTTCTTGTTGGTCGCCGACAATCCCAAGATGCGCAGGAAGTCGGGCCGCTCGCGCGACTCGATGCGGATGATCGTCGCGCCGTGGTCGGCGAGGTGGCGCACGGCGATGGGACCGGCGGCGCCGCCGCCGAGCTCGAGCACCCTCAGTCCGGCGAGAGCCTTAGGCATCTGCTGCTGGTTCGACGAATCCATCGCTACGCTTCCCTTGCCGATCAGATGACGCCCGCGCGGCGCAGCTCTCCGAGCTCTGTCGCACCGATCCCGACCGAACCGTAGACCGCCGCATTGTGCTCGCCGAGCAGCGGCGCCGCGCCGCGCACGTCGCTCTCGTACGGCGTCATGCGCGCGAAGCGCGCCGGCAGCTCGTACTTCAGATCGCGTCCGCGATCGTCGACCTCGACGAAGAACTCGCGCGACCGGAGCTGCGCGCTGTTCGCGATCTCGCGCGCGTCGTTGACCGGAGCGAGCATCACGCCGCGTTTCACCGACTCGTCGAAGAGCTCGCGCATGCCCTTGCGCGCGAACAGCTCGTGCAGCGGCCCGGACAGCGCGTCGATCTGCTCCTGCGTGAGGTCGTTGTGGTTGTAGGCCGTCCAGTCGCGGCCTTCCCAGGCGGGCGCGTCGATCTTCTCCTCGGCGAGCCAGCGCTCGGTCGCGGCGAGACCGGGGATGCGCGCCGCGCCGCCGCGCAGCGCGTACGACACGAAGCCGTCCCGGCAAGGCCACACCTCGCGCTGCAGCGTCTTGCCGACGGGATACGACGCACCGGTGCGCTTGCGCTCACGATGGTCCATCGCCCACTGCGAGGCGCCGGTCATGATGGTCGCCACCATCGCCGCCTGCAGTGACACGTCGACGTGCTGTCCGTGCCCGATCACCGCGCGCGCGAGCAGCGCCACCAGCAAGCCCGACGCCGCCTCGGCACCGCCGTGGTAGTACGAGCTCGGCATCGTGCAGCGCAGCGGCGCGCGATCGGGATCGCCGGTCAGCGCCATGTTGCCGCCCATCGCGGTGATGGTCAGATCGCTCGCGCGGTAGTCCGCGTACGGCCCGCTGCGCCCGAACGGCGTGATCGAGCACACCACGAGCTGCGGGTGCGCCGCGTGCAGGGTCGCGTAGTCGAGCTGCGCCGCGGCGATCGCGTCGGGTGAGTAGGTCTCGATCAACGCGTCCGCCGTGGCGCACAGCCGATCGAGAACACCGCGTCCCTCGGCCCGCATCACGTCGAGCGTCACGCCGCGCTTGCTCGCATTGTACGCGAGCCACGTGACCGCCCGCTCCGGATCGGCGGTGCCACCGACGAAAGGTGGGCGACGCCGTGCCGCATCACCCCCGGGCGGCTCGACCTTGATCACGTCCGCGCCCAGCTCCGCCAGCATCCGCCCGCAGAGAAACCCGGTCTCATCGCTCAGATCCAGAACCCGAAAGCCATCAAGCGGCCGCACCATCTGGCCCCGTGTACCAGAGCCAGCTGCGCGCACGCGACCGCGCCCGATGTGCGCGCGCCGTCAGCCCGCAACGTGGCGCAGCAGCACCAGCGAGCGCGGATCGAGCGGCGCCACCCAGCGAGCGATGGCGGTATGCACGTCGACCCGGACGGCCACGTCCGGCCAGTTGCCCGCGATCGAGAACGGCACCTCGAGCTTCGCACCCGCGCCGAACAAGCGCTGCGCCTCCGGCAGCAGCGCCACGATCGCCGCCGTCGCCGCCGGTGTCAGCGCGAGCGTGCCCACCGCCTCGATCGCGCCGGCGCGCGACACCGAGCCCATGGCACTCGCCTGGAAGAGCGAGGTCTCGACCGCGAGCCCCTCGAACGTCACGCTGCCGCCCGCGAGCGCGACCGCGCCCGAGATGTCCTCGAACGGGGTGGCGTCGAGCGCCAGCACCGCCGCCAGCGCGGGGCTCTTGCGGGCGCGTGCCAGCACGTCGGCGGCGGCCGCCGCGGCGTCGCCGTCGGTGTGCTGGGTGAGTGCTGCCAGCAGCTCGGCGGTCAGGTTGAGCTCGCGCAGCTCGCCGCAGCAGAGACCGAGGTCGCCGTCGCCCGAGGCATTCATCATCACCGTGTCGAAGCCCGAGCCTTCGCTGGCGAGCGTGCCCTTGAAGGTGAGCTCGCCGCTCAGGTCGGCCGGTGCGCCGGGGATGTCGGCCAGCGGCAGGCTCTGCAGTATGACCTCGTCGAAGCGGTAGCGGGGCGCGGCGCCGCCCTCGAAGGGGCCGATCTCGCCGCGCAGTGCGATGCGCTGCGTCTCGCTGCCGACCGTGCTCGCGAACGAGATCGTCGCCGGCTTCCGCGGGTCGGCGTTGGCGTAGCGCGCATCGACGTTGCGCAGCGTGACGTCGCGGCCGCTGCCGGTGCGGTCGTTGATCTCGAGCACGCCGTCCTCGACCGAGGCTGAGGTGAGGCGCACCATGCGCTCGTTCTGGTCGCTTGGCGCAGGCGCCTTGCCGGAGATGGTGACGCCGTCGCCGAGCGCCGAGGAGGCCAGCCCCTTGCCCGACAGGCTCTCGACGTTCCAGCGACCGCTCACGTCGCGCAGCAGGTGCACCACGGGCTCGTCCAGGTGCACCGCGCCGCGGACGTTGCCGCGCAGCAACGCGCCCGGGTCGAGCTGCAGCTTGGCGCTGCGCACCTGCGCGAAGCTGCCGCTGCCGAATTGCGGATCCTCGGCGATGTCGATGCCGTTCATGCGCAGACCGGGCCCGCCGGCGAGCACGATCGCGGCGTCGCCGCCGGACACCTTGCGGCCGAGCACACTGGCCATGCCGTCGACCAGCACGGGCTCGAGCCTGGCAAGCAGGACGCGGCTGCCGGCCGCGGCGGCGACCACCAGTGCGCCGAACACGATGGTGACGCTCGCGGCGATGCGCAGCCAGGAGCGGCGCCGCTTGACGCGCGGTATGCGGGTGGCGCCGGCCAGGCGCCGCGCGGCATCGAAGCGTGACGCCGGTGCGGTGGACGCTGCGGGCTGTGTCCGCGCAGCAGGCGCCGCCGGGACATCGGAGATGCGCGCAGCCTGCGCCCGCACCTCGTCCTCGACTGCGACCGCCGCCACCAGCTCGTCCGTGCACGCAGCACAGCTCGCCAGGTGGCGCTCGAGCTCGTCGAGCGCGCCCTCGTCCAGCTCGTGTGCGAGATAGGCGGCGAGCCGCCCGTCGCTCGGATGCGCGCCCGCCGCAGCGTCGGGCGCGCATCCGAGCGCACCGCGCAGCGCGCGCGCGAAGGTGTCGTCGGATGGCGTGGGCCTACGCATCGTCGCCACCTCGGCCACCTCGGCCGGCTTGGTCAGCCTCGGCCTCGCCGCGTGCCTGGCCGCGCAGCTTGGCGCGCACGCGCGACTTGAGCACGTGCGTCGCGTTCTCGGTGATGCCGAGCACGCGCGCCACGTCCGGGATCTCGAGGCCATCCACGAAGTGCAGGCGTATCAGAAGCTGCTCCCGCGCGGGAAGCAGACCTACCAGGCGGCGCAGCCGCGCCATGTCCTCGCCGAGTGCGGCGCGCTCCTCGGGCCCGAGATCGGGATCGGGCGAGTCGGCGAGCAGATCGCGCGCGTCGGGTCCAGTCTGGTGGTCGACCGCGATCGCCGGACGGCGCTGGCGATAGCGCACGTGGTCGAGCGTCAGGCGAGTCGCGCACACGCGTACGAAGGTCGCGAACGAGGCCTGGTTGCGTCCCTCGTACATTTTGAGTTTGCGGCAGTCGCGGTCGAACAGGGACACGATCACGTTGTGCGTCAGATCGTCGATCTCCTCCCGGAGTAGCGTGATGCCGCGGTGGCGGAGCACGGCGGCGATGGCGAAGCGGATGAGGCCGCTGTACTCAACCACGAACTCGTCGCGCGTCGCCGGATCGCCGGCGATGCAGCGCTGGATGAAGTCCTGGCCGCGCTGGTAGGCGGCGCTCGGCACGGCGGCGGGTCCACCGCCGGGGCCACCAGAGGTCTCGCCCCGACCCCGCGCCGTGGTGGGGTCGCGCTTCACCGCGCGCTCCCGCCGCCGTCCGCCGAGTGCCGGAAGGGGCAGGGAGACGCTGAGCGCGCCGCTGGCCGATAGCTCATGCTGCATCATCTCCGCGGAATCGACGCCGCACCGGGCCGATCCTTACCGACCGCCTACGCGGGCGCGATGCTGACCTTGATCGACCCGCTGGCCTTGTCGTTGGCGGCCTGGAAGCCCTCGGCGATCTGCTCGAGGGGAAAGCGGTGCGTGATCATGTTGCCGCGGATGGCCTCGCCGTCACGGGCCAGGATGTCGAGCGCGATCTCGAAGTCGGCGCGCGAGCCGGCGGCGCCATAGCAGAGCGAGCCGACCAGCCGGACCTCCTTCATCATGACGAACAGGGCGTTGAGCTGCGGCTGCTGCATGAAGACGCCGAGGATCGCCACCGTGCCACCCGGCCGGACGCAGGCGACCGCGTCGCCGAGCGAGGACGCGGCGTCGCCGACGGTCTCGACCACGACGTCGACCGGGTTGTCGAAGCACCAGGACATGAACTCGCCGGACGCGGTCGGGTCGAACACCCGCGACGCGCCGAGGGCCAGCGCGGCAGCCTTCTGCTGCGGCCGGCGCGCGGTCGCGACGATCTCGCCGGCCCCGCCCGCCTTGGCCGCGATGATCGCCGTCAAGCCGATCGTGCCGGCGCCGAGCACCAGGACGCGCTGGCCCATCTCGAGACCGGCCAGGCGCAGCGCGTGCACGGATACCGCGAGCGGCTCGGTGAGCTGCGCGGTCTCGTCGTCGACGCCGGCCGGGATCGCGAAGGTGTGGCGCGGCGTGGTCACCAGGTACTCGGCGAAGCCGCCCGGCACCGTCATGCCGATCATCGCGTTCATGCGGCAGCGCTGGTAGTCGCTGCTCCGGCAGTAGGAGCAGGTGCCGCAGACGCGGATACCCTCGACGGCGACCCGGTCGCCGGGCTTGACGGTCGCGACGCCGACGCCGACGTCGGCGACCACGGCGCTGATCTCGTGGCCGGGGCAGACCGATGGGATCGGGATGCCGCCGTGGAACCAGTGCAGGTCCGAGCCGCAGATCCCGCAGCGGCTCACCCGGAGCAGGACCTCGCCGGGACCGGGCTCGGGAACCGGCGCGTCCTGGACGAAAACCTTGCCCGGTTCGCGGCACGCGGCCGCGCGCATCGTCTTGGCCATGCGGCTTGTTTCGTCCGTCGCGCGGTCACAGTCAAATGCGCCGGGCGGGACTGGCGCGGGCGCGAGCAATCGCCCGGAGCAGCAGGGTGGCTGCCCCGGGCGATGGGCAGGTCAGCCCTTCGCGGCCTTCTTGGGCGCCGCGCGGCGCGTGGTGGTCTTGCGCGCGGTCGATTTGCGCGCCGTGGTCTTCGCCTTGACGGTCTTGCGCGCCGTGGGCCGGGCCGCCGTGCGGCTGGCCGTCTTCTTGGCGGCTGGCTTCGCGGCCTTGGCCGCTGGCTTGGCCGGCTTGGCCGCCTTGCGCTTGGTGGTCTCGGTCGTGCCGCTCACCTTGTAGCGGCCGCGAACCTTCGGGATGTAGCGTAGGCGCATCGTGATCTTGTGCTGCTCGTAGTGCTTCTTGCAGCGCCAGCCCTTGAAGGCCGGGCGGCTGCAGAGCACGCACAAGCCCAACGCACGATGCTTCCGCTGCCAGCGAGCCTGGCGGCTGATCTGCGATTCGTCCTTCTGCATCGCTCACTCGCTTTCTGGGAACCCTTGCCCCGCGGCGCGGTTCGCCCAAGCCTCAACCATCGTGTCTCCGTCGGGAGAGTTCCGGTCGGGTGGGCGCTTCGTCGCGCCGGAGCCCCTGCCTCCTCCTCAGACCGCGTGCCCCGCGCCCCATGCTCGGTTCGACGCGTGTCGTCCCCCTCGAAAGCTTCCGGCCGAAGGTTCCCTTCTCGGCTGGGGACCATTTCCTGATTATCGAAATCCGCTACGGTAGTCAAGCAAGTAGTCAAGCAACTGGTCAGGTTTGACGAGCGTCAAGCTGTCGGACGTCGCCGTGTGCTTGATGGCGACCCGGATGACGCGATGCGGCAGCCGGATTTTTCTGGTCTGGATCCGCAAGCCATGGATTGGACGGCGACTGGTGGCGTAGTATTCTCGATTTCGTGAAGTGGACGATCGTTCTTCTATCGGTGCTGCTCTTGGGCGGTTTAGAGTCCCGCCAGCTGCAGGTCCGGTTCGAGGGCTACCTCGGCGCGACCCAGCGCGAGACCCGTGCAGTCGAGGAGCTGCAGGTCAGGATCGGCGACGGGCCACTGCGCAGCTTCGCGCTGACCAGCATCGTCTCCTTGATGGGCAACGGGCCGATGGGCATGGACATCCTGCAGCAGGTCGACATGATCCAGCCCAACTTCATCTTCACCGGCGATCAGAAGCTGATCGACCAGATCGCCGCCGCGCAGCCGAACCAGCTCCTCAAGATCACCGGCTACACGCAGTACGGCTCGCAGTTCGTGCTGGTGGAGAGGGTCGAGGAAAGCGCCCCGATCACCGGCCCGACCCCCACCCCGAGCTGGCGCGAAAGGTTCCTGGGCTTTTAGTAGCCACTGGCCGCGGACCCTCTCGCTCACCCCGGACGGAAGATGACCTTCTTGTCCTTGACGACGAGCTGGTCGGTGACGAAGAGCTGCACCGCGCGGGCCAGGACCTCGCTCTCGAGCGCCTTGCCGCGGTCCTTGACCTCGTCCAGCGAGTCCTCGCCGACGCGGATGTGGAACACGTCCTGCAGGATCACCGGACCCTGGTCGAGCTGCTCGGTGACGAAGTGCGCCGTGCAGCCGGACACCCGCACGCCTTCCTCGAACGCCTGCCGGTAGGCGTTGGCACCCGGATAGTAGGGCAGCAGCGACGGGTGGATGTTGATGATCCGGCTCGGGTAGCGCGACACGATCTCGGCCGGCAGGACCTGCATGTAGCGCGCCAGCACGACCAGATCGGGCTGCAGCGCGGCGAGCTGCTCCGCGACGAACGTGAAGTGCGCGGCCTTGTCGGTCGAGGGATGCGAGCTGAAGGGCAGCCCGTGCTCCTCGGCCAGCGGCCGCAGCGCCTCGTGGTTCGAGATCACCGCCACGTACTCCGCCGGGATGGTGCCGCGGTCGCGCTCGCGGATCAGCGCGTCCAGGCAGTGCGGCTCCTTGCTCACCAGGATCGCGACCCGGCGCCGCGGATGCTCGGTGAGCAGGCGCAGCGAGACCTCCATGTTGATCTCAGCGCCGATCGCCTTGCAGCCGAGGACGAGCTCGTCGAGCGACGCCGACATGTCGCCGACGTCGATCTTCATCGTCATCACGAACAGGCCTTCGACGACGCGCTGGACGATGTCCTCGATGTTGATTCCCAGGCCGGCGAGATACGTCGAGACCCGGGCGACGACCCCCTTCTGGTCGCGCCCGATCACCGATAGGACCGCCAGATTTGCCGATCGTGCCATGACGGTGACACTTGCGTGTCGGCTGGCAAAGGGCAAGAACAGGCCCATGCCGATCGATCCGAGCATCGTGGGCCGCAAGCTCGCAGCGAGCACCGCCGAGTGGAACGAGAAAGACGTCATGCTGTACGCGCTCGGCGTCGGCGAGACCTCACTGCCGTTCTGCTACGAGCGCGAGCTCAAGGTCCTGCCGACGTTCGCCGTCGTCCCCGCGTTCCCTGCGATGTTCACCATGGGCAGCGCGATGCAGGTGAACCCGATGATGGTCCTGCACGGCGAGCAGCGCATCGAGCTGCACGGCCCGATCCCGACGCGCGCCAAGGTCGTCAGCGAGCCGACGGTGGTCGCGCTGTACGACAAGGTCAAGGGCGCGGTGGTCGTGGTCGACGTCGAGAGCCGTGACGAGAAGGGCAACCTGCTGTTCAAGAACACCTTCACCACCTTCGCGCGCGGTGAGGGCGGCTTCGGCGGCGACCGCGGCCCTTCGGGCGCGCGCAACGAGCCACCCGCGCGCCAGCCGGACGCGGTGGTCGAGATGCCGACGCTCGAGCAGCAGGCGCTGGTCTACCGCCTCTCGGGCGACATGAACCCGCTGCACGCCGATCCCGACATGGCGGCGCTCGGCGGCTACGCGAAGCCGATCCTGCACGGCCTCTGTACCTTCGGACACGTCGGACGCGCCGTCCTGCACGCCTTCTGCGGCTCCGACCCCGCGAAGCTGAAGGACTTCGAGGTGCGCTTCTCCGGCGTCGTCTACCCGGGCGAGACCATCATCACCGAGATGTGGCAGGAGAGCCCGACGCGCGTCATCGTCCAGGCGAAGACCAAGGAGCGCGGCGAGGTGGCGCTGTCGAGCGCCGCGGCGACGATCGTCGCCTGAGCTGCGCGCGGTCATGAAGACCCTGCGCACCGAGACCGCCAACGGCGTGCGGCACGTCGTCCTGTGCCGTGGCGCCGAGTACAACACCATCACGCCCGAGCTGCGCGACGATCTCGCCGCCGCGATCGACGACGCCGACGACGACCGCGACGTGCGTGTGATCCTGCTGCGCGCCGAGGGCAAGGCGTTCTGCGCCGGCTATGGCCTCGACTGGTCGACGGTGGCCCAGGCCCAGGAGGGCGGCGCGACCGCTTCTCCCGAGGGGCGCAAGGCGGCCGATGGAGTCGCGGCGCCGTGGATCCCAGGCAGTACGCCGGCGCCCGGACGGCGCGCCTGGGACTCGGTCGCCGACCTGCGCATGATGGAGCGCTTCGTCGCGACCTACATGAAGCTCTGGTACGCGCGGAAGCCGACCATCGCCGCCGTGCAGGGCTGGTGCATCGGCGGCGGCACCGACATGGTGCTGTGCGCCGACCAGATCATCGCGGCCGAGAGTGCCAGCTTCGGCTACCCGCCGGCACGCGTCTGGGGCACGCCGACCACCGCGATGTGGGTCTATCGGCTCGGTGCCGAGCTCGCGAAGCGCTACCTGTTGACTGGCGACGAGATCCCGGCGCGGCGCGCGGCCGAGATCGGGCTGGTGCTCGAGGTGGTGCCCGACGACCAGCTGCTCGCGCACGCGACCGCGTTCGCCGAGCGCATGGCGTGCCTGCCGTTGAACCAGCTGGTGATGCTCAAGCTGCTGGTCAACCAGACGGTCGAGAACATGGGCTTCGCCTCGAGCCGCATGCTCGGCACGCTCTTCGACGGCATCGCCCGCCACACCCAGGAAGGCCTCGATTTCGTCGACCGCGCGCAGGACGTCGGCTTCCGGCAAGCGGTCCGCGAGCGCGACGACCCGTTCGCCGACTACGGCAGTCGGCCGAAGCGATGATCCCGTCGCGGCTCGCTCCACGTAGCCACCCGCGCGGCGCGCGTGCTCGAGACTTCTAAAGGCGCGTGAGCGTGGCGCGGGCAGGCGCGCTCCTGGTCGCCCTGATCGGCGTCGTCATGCTTGCTCACCTGGCCGCTCGCGATCGCCGGCGCGAACATCTTCCACCCGAGCCGCATGGCGCTGTACTACGATCCGACCGGAACGGGGGCGCTGCCGCTGTTCGCGCCGGTCTTTCTCGCCGGTCTTTCGCGCCGGTCTTTCGCGCCGGTCTTTCTCGCCAGCGGCAATGCGACGCTCGCCCTGAACACCACCTTCATCCTCGGCATCGCCTTGACGGCCTGGACGATGGCGCTGGTCGTGCTGCGCTGGACGGGCTCGACGGGTGGCGTGCTGCTCGCGGCGTGGGTGCTGCTCACCAATGCGTGGCTGATGGCGGCATGGTCGCGACCGCACCCAACTGCGCAGCACTCTTCTACTGCCCGTTGATCATCTAGGCGAGCGTCCTGCGAACGGCGCGCGGCGCGCCGCCGTAGTCGTTTCTTGACTGACGATCGAGAGCTCGCCGGACGCACGCCCGCGGGCGTGCGGTTGCAAGCGACGCGCGCTCGCGCCTATGAGGCGAGGATGGTGATTGCTCGCAGTCGGCTATCCTTCGTCTACGGCGTGATCGCGCTCCTCGCCCTCCTCGCGACCTGGCACCAGAACCTGCACTACTTCGCTGGCGGTGGAGCGAATCCGCTGGTGCAGTTCTGGAAGGAGACCTTCGCGACGCCGGCGGCCGCGTCGGTCACGCTCGACCTCTTCCTGTTCGGCCTGGTGGTGATGATCTGGATGGTGCTCGAGGCGCGCCGCCTCTCGATCCCCTTGGTCTGGGTCTACCTCGTGCTCGGGCTCCTGGTCGCGATCAGCTTCACCTTCCCGCTGTTCATGATCGCGCGCGAGCGCCGGCTGGCGACGCTCGGCCAGGTGCAACCCGCTCTCGGCGTGGGTGACGTGCTCGGCCTCGCGCTGGTGGGCGCGCCGATCATCGCCCTCGCGCTCTGGAGCCTGCTCGCTTGATCAACCGAGCTTGAACGCTTCGATCGCGCGCCGCACCTCGCCCTCGTCGGCGCCCGACAGGCGCGCGGCGGCGATCAGGACGTCCGTCAGCGCCGCCGCATCGAGGCCGGCGCAGCGCGCGACGACGAGGCCATCCGCGTCGGCGAGGACGATCGTCGGTACCTGCTCCACGGCCAGCGCACGTTCGACGACGCGGTCCGCGTCGAGCGCCTGGGGAAAGCAGAGACCGTGCTCGTTGATGACGTCGAGGGTCGCGTCGGCGTCGCTCAGCGAGACGCCGAGCGTCAAGAGCTTCTTGCCGTGGAAGGCGCGCGTGACGCGCTCGATCACCGGCAGCACGACGCGGCAGACGTCGCAGTCGTGCCGGTAGAGCACGACGAGCCGAGCACTGGCGGTGGGATCGCGTAGCGCGGCCGTCTCGCCCTGCAGCGTCGGCAGCACGACGTCCGGCAGCAGGACCGGGGCCCCCGTCACCGTGGTAGTCCGAGGACGCGGTTGGCGAGGCTGAAGGAGAAGTCCACGCAGCCGTTATTGCGGCGCCGGAGCGCCGGGGCAACCCGCCGCCGGGCGGCGGGCCAGGCGGCGGGCCAGGTGTCGGGCCAGGTGTCGGGCCAGGTGTCGGGCCAGGTGTCGGGCCAGGTGTCGGGCCAGGTGTCGGGCTTTGACGGCTCCGGGGCTGGTTGTTAGCAGGCGTCTTCTTCTTCGCCGGTCGCATAGCTCAGTTGGTTAGAGCGCTTGCCTCACATGCAAGAGGTCCCGTGTTCGAATCACGGTGCGACCACTCCTACTTCCCCCGGCGCTTCGCGGGGTTATCCGCTGTCCCGGTCCGCTGGTCTCTTGGAGGTGTGACCAAAGTGTGACCGTTCGGGACCCGTGTCGGTCCCTCAGCGAGTCGGATCCGACGCCGTTCCTCGCTCCCTTTCGCCTTGCGCTGCATCGCCTCGGCGGCTTCCGCGGCGGGGTGATTCGCCCATCGCGCGGCCTTGTTCGCTGCGAGCACCTGGCTCGAGGCGTCCACGATGCGGTAGCGGCGGAACATCGAGTCCGTGCGGCGACGGGCGGTCGGGCCGCTACCGGTGCCCACAGGAGTTTCTGCGGCCGGCGCTCACGGTCACGCGGATGAGACCACGGTTGCTGCGACGGCTCGCGGAGACGCGGCGTCCATGAACGCGGACGCCGGGATGGCGAGGCGTTCGGGAGGTGCCCTTCACGTGCACGTTTCCGATCGATCTGGTTGCTGGATGGCTCTGATCCCCTGGAAGGTTCGCACGCGAGTTAGCACGTCGAGCGTGCCCACAAGACCCGTGCCGGATCGGTGACAACGTGAGAGCGATGACGCCGGCCGAGCGTCACGCGCCGGTCGGTACGACGCGCGCTCCCTCGATGCTCAGATCGCGGTCGGTCCCCCACACTTCCCGGATCCGAAGCTGCGCGAGAAAGACGAGGGCCGAAGCATCGACGTAGGTCAGCTTGTGCCCCCGTAGACGCTCGAGCTTCAGCACGACGGCGGCGTGATGCGCCGAATCGAGGGCGTGCAAGGTCAGCCAGGCAAAGTCGGCCAGCGCGAGGCGAAACGTGCGCGCCGCCTCCTCGCCGAGCCGGTGGAGGAACCATCCATACGTTTCCGCGACGATCGCGAGTGAGGTGTGGCATCGCCGCGGAGGATCAGAAAACAACGCGACGGCCGCAGGGTGGAATCGATCGGAGCGGTCGAGGAAGGCGATGAAGATGCCGCTGTCCAGGAAGGCTGCGCCGGCCTTCATGGGCGCGGTCGGCCGTACACGACAGCGTCCACGCTCTTGCTTGCACCGGGATCGCCCGACGCGAGGGTGCCGGCGTGTCGCATCCACGGCCGTTCCCTGATGCGCCGGTGCCGAATGCCGGCCGCAACGAGCCGCCGGAGAAACTCCGCCAGGGAGACGCCCTGCTGCCGCGCTTCCGCCTTGGCCTCCCGGTATGCTTCCTCATCAAGAGAAATCTGCGTGCGAATCATGTTATCACGTTACCTAGGAGTGATATCAGCAGTCAATGACGCCGATGGTTAGGCCAGCTTTGCAGACCAGACTCGCGGTGAGCTTCCACCTGGGCCACCGTGCTCGACGGTGTGACCGTTGCGCGGGACTGACGGGATGCGAGACGGCCACGCGCTCCACAGCTTCTGGTGGAACCGGCTGCTTGCCGCCATAACTCGATTCTGTGGGAACGCGTCGCCTCCTCACATGCAAGAGGTCCCGTGTTCGAATCACGGTGCGACCACTCGAAGAACCCCGGCGCGGCTGCCCCGGGGACTCGCCGGGTCCGGCCCTCAAGGGGCCCGCGGGTTCGTGCCGATGTTTCCATTGTGGGATCCGTGCGGCGCATCCGGGCAGTCATCCGGGACCTGATCGACGGTGGCATCAAGCCCGGCGACCCGCGCTACGGCGACGTCAACTACATGCGGCGGATGCGCACGCTGAACCGCATGGCGCTGGGCCTGCTGACGTCCTGCCCGTTGACCAGTGTCCTGCTGCTGTTCACCGCCACCGACGTCAGCCTGGTGCCGATCGTGAGCGTTTCCGTGCTCGGTGCGCTGGTCTGCCTGGGCGTTCGCCATGGCCTTTCGCTCGAAGCGGGCACACACGTGCTGGTGTCCGCCATCATGCTGATCCTCCTCGTCCGCCAGGCGGAGTTCGGCGGGCTGGAGATGGTGGGGCAGGCGTGGATCTACCTGCCGCCGCTGGTCGCGGGGCTGGTGCTCGGCGCACGGGGTGTGGCGTTCTACATGGCGCTGCTCTGCGTGCAGATCGCCGTCTATGCGTGGCTCGAGGCGCACGGTGCGCGCTTCACGCCCGCCGTGCCGCCTGACGCGCTCGTGCCGTACACGGCCGGTGTGCAGATCCTCTGCGGCTGGGCGTTCTTCGTCGTGGTGTCCGCGTTCCTCGCGGCGCAGGGCTCCGCCGAGCGCAAGCTGCTACTGCTCAACCGGCGCCTCGAGCGCTCGCGCGACCGGGCGCGCGACGCGACGCGGGCCAAGTCGCAGTTCCTCGCCAACGTTAGCCACGAGATCCGCACGCCGATGAACGTCATCTTCGGCATGACCGAGATCGTGGAGGCCGAGGGGCAGCTCTCCGGCGAGCAGCACGAATGCCTGGCGCGCACGCGCAACGCTGCCACCACCCTGCTCGCGCTGGTCGACGACGTTCTCGACGTCTCGCGCATCGAAGCCGGCAAGCTGGCCCTCGACGTGGTCGAGACCAGCCTGCACACCCTGCTCGCCGAGGTCGCGGACCTGCTGCGGCCGCGCGCCGAGAGCAAGGGTCTCGAGCTCACCTGCCAGGTGTCCGCGGAGATTCCGCGGCGCGTGCTCGCCGACCCGGTGCGCCTGCGGCAGATCGCGACCAACCTGCTCGGCAACGCGATCAAGTTCACCGATCGCGGCCGGGTCGCTGTCGACGCCCGCCTGATGGTGGAGACGCCGCTCGGCGCGACCGTGCTGATCTCCGTCAAGGACACCGGGATCGGCATCGCGCAGGACCGGCACGCCGCGATCTTCGAGAGCTTCACCCAGGCGGACGGCAGCTCCACACGACGCTACGGCGGCACCGGGCTCGGTCTGACGATCTGTCGCGACCTGGTGCGCTTGATGGACGGCTCGATGGAGCTGCACAGCGTGCCCGGGCAGGGCAGCGAGTTCCGCGTGGTGCTGTTCCTGAGCACGCCGCCGTCGGTCCGCCGCTCGCCCGCGCGTGACGCGGACGACTGCGAGCTCGGCACGGCGCACCTTCCGGCGTAGGTCAGTCCTTCGGGGTCGGTGCGGGTGTCGGCGCGGGCTTGACGGTGACCTCGACGGTGGTGAGCGTGGTCGTCGCATCCACCACGATGATCGTCGAGGTGCCGGCCGCGGACGCGGTGAAGACGAACGCGTCGCCGGCCGCGGGCACGAGCTGTGGCGCGACGTTGCCGCCGGTCGTGACGTTCAGCTCGTAGGGCGGTACGCCGCCGGTGATGACGAACAGGAACGTCCCGCCGAACGCCACCGTGGCCTTGTTGGGCGTGACCACGAGTGCCGCCGGCTTCGGCGTCGGCGTCAATTTCGGAGTTTGCGTCGGTGTCGGTACGGGGCTCGGCGTCGGGACCGGGCTCGCGGTGGGCGTCGGCTTGGGTGTTGCCGTCGGCTTCGCGGTCGGAGTCGGCTTCGGGGTCTGTGTCGGCGTCGCCGTCGGCGAGGAAACCGGCGTGGTGCACGCGGCCGGGGTCGGCGTCGGTGATGCGGTCGCGCTCGGGCCAGGTGTGGGCTGAAACGGCGGCGGCTCGAAGAACGACCCGCTCAGCTCGACGGTGCTGATGAACACCCAGTCGGGGCAGCTTGCCGGGTCGCAGGTCGACGAGCCGAAGCAATCGTAGGTGTAGGCCGCGAGCGATGGGTCGGGGTTCTCGACGACGCTGATCGGCTCGCACCAGACGAACTGCGGCGGGCTGCCGTCGGGGAAGAAGACGTTGCCGATCAGGATGCCGTCGGCACGGTCCTCGACGATCGCCCAGCGCGCACCCTGCACGTCGCGGCTGATGATGCTGTGCCCGCCGTCACGCCCGATCTGGAAGCCCGAGAACGCGTGCGCCGCCGTCCCGTGTGCGAGCAGCGCCAGCGCAGCCAGCGCAGCCAGCGATGCCATCGATGCCATCGATGCCATCGAGCTTCGGGCGAAGGACGACGGGCGGTCGTGGCGCGCGACGAGCGTGGCTGGGCGTGGGCGCATTCACGCGCGGCGTCGCAACCGTTGTGCCAGCGCCGGGGAGTGGCTGCGGCCGCTCCGGACGCGGGGCTGCGGCGCAGTCCTGGGCGTACCCGGCAAAGGATGCCGGGCCGGAGGTACCTTCCTTGCCGCCCGCTGTCCCGTGGAGACGCACCACGCTTGCACGGACTTCGCCATCCGACGTATCTCCGGGGCGGAACCACCATGCCGGCAACCTGGATCCGCGATGAACACGCCCGGTCGCTCGACGATCTGCTCGAGTTGACGCCCGCCGCGGCGTCGCTGCGCGCCTACCGCGACGCGGTGTGGAGCGACCCGGAGTCCGATCCGCTGCTGCTCGAGCTCTGCCGGCTGCGCATGGCGCAGCTGCTCGGGCTCGAGCCGCGCACCCTGCCGCGAAACGCGGCCGCGATCGCGGCGGGTCTCGACGACGTCCTGCTCGAGGACCTGCCGCGCTGGCCGACGTCGCCACGTTTCGCGGCGCGCCAGCGCGCGGCGCTGGCGTTTGCCGAGCAGTGGTTCCTCGATCCGAGCGGCATGACCGACGAGGGCTGTGCGGCGCTGCGCGCGCAGCTCGGCGAGCCCGGCTGCGCCGCGTTCACGATGGGTATAGCGCTGGTCGAGGCGATGCTGCGGCTCGAGCTGGTGCTCGGCGTGACGCGGGCGACGAGGAGCTGAGGCGATGCGGATCACGCCACCCGCGGGCAAGCTGACCTTCCTCGACCATCGTCCCGAGCTGTTCGCGGCCTTCAACCGCTTCTACGGCACGCTGTGGTCCGAGGGCGTGCTCGACCAGCCGACCAAGGAGGTCGCGCGCCTGCGCAACGCGCGCGTGACCGGCTGCGGGATCTGCCGCAACCTGCGCTTCGCGGGCGCGCGCGAGGGCGGGCTCGAGGAGGCGCTGGTCGAGCAGATCCGCGACGGTCACGAGGAGAGCGCGTTGCCGGAGCGCTTCAAGCTGGCGCTGCGCCTGGTCGACGTGCTGATCGGTCCGGCGCCGGGCGAGGTCGACGCGCAGCTCGCCGGCGAGCTGCGCGCCACGTTCTCGCCGGCGGAGATCGTCGAGCTCGCGCTGACCACGGCGATCGCGCAGGGCTTCTCCAAGGCCGCGGTGGCCTGGGGGCCGGCAGCGGACATCCCGTTGATGGTCATTCCGACGCCGAAGCCCGAGAGCACGGTGGCGCCGAGCGCCCGCTGAGATAGGGTCGAAAACATGCGTTGGCGAGGGCGGAGACAGAGCGACAACCTCGAAGACATGCGCGGCCCGCGCGTCTCGCGCGGCGGTGCGGTCGGCATCGGCGGCACCGGGCTGGTGATCATCGTCGTCCTTGCCCTGCTCACCGGGCAGAACCCGCTCGATCTGCTCGGGCAGGTCACCTCGCAGCAGGGTGGGCAGACGACGGGCACGACCGAGCCCTACCGGGAGTCCGCCGGCGACCAGGAGCAGCGCGAGTTCGTCGGGGTGGTGCTCGGTGACACCGAGGACGTCTGGCAGGGTGTGTTCCGCGACGACCTCGGGCGCACCTACCAGGAGCCGCGCCTGGTGCTGTTCTCCGGTGCGATCGACTCCGGCTGCGGCTTCGCACAGGCGGCGGTCGGTCCCTTCTACTGCCCGCTCGATCAGAAGGTTTACATCGACCTGCAGTTCTACGACGAGCTGCAGCGCCGCTTCGGCGCGCCAGGCGATTTCGCGCAGGCCTACGTGATCGCGCACGAGGTCGGCCACCACGTGCAGAACCTGCTCGGCATCTCGGGCAAGGTTCAGGCGGCGCAGCAGCGCGCGGGCAAGGACGCGGCCAACGAGCTCTCCGTGCGCCTCGAGCTGCAGGCCGATTGCCTGGCCGGTGTGTGGGCGCACCAGACCGAGCGGCAGAAGCAGGTTCTCGAGCGCGGCGACGTCGAGGAGGCCATGGGTGCGGCCGCCGCGGTCGGCGACGACCGCATCCAGAAGAAGACGCAGGGCTACGTCGTGCCGGAGTCGTTCACGCACGGCTCGGCGGAGCAGCGCGTGGGCTGGTTCCGCCGCGGCTTCGAGTCCGGCTCGGTCGACGACTGCGATACCTTTGCCGGCGGCTCCTGAGCGCGTCCGATCCGGAACGACGAAAGACACCCTCCTGCTGCCGTCTTGCCCTCGAGCCTGCCCGTCGCGCCAGTTGGTCCGGCGCCCGCTCTGCAAGAGCACGTGGCCCGGCTGATAGCGCTGCTGCTCACGCTGCTGACCGGCGTGAGCGGGCTGGTCTACGAGGTCGCGTGGCAGCGCTATCTGGCGACCCTGCTGGGCTCGCACAGCGAGGCGACGGCGGCGGTGCTCGGGATCTATCTCGGTGGCCTGTCGCTCGGCTATGCGCTCTTCGGCAGGCTCACGGCAAGCCTCGTGCGCCGCGCGAGCGGCACGGCGCCGCCGCTCGCGCTCGCGTACGGTATCATCGAGGCATCGATCGGCGTCTACGCGTGGCTGTTCCCGTCGCTGTTCGGTCTGGCGCAGGACGTCTCCTACCGCCTGCACGTGCCCTCGCCCGGGCTCGCCTTCGCGGTAGACGTGGTGCTCGCCGCGCTGCTCATCGGACCACCGACGGTGCTGATGGGCGGTACGATCCCGATGCTGACGCAGGCCTTGTCGCGCAGCCTCGCGGACGCGACCCGGCTGCACGCGCTGGTCTACGCGTTCAACACCACGGGCGCGTTCCTGGGCGCGCTGGCCGCCGCCTTCTGGCTGGTGCCCGCGCTCGGACTGGTCGGCGTGCTGCGCGTGATGGGCGCGGTGAACCTCGTCGTCGGCGGTATCTTCGTGCTGATGGGCGTGGCTGGTCGCACCACCGCCATGCTGCCGGTGCCCGGAGAGGCGGACCGGGGCGCGCTGCGCGGCTTCGCGGCCTATGCGCTGGTCGCGCTTCTGTCCGGCTTCGCGATGATGACCGCGCAGACCGTGCTGATCCGGCTCTCTGGGCTGGCCTTCGGCTCGTCGCACTTCACCTTCGCGATGGTGGTGGCGGCCTTCGTGTTCTGCATCGCGCTGGGCAGCTTCGCGGTCTCGCTGCTGCGCCGCATCTCGCCGGCGCTGATCGTCGCCAGCCAGTGGTGTCTGGTCGCGGCGCTGCTCCTGCTCTACACGCAGCTCGAGGACGCGCCCTACTGGGCGCACGTGCTGCGCACCAAGTTCGGCACCGACGACGCGGCGTTCTATCCGTACTACTTGACGGCATTCGCGACCATTCTCGCGGTGATCGGCGTACCCATCCTGCTGGCCGGCGCGACGCTGCCGCTGCTCTTCCACCACCTGCGCGGCAGCGGCGGCGACATCGGCGCGGTCGCCGGCAAGCTCTACAGCTGGAACACCGTGGGCTCGCTGCTCGGAGCGCTGCTCGGCGGCTACGTCCTGTTCTTCTGGCTCGATCTGCACGCCGTCTTTCGTGTTGCCTGCGGCGCGCTGATCGCGGGAGCCACCTTGCTGACGTTACAGATGCCCGGCACGCGCATGCGCCAGGGCGCGGTCGTGCTGCCGGTGCTGGCGCTGCTGGTCCTGTTCCTGCTGCCGGCCTGGGCGCCGGAGCGCCTCTCCGCCGGCCTGTTCCGGACGCGGACAGCGCAGCCGTGGACCGACGCAGGACCCGATGCGTTCTTCGCGTCGAGCGACGGCGTCGACGTGCTCTTCTACCGCGACGATCCCGTCGCCTCGGTCGCGGTGAAGGAATTTCCGATCTGGGGTGGCAAGAAGACCCGCAGCATCATCAGCAACGGCAAGCCGGACGGCGCGCTGGTGCTCGACTATCCGACCATGGCACTCGTGGCGCTGGTTCCCGCGCTGCTTGCCGACAAGGCCGAGCGCGCGTTCGTGATCGGCTACGGTACCGGCGTCAGCGTCGGCGAGCTCGCGGCGCTGCGCTCGATGAAGGAGGTCGTGGTCGCGGAGATCTCGCCGGCGGTGATGGACGCGGCGCCATTCTTCGACGAGGGCAATCTGAACGCGTCGCGCAGCGACAAGGTGCGCGTGCTGGTCTCGGACGCCTACCGCGCGCTGCTGCGCAGCGGGGGGCCGTTCGACGTGATCGTCTCGGAGCCGAGCAACCCCTGGGTGACCGGGGTCGAGATGCTGTTCAGCCGCGAGTTCCTGTCGGCGGCGCGCGCGCAGCTCGCGCCCGGCGGTGTGTTCGCGCAGTGGTTCCACAGTTACGAGACCGACGACGAGACGCTGGCGCTGGTGCTGCGCACCTATGCGTCGGTCTTCGACCAGGTCGCGGTCTGGTTCACGATGAGCAACGACCTGCTGCTGCTGGGCTTCGAGCAAGCGGACGCCGCGATCGATCTCGAACGGCTGGCGCTGCGCGCGGCTTCGTTCGACTATCGCCCGGGCCTGAGCCGTGCCGGTGTGAGCGGCGTGCCGGCCCTGCTGGCGCACGAGCTCGTACCAGTCGGGGTGCTGGGGGCACCGACCGACGGCGCGCCGATCCACACGTTGCTGCATCCGATCTTGAGCCATCAGGCGGCACGGGCGTTCTTCCGCGGCGGGGAAGCGCGCTTGAACACCGCTGCCGCCAAGGCGACGCGCACCGGCGGTGGCGACATGTTGCTGCAACGGTGGGCTGCGCGTCAGGGCGGCAAGCTCAGCGACACCGATCACGGGCAGGCGGTGCGCCAGACCTGTCGGCACCGGCCGGTCGAGTGCGCGACGATGCTGGCGCAATGGCAGGTGGAGGATCCGGGCTCGCCCGCGCTGGCGCGTCAGCTCGAGCGTGCGCGTGCGGCCCATCCGGACCAGCACGCGCTCTCGCCCGACGGTCTCGCGAAGCTGCGCCGGGCGTTCGAGCCGGCCGCAGCGCTTGCGGCGGACGGCGGGATCGACGGCAGCGGCCCGCCGCTCACTCGCTGAGCGTCGCGCGCCGCTCGATCAGGCTCGCGTTCACCTCGCGCATCGCGCTCGCGAGCGGCGCGCGCGGATTGTCCTCGATGTCGACCACGCCGATCCACTGGTTCTCGCCGCCGGCGGCGCGCCCCTCGAAGGGCTGATCCATCCACTGGAACCAGTGGTAGCCGATCACGTACGGCAGCGAGAGCATGCGCTCGGCGTAGCCACGGTAGGCGACGCCCTGCGCCTCGTGCGTCTCGACCTGCGGGAACAGTGGCGGCAGCGCCCCGCTCGCGCCGTCGGTGCGGTGCACGCGGTAGAACCACTCGCCGATCATGAGCGGCTTGCCGGAGATCTCGTGCAAGGTGGCGAGGTCGGTGAACGCGTCGCTGCCGAACAGGTAGCCGAACTCGGCGCCACCCGAGAGGTTGAACAGCGCCGGCCGCTCGATCGCGCCGTAGTCGTAGTCGTTGAGCGACACCACGTCGACGAACGGCACGATCGCGCGAACGACGTCGGGGTGCGTGTAGATCGAGAAGAAGCGCACGCCGAGATTCAGCACACCCGGGGCGGCCTCGTCGAAGGCCGCGCGCATCACCTCGGCGTAGCGCCGCGCGACCACGCCCTCGAAGGCCATGCGATCGGCTCGGCGCACGGCCGGCTCGGCCTTCAAGCAGTTGTCCTCGCCGAGCGGCTCGACCAGCGGGCAGTCGGTCGCTCGCGCGAGCCGTTGCAGATCGTCGAACGACGCCAGCTCGAGATCCCACGCGGCGTTGAGCGCGCCGACGTCGCCGGTGTAGCGCGTGGTGAAGAACTCCTGCAGCGCGCGCTTGCCGGGCGCACCGGCGGGCAGCGACAGGAAGGCGTCGAGGTGTGTGCCCACCGACAACGTCGTCGCCGCCCACGGTAGCTCGTTGTCGACGAACGCGCCGTAGCACCAAGGGTCGGCGGCGCAGGCCTGGAGCGGCTGGCTATCGAGCGCGTAGCGCCGGGCCGCGTCCGGCCATGTCGGATCGAAGACGTCGCGCAGGTGGGCGCCCGTGAGACCGACCGGCCAGCCCGGCACCTCGGGTGCGGTGCCGTAGAACGCGATCGACACCGGGTAGGCGCGCTTGCCGGTGAACAGATCGATCGCCGAGTTGGTCCAGCCGGCGAGCGTGACCACGCCGAGATCGCACATGCGCTCGAGCGTCGAGGCCGCCCACCCCTCGACGCTGCCGTAGCGCGCGAGCACGTTCTCGCCGTACGGCTGGCGTCCGGCCGCGGTGGTGTCCCCTTCGGGATCGATGCCGGTGACGCCGTTAGTGAACAGGCCGTGGCCCTCGGGCGTGATCAGCCACCAGACGCCGTCGACCACGGCGACCTCGAAGCGACCAGTCGCTTCGACCGCGACGCCCTTCCAGCCGCCGTAGCTGTCGAAGCCGGTACCGCGCACCGGCGCGCTCTGGCAGGCGTCCTCCGAGGTGGCGGTGCCGCCGCCGGACCGCGGTGCGTCGCTGCAGGCGAGCCCGAGCACGCTCGCGAGCAGTGCCACACCCGCCCGGACCGCGGTCCCCGCCGTGCTCGTATGTCCCATGGCGGTCCTGGTTATCCTCCCCCCGACTGACGGTCGAGCCCGAATCGGATGGCCGAAAATGCAATGTCGTCGTCATTGCAGCCATCCGGCCGGCGGGGCAATCTCGCCTGCATGGCAGCAGCGGCGCGCAAGATCGTCATCGTGGGCTATCCCGACGTCCAGACGCTCGACGTGATCGGTCCAGCCGAGGTCTTCGGGACCGCGTCGCGCCTGCAGCCGAACCACTACGAGGTCGAGCTGGTGACGCGCCAGCGCGGTCCGCTGCGGACGTCGTCGATTCCGCTGCTGCCACGCCACGTCCTGTCGGAGGTGCGTGGTCCGATCGACACGCTCATCGTCGCCGGCGGCAACGGCGTCTACGAGGCGGTGAAGGATCGCGAGCTGGTGTCGTGGGTCAAGCGCCGGGCACGCTCGTGCCGCCGCGTCGCGTCGGTTTGCAGCGGAGCCTTTCTGCTCGCCGAAGCGGGACTGCTCGAAGGCCGCCGCGCCACCACGCACTGGGCTGCGGCCGACAACCTGGCCGAGCGCTACCCCCGCGTGAAGGTCGATGCGGACCCGATCTTCATCCGCGACGGCGACGTCTGGACCTCGGCCGGCGTCGCGGCGGGGATCGATCTCTCGCTGGCGCTGGTGACCGACGACCTCGGCCCGCGGGTGGCGCGCGAGATCGCGCGCTGGCTGGTGCTGTTCCTGCAGCGCGCCGGTGGTCAATCGCAGTTCAGCGTGCAGCTCGCCGCGCAGGCGTCCGAGCGCCGGCCGCTGCGCGAGCTGCAGTCGCACATCGCCGACCACCCGCGCGACGACCTGTCCGTCCCGGCGCTGGCCGCGCGCTGCGCGATGAGCCCGCGCAACTTCTCGCGCGTCTTTCGCCGCGAGCTCGACTGCACGCCCGCCGAGTACGTCGAGCGCAGCCGCCTCGAGGCGGCGCGCCGTCTGCTCGAGGGCTCGCAGATGAGCCTCGACGAGGTCGCGGTCGCAGCGGGGTTCGGCACCGCGGCGACCCTGTACCGTGTCTTCCAACGATCGCTCCGGGTGAGCCCCGGCGCCTATCGGCGTCACTTCGTGGCGCCCCTTCCGGAAAGGAAACGAGCATGAAGATCGCCGTCGCCCTGTTCGACCGCTTCACCGCGCTGGACGCGGTGGGCCCCTACGAGGTGCTGTCGCGTCTCCCCGGTGCCGAGCTCACGTTCGTCGGCTACGAGAAGCGCCTGTTCCGCACCGACATCGGCGCGCTCGCGCTGCTCGCCGGCGCGAGCTTCGACGAGGTCGATCGGGCCGACATCCTGGTCGTCCCCGGTGGCCCGGGCACGCGCGCGATGATGACGGACGAGGCGCTGCTCGGCTGGGTAAGGAAGATCCACGCCACCACGCAGTGGACGACGTCCGTGTGCACCGGCTCGCTGGTGCTCGGCGCGGCCGGGCTGCTGAAGGGCATCGAGGCAGTGACGCACTGGGGGGCGATGCACGAGCTCGAGGCGGTGGGTGCTACGCCGCTCGCCGAGCGCGTCGTGATCCGCGGCAAGATCGTGACCGCGGCCGGCGTGTCGGCCGGCATCGACATGGGCTTGACGCTGGCGGCGCGCATCGCCGGCGAGGAGATCGCCAAGGCGATCCAGCTCGGCATCGAGTACGACCCGCAGCCGCCGTTCGACTCGGGCCACCCGCGCAGTGCGTCGCCGGACACGGTGCAGCTCGTCGCCGAGCTGATGCGCCAGTCCGAGCAGGCCACCGCCGCCGCTTGACGAGCGAGTGCCAGCGGCCGGGCGTGTTCAGGCGCCGCGCTCGATCAGCAGGCTCTGCACCGACCTGCCGATCGGGCCGCGCTGGTCGAACAGCCGGCTCTCGGCGAGGCCGGTTCCCTGCGGTCCGACCGACGTCGCGGCGTCCAGGCACACCCACTCGCCCTCGGGGTGCCGGTGCATTAGATCGTCAAGTACGGATTGATGAACGCGTAGCCGTCGTTGTGGCTCAGCACCCAGCTGATGCCGTTGCCGAAGTGCTGCTCAGGGCGACGGGCTGTCGGCACCGGTGCCCGGCGCCGGCGGTGGCGCGAGCGACGGCAGACCGTCGGGCACCGGCACGGCGTGGCGTCGCATGCGCAGCGCCGTGCAGCGCGCGACCAACATGCGCTCGCCGTCATCGAAGCGCTCGACCGCGCGCGCGAGCAGTGCTCCCGGCGCACCGCCGTGCAGCGCGTCCGGGCTCCAGGGGCCGCGGGCGAGCGGCGTGGGCAGGAACAGGTCGCCTTGCGGTGTGAAGATCGCGTCCGACATTCGCTCAGGTCAGCGGGCCGCCGCCGGTGAAGGGAGCCTCGCCGCGCGCGAGCCACGCCGTGCGCAGGTCAGCCCCGCGGGCGCCAGGCGGCGCTCGCGGGGAAGCTCGTCGAGCGGAGCACGGTTCCGGCCGCGAGCTGCGCGTCGGGGATCGCCGCACGCGCGACCTGCTCGAGCGGCACCACCCCCGCCCACACCGGCCAGGACATGTCCTCGGCGTCGTCGAGCGGCGGCCCGGTGCGGATCTTCGCGACGCTCTCGTCGAGCGGCAGCGACAGGACCTGGGTGGCCTTCAGCTCGGACGCGTTGGGCTCGCGCACCTCGTCCCAGCGTCCGGGGTAGAGGCGCTCGGTGAAGGTGCGCAGCGCCGCGAGCTTGTCGGCGTCGCTGGTCAGCGACCGCGCGCGTCCGAACACGGTCACCGATCGGTAGTTGACGGAGTGGTGGAACGCCGAGCGCGCCAGCACCAGGCCGTCGATCAGCGTCACCGTCAGGCAGACCTCGACGCCTGCCGCGAGCGCGTCGAGCGTCCGGCTCTTGCTCGAGCCGTGCACCAGCACGCTGTCGCCGTCGCGCGCGTGCAGGGTCGGGATCACGAACGGCTGCCCGTCCGCGACGAAGCCGAGGTGGCAGACGAGTGCCGCGTCGAGGATGTCGTGCACGGCTGCGCGCTCGTGCGTCGCGCGCTGCGGCAGGCGGCGTACGCGGTTGCGCTCGGTCTTGCGATACTCGGCGTCGCTTCCGAATCGGGTCTCTGGCATGCCGGCACCGTAGCCCACGCCGCGCGCTCGCCGGAAGGGCCAGTCGGTCCACGATCGGCGGATCCGATTCCGCGTTCGTCGTACCATTCGACCCGGCAGTCGGTCTCGAGATTGCCGAGCGCCGCGCGAGTGTGCTCTGCAGGTGGTGCGGGCGCGACGCCGGAGCGCCACGGAGGATTCGTATGCTGCTCGCTCGCCGTGTGCACCGTTTCGTTCTTGCCGCCACCGTACTGGTGGCGGTGGCCAGCGGTTGCAGCGGCGACGGCGGGGGCGGCGGCGAGCCGGCGCCGCCGGCCAATCCGGCCTGCGCCGAGGGCGAAGCCTTCGACAGCACCTTCGCGGCGATCCAGGCGGTCGTCTTCGAGCGCAACGGCTGCACGCAGCAGATCTGTCACGGCAGCGCCGCGGTGGGCGGTCTCGACCTGCGTCCCGAGGCGGCCTACGACTCGATCTTCGACGTGCGCTCGACCGCGAGCCCGCTGAAGCGCGTCCAGCCTGGTGACAGGAGCCGTAGCTTCCTGTGGCTCAAGCTCGCGGCCAAGACCAACCCCGGCAGCGTCGAGATCGTCGGCTCGCCGATGCCGAACAACCTGCCGGCGATCGGCGAGAACGAGCTCGAGGCGCTGCGCCTCTGGATCTATGCCGGTGCGCCGCGCACCGGCGCGGTCGGCGGAACCGAGCAGCTGCTCGACGCGTGCCTGCCGGAGGTGAAGCCGATCACGATCAAGCCGCTCGATCCGCCCGCGCCGGGCGAGGGCGTGCAGTTCGTCCTGCCGGCGGTCGGGCTCGCGAAGAAGTACGAGCAGGAGCTGTGCTTCGCGACGTACTACGACATCAGCGATCAGGTGCCCGCGGAGTTCCTCGATCCCTCCGGCACGATGTTCCGCTTCGCCGCGCAGGAGCTGCGCCAGGATCCGCAGAGCCACCACTTGACGCTGAGCTACGCGGGCGTGTCCGTCGAGCGCATCCACGACCCGGCGTTCGGGGCGTGGACCTGCGCCGGCGGCGAGAGCGCGGGCGAATCCTGCGAGCCCACCGAGAAGGGCGCGTGCGGGACGGGCTTCTGCCGCAGCGAGCCCAAGCCGAACATCGGCTGCGTCGGCTACGGGCCGCAGGCGGGACTCGGCATCGTGTCGAGAATCATCGGCGGCGCGATGGCCTCGCAGGCCTACCAGCAGCTCGACCCCGGCGTGTTCTCGCAGATCCCGACCTCGGGAATCATCTACTGGAACAGCCACGCCTTCAACCTGACCGACGAGGACACCGTGCTGAACGGCAGGGTGAACTTCCTGTTCGCGAAGGACCAGCGCCATCCCGTCGTCGGCATCAACGACTACTCGAACGTGTTCAAGCCCAACGCGCCGCCGTATACGATCGAGACGTATTGCTCGAAGCACGTCGTCGCGCAGGGATCCCGCGTCTTCCTGCTCACGTCGCACAACCACAAGCGCGGCAAGCGCTTCTGGACGACGGGTCCGGACGGCACGCTGCTCTACGAGAACTTCCTCTACAACGATCCCGTCAAGCAGTACTTCGACCCGCCGCTCGCGTTCGACTCGCCCGACCCGGCGGAGCGCACGATCACCTACTGTGGCACGTTCAACAACGGCGTCGCCGAGGACGGCGCGCCCGATCCCGAGACCGTGACGCGCGCGTCGCGTGTCCCGGCGAGCGCCCGCTTGACGTTCGGTACGTGCAGCCCGGTCGCCTGCGCGGCGGGCAACATCGGCGCGCCGTGTGCCGGCGAGGACGACGACGCGTCGTGCGACTCGAGCCCCGGCGCCGGCGACGGCCTGTGCGACGCCTGCCGCATCACCGGCGGCGAGAGCACCGAGAACGAGATGTTCATCTTGATCGGCTCGACCTTCATCGCCGACGGCTTCCCGCAGCCCGACCCGGACGACCCGATCTTCGGCGGTCCGGCGAGCGCCCGGGCGGCGCACGACGCCGGCGGACGCTCGACCTGGACCGGCCTCGCGCTGCCGGCGTCGTTCGCCTGCGCGAGCAGCTCGCCGGCTGCGGACCACGCGGGGCACGCCGGGCACTGAGAGCGCTCGCGGTCCCGGCGGCCGGCGTCAAGTTTGATTCGGCGGGGGCCTTCGTGATCCGTGCGAACCGGCGCCGAACGTCAGGACTACGCCGAGCCTGCCCGACGGCTATCCCTTCGTCCTGTCGGATACCCAGATTGCGAAGCTGCGCTTCGTGCACGATACGATCGCTGCGACCGCGATCGCCATGCTGCCGGCAGCACCGGCGGAGGTCCTGCAGGCGGGCGCGCGCTGAGCCGCGGCGGATTCCGACCAGCGCAACAGATCCTGCGGCAGCTCGCGGCTCAAGCGGGAACCTTGCCCAGGAGAATGATCGGGCCCGTCGGCTGCGGCATGCCGCCCGGGGGCTCGATCGTCACGGCGAACGCGTCCGGGCGGCCGCCTGCGAGCACCTGGGCGCTGATGCGCGCCAGGGTGGCACCGGACGGATCGGTGCGCAGGATACCGGCCGAGATCTTCTCGTCGCCGCGGATCAGCCAGAGCTGGTAGTCCTTGCCCTGCAGGGGCTTGAGCGCGGTGGTCAGAACCATGCCGCTCTTCTCGCCCGGGTTCAGCAGCGCGCTCGCCCGGTAGTCTTCCTGTCCCTGCGCGGCGAGCTGGATGAGCTGCGTGCCGGGCGCCTCGAGCAGCGACAGCGCGGCGTCCTTCTCGCGCAGCGAGACCTGTGCGGTGGCGAGCGCGCGCAGGCAGATCTGCTTGTCGCGATCGGTCGCGGCGGCGAGCGCGAGCTCGCGCTCCGTCGTGGCCAGGTTGCGCTGACTGGTGCGGTATTCCATGCCGAGGACGAAGGCCGCCACCGCCGCGGCGGCCGCGAAGACCCAGGCGGCGACCTCGCTGCGCCGCGTGCGCCGCGCGGGCGCTCCGGCCGGCGGGCGCGCGGCGGACGGTGCTCGTGCCGTGCCGCCAGCGGGCGTCGCAGCGATCTCGCGCTCGATGGCTTGCCAGACCTGCGGGCGGGGCTCGAGCGGCGGCAGCGCCGCGCCGAGCAATGCGGTGGTCTCGTGGGCTTCGGCGAGCGCCTCGCGGCAGCCCTCGTGGGCGATCGGCTGCGCGAGGTGCGCCTCGAACGCCTGGCGCTCCTCGGGCTCGAGGATGTCCAGCACGTAGGCCGCGACGTTTTCCTTGAACCCGGCGCAGTTCACGAGCTTTCTCCCGGACGGTGCGGGCCGAGGACGGCCGCGAGCTTGGCGAGTCCGAGCCGAACGCGTGTCTTGACGGTGCCGAGGGGGTCGCCCAGGCGGGCAGCGATCTCGGTGTGCGACAGGCCTTCGTAGTACGCGAGCTCGATGGCGCTGCGCTGCTCCTGCGGCAGTGCGCCGAGCGCGGCGATCACCTGCGTGCGCAGCTCACGCTGCGCGGCCAGCTCGGGTGGCGAGGGCTGGGCGGGCGGATCGGGCTCCTCGCTGCGCGCCACCGCACGCTCGCCGGCGGCGCGGGTGCGCAGGCGATCCAGCGCGCGGCTGCGCGCGATGGTCGCGATCCACGCCGTCGCGCCGCCGCGACTCGCGTCGTAGCTCGCGGCCTGGCGCCACACCTGAACGAAGGTCTCCTGCACGACTTCTTCTGCCTCGCTGCGTGTACCCAGCACACGATAGGCGATGGACAAAGCGCGTCCGCTGCACGTGTCGTAGAGCGCGCGCAGGGCTGCGGAGTCGCCCCTGGACACGTTCGCGAGCAGCACCTGGTCGGGGGCGTTGCTCGCGGCGTCCATCGCTCTTTCGTATCCCCGTTCGGGAAGGGACGCAATTTTCTCCCACACGGGAGCTTCGCTTCCTCGCTCGACGCCTCGGCTCGCCGGCGTCTGCCGGTCGTCGTCCATCTTGCTTTCGCGGGGAGTACGCGCCCGGCTCGCCAGCCGGATGCATTGCAGCGCGGCGCCCGCATTGCCCGCCAGGCGGTGAAGTGGTAGCGCCGCGACAGCACCATGCTGCGCAACCTCTGGCGCTATCGGAGCTTCGTCCTCGGCATGGCGAGTCGCGAGTTCCGGGCGCGCTACCTCGGATCCGCCCTCGGCAGCGTCTGGGCCGTGATCCATCCGCTCACCCTGGTCTTCATCTACACGGTGATCTTCGGCCACCTGATGCGCAGCCGCCTGCCCGGTGTGGACGATGCGGTCGGCTACGGGATCTTCCTCTGCGCCGGCATCTTCACCTGGAGCGCCTTCACCGAGATCCTGCAGCGCTCGGTCGCGGTCTTCCTCGAGAACGGCAACCTGCTGAAGAAGATGAGCTTCCCGCGCGCGACCCTGCCGGCGATCGTGCTGCTGTCGGCGCTGGTCAACTTCGCGATCGTGTTCGGCATCCTGCTGCTGATCCTGCTCGTCATGGGACGCTTCCCCGGCTGGGCCGTGCTCGGCTTGCTGCCGCTGCTGCTGCTGCAGCAGTCGCTCGCGCTCGGCCTCGGGATCGCGCTCGGTGTGGTCAACGTCTTCTTCCGCGACGTCGCCCACCTGCTGTCGATCGTGCTGCAGCTCTGGTTCTGGTTCACGCCGATCGTGTACCCGGTGTCGATCCTCGGCGAGCGCGTGCAGGCGCTGGTGCACCTGAACCCGATGACGGACATCGTGGCCGGCTATCAGGGCATCCTGCTGCACGGCACCTGGCCCGCGTGGCACGCCTACCTGCCGCAGCTCGTGCTGGCCGCGGGCGCGCTGCTGCTCGGCCGCGCGCTCTTCCGGCGCCTGTCGGGCGAGCTCGCGGACCAGCTCTGAAGGTGGCTTGAGATGCCGCGCATCGTCGCCCGCACGCTGGGCAAGAAGTACAAGCTCTACCGCCATCCGCTCGGTCGCCTCGTCGAGTGGGCGAGCGGCGACCGGCTCGTCCGCCACCAGGAGGAGTGGGCGCTGCGCGGCGTGAGCTTCGAGGTCGGCGAGGGCGAGTCGATCGGCATCATCGGCATGAACGGCGCGGGCAAGAGCACCTTGCTGCGGCTCTTGACGGGCACCACGCAGCCGAGCGAGGGCTCGTTCGCGGTCGAAGGACGGGTCGCAGCACTGCTCGAGCTCGGGCTCGGCGTGCACCCCGAGTTCGACGGCTGGCAGAATGCCATGCTCTCCTGCCAGCTGCTCGGCCTCGACGAGGCCCAGGTGAGCGCGGCCTTGCCGTGGATCCAGGAGTTCTCGGAGCTCGGCGGCCACATGGACCAGCCGTTGCGCACCTACTCGACCGGAATGCAGGTGCGCCTCGCATTCAGCATCGCCACCGCGCTGCGACCCGACGTGCTGATCGTCGACGAGGCGCTGTCGGTCGGCGACACCTACTTCCAGCACAAGTCGATGAGCCGCATTCGCACCTTCCAGGTCGACGGCACGACCCTTTTGTTCGTCACGCACGATCCGAGCGCGGTGAAGGCGCTCTGCCAGCGCGCGATCCTGCTCGATCGCGGCGTGCTGCTGCGCGACGGTCCGCCGGACGCGGTGTACGACTTCTACAACGCGATGATCGCGCGCAAGGAGAAGGAGGCGGTCATCGACCAGGTCGAGGCCGACGGGCAGGTCGTGACGCGCTCGGGCAGCCGCGAGGCGGAGATCCTCGCCGTCGACCTGCAGGACGCGGACAGCACCTCGCAGCGCTCGTTCGCGGTCGGCGCGGCGGCGACCTTGCACTGCCGCTTCCGCGCCAACGTGGCGATGCCGTCGCCGACCGTCGGTTTCCTGATCCGCGATCGGCTCGGCAACGACGTGTTCGGCTGCAACACCTTCTACCTCGGTGTGGCGCACGAGCCGTGCGCGGCCGGCGAGGAGTTCACCGTGAGCTTCGCCCTCGAACTGAACCTCGGCTGCGGCAGCTACTCGGTCACGGTGGCGCTGCACACCGAGCGCGCGCACGTGGCGTCGAACTTCGACTGGTGGGATCGCGCGCTGGTCTTCCAGGTGGTGCCGGGCTCGGGCGCGGGCTTCACGGGTGTGGCGGCGCTCCCGGTGCGCGCCCGCCTCGGACGCGTCGCGTCGGCGCGAACGGACGTTTGAGTCGCGTGCTGCCGACCATCTCCGTCACCCTGGTCACGTTCGACAGCGCCGACTTCCTGGTGCGCTGCCTCGACTCGCTCGCGACCCAGACCGCGCCGCCGCTCGAGGTGGTGGTGGTCGACAACGCCTCGCGGGACGCGAGCGTCGCGATCGCGCGGCGCCATCCCGCCGTCACCCGGGTCATCGAGAATGCGCACAACGTCGGCTTCGCCGCCGGCCAGAACCAGGCGATCGCAGCCAGCAGCGGCGCGTGGGTGCTGACGCTCAACCCGGACGTGGTCCTCGACGCGACCTTTCTCGCGACCCTCGCGGCGCGCGCCGTTCAGCCGCGTCCGCTCGGCACCCTGTGCGGCAAGCTGCTCCGGCTCGGCGCGGACGGGGCGCCGGTGGTGCCGGCGCGCATCGATTCGACCGGCATCGAGTTCACGCGTGCGTTCCGCCACTTCGACCGCGGCTCCGAGGAGCCAGACGACGGCCGCTGGGCTGCGGAAGAGCTGGTGTTCGGCGCGAGCGCCGCCGCCGCCCTCTACCGGCGCGAGATGATCGAGGACGTCGCGATCGAGGGCGAGTTCTTCGACGAGACGTTCTTCGCCTACCGCGAGGACGCGGACGTGGCCTGGCGCGCGCAGCTCCTGGGCTGGGATTGCCTTTACGTACCGTCCGCCCTCGGCTACCACGTGCGACGCGTGCTGCCGTCGCGGCGCGGCCGCCTGCCGGCGATGCTGAACAGACACTCCGTGAAGAACCGCTTCCTGATGCGGATCAAGAACGCGGACCTGGCCGTGTGGCAGCGCTGCGCGCTCGCGGGGATCACGCGCGACGCGCTGGTGGTCGGCGGCTGTCTGGCCCGCGAGTGGAGCTCGCTGCCGGCATTCTGGCAGGTCGCGACCTTGTGGCCGCGCGCGCGGCGCCAGCGCGCGATCATCCAGGCGCGCCGCCGGCGCGACGGTGCCGTGATCGCGCGGTGGTTCCGATGAGCGAGGCGGTAGCACCGCTCGGCGACCAGACGCCGCTGGCGGACGGGTCGCGCGGCGCGGGCACGCGCCAGCGCTTCGGCTCGCGCCAGGCGCACCTGCACACGATCAGCATCGCCTGGCAGCTCGCCCGGCTCGACATCCTGCGCCGCTACACCGCGACCATGCTCGGCATCGTCTGGGCGGTGCTGGCGCCGCTGCTGATGTCGGCGGTGATCGGCGTCGTGTTCGCGCGGCTGTTTGGCCAGGATCTGCGCGAGTTCCTGCCCTATCTGTTTCTCAACTTGACGTTGTGGGCCTTCTTCGGCGCCGCGATCGACAGCGGCGCGATCGCCTTCCTGGCAGCCGAGGGCTACATCAAGCAGATCGCCAAGGTCTCGTTCTACACCTACCCGCTGCGCATGGTGCTGGCGGCGTTCATCACACTGCTGCTCGGCCTGATGGCGGTGACCGCAGTGATCCTCGTCTTCGGCGGACGGATCTCGCCGGCGTGGCTGCTCGTCGTCCCCGGCCTTGCCGCCTGGCTGCTGTTCGGCTTCGCCGTGTGCACCGTCTCCGCCGTGCTCAACACCGCGGTACGCGACGTCCAGCATCTCCAGGCGGTCGCCGTGCAAGCGCTGTTCTATGCGACGCCGGTCATGTTCCCGCCGAAGCTGCTGGTCGAGCACCACCTCGGCTGGCTGCTCACCTGGAACCCGCTCTACCACCTGATGATGATCATCCGCGTGCCGATGCTCTCCAACGACGTCCCGGAGCTGTCGCACTACGTCGCGAGCGGGCTCAGCATCGCCTTCGTCACGCTGTTCGCCGTGATCGCGATGCGGGTCGCGCGATCGCGCCTGGTCTTCTGGCTCTGAATCATGCTCGAGCTCGCCGCCGTCTCGCTGACCTTTCCTGCGCCCAAGGGCAGCCTGCGCGACCGCATCAGCCGGACCTTCGGCGTGCTGCCGCAGGACGAGATGCCCAAGGCGGTGACCGCGCTGCGCGACGTCGGCATCAAGATCGAGCGTGGCGAGCGCGTCGGCATCATCGGCTTCAACGGCGCCGGCAAGACGACGCTGCTGAAGGTCATGTGCGGCATCTACGCGCCGTCGGCCGGGCGCGTGGTCGTCGAGGGCGACGTCGCGTGCCTGTTCGAGCTCGCGACCGGCTTCGAGATGGAAGCGACCGGCTGGGACAACATCCTCACCCGGGGCCTGCTGCTCGGCCTGTCGCGCGCGGAGATTCGCGACCGCATGCGCGAGATCGCGGAGTTCACCGAGCTCGGCAGCGCGCTCGACCGTCCGCTCAAGACCTACTCCGCCGGCATGTTCGTCCGCCTCGGCTTTGCGGTCTCGACGGCGATCTCGCCGGACGTCCTGCTGCTCGACGAGGTGATCGCCGCCGGCGACCAGCGCTTCCACGAGAAGGCGCGCCGGCGCCTCGAGCAGATGGTGGCGCGCGCCTCGATCCTGGTGCTGGTCAGCCACTCGATGGAGACCGTGCGCCAGATGTGCGGGCGTGCGATCTGGTTGAACGACGGTGCGGTGCACCGCGACGGCCCGGCCGACGAGGTGACGGCGGCCTACGAGCGCGGCGCCTGAGCCGTGGCGGCGGCCTCGTCCGCGTCGTCCGCGTAGCCGAGCGCGCGTAGCGTGTCTCCGGCGCGCTCCTCGAAGTAGGCCGCGTCCTCGGCGCTGAAGATGCGGCGCCAGTTGCCGGTCGTCTTGCGCTGGTAGCCGCTCGGAATGTTCTGCCCGACCGGCGAGTGGCGGTCGAAGTCGAGCTGGATCTCGACCGGCTCGCGCTCGCCGGCGTGATAGCCGCAGGCGCGCATGACGTCGAGGATCACCGCGCGCTGATCCTCGAGCAGGCGCTCGTAGCGCACCACCGCGATCACGTTCGGATTGGCGACCCAGTCGGCGTGGAACTTGGCCCAGTAGTCGACCGGGTTCAGCTTGGCGATCACCTCGCGGCGCGGGTTGCGCAGCTCCATGAACTCGGTGCGCAGGAAGGCGTGGAAGTCGATCAGGTTGCCGTCGCCCTCCCAGCGCCGGGTGCCGTCCGGCCCGTCCCGGGTCGACGCCATGTACAGCGACACCATGACGTCGCGCCCGTCGCGTACCAGGAGGATGGCGTTGCGGTTCAGCTTGTTGCGCGCCGGCACGCGCTCGATGTTGAAGTGCTGGTAGCGGGCGCCCGGTGGCATCACGACGTGGCGGTCGAGGTTGGCGTGGCAGATCTGCCGGAACCACTGGAAGCCGCTGCGCTTGTGCGAGAGGATGATCACGGTCGGCAGGAACAGCGCCTTCACGCGCAGCCAGTTGCGCGTGGCCCGCAGCCGGCGCAGCATTCGCTCCAATCGCTCCTGCAGCTCCATCGCTTGCTCCATCCCTCCCGTCGCGCGGGATGATCGCGAGCCGGACGGCCAGAAGCAACTTGTCCGTCATCGCCGGACGCGATAGCATCGCTGGCCCAGCACCTTGCCACTGCCGACCTGAGGAGGTCTCCCGTGCGTCGCCTTCACCCCGCTCTCGTTGCTCTCCTGCTGCTCGTCGCCGCTCGTGCGGACGCGATCACCTTGCTGACCGAGGGCAAGGTGGGCATCTTCCGCTACGACCCCGCGACCGCGACCGGCTCCGCGCAGATTCGCGTCGGTCGCGATCGCGCGCTGGCCGCGCTGCAGGATCCCACCGTGTGCCCGGCCAGCGCCACGGTGAAGATCGCATCCTACCCGACCGCCTTGAATCTGGTCGTCGGCGGGCCGAGCGTGGACCTGCCGTGCGAGCGCTGGTCGCGCGTGCCGGGCGGATTCCTCTATCGCGACCCGAGCGGCGCCGCCGGCGGCATCCGGACCGTGCGCTACACCGAGCGCGGCGTCGCGATCGATGCCGTCACGCCGGGCTTCGAGCCGGTCGTCGGACCCGTGGGTTACGTCGAGGTCTGGTTGACGGTCGGCAGCGAGCGCTACCTCGTCCGCATGCACAACTTCGTCGCGAACGCGGAGTCGGCGGTGATCGCGAAACGGCCGTCGCGCGAGGCCGCGGCCGGCGAGGCGGCGTTCTGGGACACGCTCTGGGGCGACGCCGAGCGCGGCGACGAAGCTCTCGATCTGCTCGCTCGTGCGGTCGCGCGTGACCGCCGTGACGGCCGCTCGCACTTCCTGATCGGCATGATGCACCTCTACCGCTACGGCCAGCAGGTTGCGGATCCTTTGCATCCGAGCGCCCAGGGCAAACGCTCGGTGGTCGCCGCGCGCAGCGCCTTCGATCGCGCCGTGCCGCTGCTCTGGGACGTGACCACCGGCGATTCGCGCGTGCCGGGCTTCGCCGCCGCCGCGACCTACGCCAAGGGGGTCGGCTTCGACGACACGGCCACCACCGAGCGCGGCATCGCCGAGCTCGAGTACGCCACGAGCATCAACACGCTGTTCAACGCGTTCGACCTGTTTGCGCTGGCGCCCGCAGTACCACCGAACGACCCGTTCTATGCGCGCGTGCTCGAGCTGCTCGACGTCACCTTCCCCGAGGTCGCGACGCTGTGCGGGACGCAGGGCGAGATCTGCTTCAACGACGGCATGGCGCTGCACAACCTCGAGGGCACCTTCATCCTCTTCGGCGACATCTACGCCAAGGGCGGTCGCACCGAGTCGGCGCGCGGCTACTACCAGTCGGCGCTGGCGCTGGGCGAGAAGAGCGGCTGGGATCCGCGCTTCGTCGCGACGGCGCGCGAGCGCGTCGCGAACGTCGCGCAGCGGGTTGCGCTCTACCAGGACGGCGACCGCAGCAACGATCCGCCTTTCGTCGGCTCGGGTGGTGCGAGCTCGTGCGCGTACTGCCACCGGCGGAGTGTCGAGTAGGCGGGCGCCGGCGCAGTGGTAGCCCTGGCTCGATGAACGAGCTGCTCTCCGACGCGTCGGCGCGGTCCATCCGCTACCTCGAGACCCTCGATGCGCGGCCGGTGTTCCCGGCGGGCGGGCCGCGCGCGCGGCTGGCCGAGCTCGGTGGTCCGCTGCCTTCGGGCCCGGGCGACCCGGCCGCCGTCCTGGCACTGCTCGACGAGGTCGGGTCGGCGGCGACCGTGGCGAGCGCCGGACGGCGCTACTTCGGCTTCGTCACCGGCGGCTCCCTGCCGGCGACGGTGGCGGCGAGCTGGCTCGCGACGGCGTGGGATCAGAACGGCTTCTCGTCGATCATGTCACCCGCGGTGGCGGCGATCGAGGACATCGCGCTGCGCTGGCTGCTCGACCTGCTGGCGCTGCCGCGCGACGCGGCCGGTGCGTTCGTCACCGGTGCCACGATGGCGAACCTGACCGCGCTGGCGGCCGCACGCCGTGTCGTGCTGGCGCATGCCGGCTGGGACGTGGAGGAGAACGGGCTGCAGGGAGCGCCGCCTCTGCGCGTGGTGCTCGGCGCGGAAGCCCACCCGACCGTCAAGAAGGCGCTCGGCCTGCTCGGGCTCGGACGGGCGACGGCGCTGGTCGTGCCCTGCGACGAGCAGGGACGCATGCGCGCCGACGCGCTGCCGGCGCTCGACGGTCCGACCATCGTCTGCATCCAGGCCGGCAACGTGAACAGCGGCGCGTTCGATCCGGCGGCGGAGATCTGTGCCGCGGCGCACGCCGCGGGGGCCTGGGTGCACGTCGACGGCGCGTTCGGCCTCTGGGCGCAGGCCGCGCCGTCGCGGGCGCACCTCTCGGCAGGGGTTGCGAACGCCGACTCGTGGGCGACCGACGCGCACAAGTGGCTCAACGTTCCCTACGACAGCGGCCTCGCGTTCGTGCGCGACGCGGCGGCGCTGCGTGGTGCGCTGTCGGTCGTAGCACCCTATCTGCCGCACGAGGCCGCGCGCGAGCCCGGGGACTTCACGCCGGAGTCGTCGCGCCGCGCGCGCGCGGTCGAGGTGTGGGCGGCACTGCGCTCGCTCGGCCGCGCCGGCGTCGCCGACCTGATCGAGCGCACCTGCCGGCACGCGACGCGCTTCGCCGACGCCCTGCGCGGCGCGGGGGCCGAGATCCTGAACGACGTCGTCCTGAACCAGGTCGTGGTGTCGTTCGGCGACGAGGCGCGCAACCGCGAGGTCCTTGCCCGCATCGCGGCGGATGGCACCTGCTGGTGCGGCCCGACGGTCTGGCGTGGCCAGATGGCGATGCGCATCAGCGTCTCGTCGTGGGCGACCACCGCGGAGGACGTCGAGTCGAGTCTCGTCGCCATACTTCGCGCCGCGGGCTTGAACCTGCGGTCCGCGTAGTCGAAGGTGCCAGGGCAAAGGAGACCCGCCTTGGCCAACCCGCTCTTCGCCCGCAAGCCGCTCGCCCTTCTGCTCGAGGAGATGAAGGGTGAGGACCGTCTCCACCGCGTCCTCGGTCCGGTGCAGCTCACCAGCCTAGGCGTGGGCGCGATCATCGGCACCGGCATCTTCGTGCTGACCGGTGTGGCCGCGCACGACAAGACCGGTCCGGCGTTGATGCTGTCGTTCGTGGTCGCGGGTCTCGCCTGCTTCTTCGCCGCCCTCTGCTACTCGGAGTTCGCCTCGATGGTGCCGGTCGCGGGCTCGGCTTACACGTACGCCTACGCGACGCTGGGCGAGTTCATGGCGTGGATCATCGGCTGGGATCTGATCCTCGAGTACGCCGTCGCCTCGGCGACCGTTGCGCACGGCTGGTCGCACTACTTCCAGGACTTCGTCGGCATCATCGGGCTGCCGTGGCCGAAGATCTTGGGTAACTCCCCGTTCGACTACGACCCGGGCCTGGGTCACTTCGTCATGACCGGGAGCATCGTCGATCTGCCCGCGGTCGTCGTCACGGCGATCGTCACCTGGGTGCTGGTGCTCGGCATCCGCCAGAGTGCCAGGTTCAACACCGCGATGGTGGTCCTGAAGCTGGCGGTCGTCCTGTTCGTGATCGTGGTCGGCGCCTTCTACGTGAACCCGGACAACTGGACGCCGTTCGCGCCCTACGGAATGACCGGCGTCAGCTTCTTCGGCCACACCCTGTTCGGCCAGACCGGCGCGGGCGGCGAGCCGCTCGGGATGTTCGCCGGTGCGGCGATCATCTTCTTTGCCTACATCGGCTTCGACTCGATCTCGACGCACTCGGAGGAGGCCCGCAACCCGCAGCGCGACGTGCCGATCGGCATCTTGGTCTCGCTCGTGGTGTGCACCGTCCTCTACATCGCGGTGGCCGCCGTGCTCACCGGCATGGTGCGCTACGACCAGATCTCGATCGACGCGCCGGTCTCGAAGGCGTTCGCGCAGGTGGGGCTGCCCTGGGCACAGTTCCTGGTGTCGCTCGGCGCCTTGACAGGCATCACGTCCGTTCTGCTGGTCATGATGCTCAGCCAGCCGCGCGTCTGGCTGGCGATGGCGCGTGACGGCCTGGTGTCGCCGAGCTTCTTCGGTGCGGTGCACGACAAGTATCGGACGCCGTGGAAGTCGACGATCCTGACCGGCGTGCTGGTCGCGATCGCGGGCTCGCTGCTGCCGCTGCGCATCCTCGCCGACCTGACCAACATCGGCACCCTGTTCGCGTTCGTCGTGGTGTGCGCCTCCGTCCTGATCATGCGCCGCGCCTACCCGGACGCAGAGCGGCCGTTCCGGGTGCCGTTCTCGCCGGTGACCCCGATCCTCGGCATCCTCATCTGCCTCCTGCTGATGTTCTCGCTGCCGGCCGAGAACTGGTGGCGTCTCTTCGCGTGGCTGGGCCTCGGGATGGTGATCTACTTCTCCTACGGCCGCCACCACAGCGTGCTCGCGCGCCTGCGCGCGGCCGAGGCTGCCGCGAAGCGTGGTGCGCCGGCGGCGAGCTGAGTGACCTCTGGTGACGTCAGCGACGGCGACGCGATGCTGACGCTCTCTTCTTGAGGTCGACGGCGTCGAGCCCGACCGCCTTGGCGAGAGCGAGCTGGCGATCGTACGCAGAGACGAGCTCGCGACCGTGCAGGTGCAACGCCGCGGCCACGTGCAGGACGTCCAGGCTCCGACAGAGGAGCGGTGCTGCATGCAGGCGCGCCAGCTCGGTGGCGGCCGTGAAGACCTCGTTGAGGTCGACCGGGGTGGTCTGCAGCCGATGTGCCTCGATGTCGTCCTCGATCTGGAGCTGCACGGCGCGCAGCTCGGTCGTGCTGATGAGGCCGCGACCGCAGTTGAGCTGCAGGGCGCTCGTCAGCTCGAGAGCGTGGAGCTGGGTGAAGGGAATCTGCCGGACGCGTTCCACTTCGCGGTGGGCACGGCCCGAGCAGACCTCGGGGAGGTACAGCGGAACGATCGCGCTCGTGTCGAAGTAGGTGGTCACCAGCGGCCGCGGTCGCTAGCGACCTGGTGGCTCGGCGCCGGCGTGATCTTGCGCGTGCCGAAGACGGTCTTCGTCCGGGCGGCGAGATCCGGCCAGAGTGCTGGCTTCACCCTAGCGGTCGTGGGCGTCAGGCAGGCGACGGGCTTCCGGCGGCGGGTCACCTCGATGATCTCGCCAGCTTCGACCCGCTGCAGAACGCGCCGGATGTTCTGCTGCAGCTCCCGGACGCTGACCTGCTTCATGTAATGCGTCTTGCACGACATCCGATTCGGCGCAACCCGCGCATCTCGATCAGCCGGGCTCGCCGTCCGGCCCGCACTTGACCTCGCGCCAGAGGCAGCGCTCGATGCGCGCCTCGAGCGCGCCCGGCAGCCAGGCGTTGAAGAAGTCGCCGTGCGCGGAGTAGCCGCTGCCGCCGTGATTGGCGTGCACGCCGGAGCCGGTCGCGATCCTGACGCTCGCTCCGCCCGAGGTCGGGTAGCGCAGCTTGAACTCGAGCCGCGGCACCGCGACCGGGTGGCTCGCCGGACAAATGCCGCCGGTGCTGTAGGCCATGTGCGCCTTGTGATCGGCGCTGTCGAGATCGTTGCCGTTCCAGCAGTCGGGGAAGTTCAGCAGCTCGGCGGTACCGACGATGACGGTGGTGTCGTTCTGCGGCACCGGGCGTGCGCGTTGCGGTGCAACGACGTTCATCGCAGCCGCGTGTGCGCCCTCCGCAGTGAGGCATGCGGCGAGTGCGGCGACTGCGAGCACGACCCGCCATCCTCGCGCCGTCGGTGCGCGATCGCTTCTCCCACGATGAGGTCGATCTCTTCCTCGCATGATTGGCAGCGCAGCAAGTGGCACGCCAGGGCCGGACGCGGTGGGATCAGCCGGGCCGCAGTCGTCCGCTGAGGCGGCCGACCACGCGTTCCGCGAAGCGGGCCGGACCGTACACCGCGAGGCGATCGAGCGCGTGGTGGATCGGTCCGCCGCGCAGCCGCGCCGCCGTTGCCGCGACCTCGGGCGCGCGATGTGCGAGCAGCCCGGCGAGGCTGTCGCGCCACGCACCGAGCAGAGCCGTGCTGGTGAAGCGCAGCTCGATGTCGTCCCATGCGGCGTGCGCGAGGTCGGCGCGCAATGCGGGCTCCGCCGTCGCGCGCCGCAGCGCCGCGAGCCACGCGCCAGGATCGTTCGCGCACAGCAGACCGGTGCCGCCGTCGCGCACCGCGTCCGCGCTCGGCGGCACGTTCGAGTAGATCCCTGCCACCCCGAGCGAGCCGTACTCGAGGTACTTGTTGAAGTACTTGTTGCGGTGAAACGGCGTGTCCGGCAGCGGCGCCAGGCCGACGTCGAGCGCGCGCGCGCGCGCGGCGCGCCGCCATGCGGTGAAGTCGGGCTCGAACGCGTGACATTCAGCCCCGAGCTCGCGCGCGAGCTCGGGGACGGCGCCGCAGAAGACCAGCTCGAGGCGCGTGCCCAGCTCGGCCTTCAAGTGCCGCAGCGGCGCGCCGAGCAGGCTTTCGAGGAAGGCCGCGTGGTCGACGCTGCCGAGAAAGCCGACCCGGACCGCGCGCGAGGACGCAGCGTCGTGCAGGGGAAAGGTCGGCGGCTCCTCCGGCAGCCGCGGCGGCCGCGGCTGCCGAACGAGGATCGGTGCCACGCCGTGGCGCGCCGCGAGCTCGGCACCGAGCCTCTCGCTGCAGACCAGCACCGCGTCCGCGCGCTTGACGATGAACGCGACGTTGGCGCGCACATGCGGCGAGGTGAAGAAGTAGCCGCTGCGTGCCTCGCCGGGAACGTGCTCGAGGTCGTCGTCGAGGTAGGTGGCGACGCGCCGGCCGAGGCGCTGCGCCTCGACCAGGATGCGCCGCTCGGCCGGCGACGCGCCGCGCACCAGCACGACCACGTCGGCCCAGGCGAGCTGCTCGGCGCGCGGCGTGACCGAGGAGCCGGTCGCGAACGCACACGCACCGGCGGACTCGAGTGCCGCGAAGACCGCGTGCACACCGAGCACCGCCGACGGGATCGGCGCCTCGCTCAGGGCCAGCACGCGTGGCGGGCGGGGCAGGGCGCTCATCGTCGTCCTCGGCCTAACGCACGCGGCACGGGTCGTCTATACACCGCCGGTCATGCCACGCCGCATCGTCTCCTGGAACGTCAACGGCATCCGCGCGTGCGTGCGCAAGGGCTTTCTCGACTGGCTGCCGCAGGCACGCGCCGACGTGATCGGCCTGCAGGAGACCCGCTGCGAGAACGAGGATCTGCCCGCGCTGCTGCGCGAGCTGCCCGGTTTCGGTCATGCGCACTGGGTCGCGGCGCGCTCGAGACGCGGCTACAGCGGCGTCGCGATCCTGTCGCGCGAGGCACCGCTCGCCATCGAGGCCGAGCTCGGCGAGGAGAGCTTCGACCGCGAGGGCCGCTTCCTGCTGGCGCGCTTCGCGGACGTCCTGGTGGCGAACGTCTACTTTCCCAAGGGCAGCGGCACCCTGCGCGACAACAGCCGGGTGCCCTACAAGCTGGCCTTCACCGAGCACGTTTTCGCGGTGATGCGGGCGGCCTGTCGTCGCCATCGCCTGCCGGCGATCCTGATGGGCGACTTCAACATCGCGCCGCAGCCGATCGACCTCGCGCGTCCGCGCGGCAACGAGACCACCAGCGGCTTCCTGCCCGAGGAGCGCGCGCTGTTCGCGCGCTGCATGGGGCGCACGTGGGTGGACACCTTCCGCGCGCTCCATCCGGCGGCGGTCAAGTATAGCTGGTGGAGCAACCGGATCGGGGTGCGCGAGCGCAACATCGGCTGGCGGATCGACCACGTGCTGGTCTCGGCCGACCTCGCGCCGCGCGTCGGGCGCGCCTTCATCTGGGACGACGTCCGCGGATCGGACCACTGTCCGGTCGGGATCGATCTCCTCGACGCGGCGTGTTGAACGAGACTCCGGGAATTTACGAAATTTCAACGGCGTCTACCGGGGTGAGGGAGGCGCGAGCGCTCATGTCGGAACTCGGCTCCTGAGTTCGGTTGCGACCGCAGCCTTCCGCATGTTCTCTAGCTGCGGGAGGTGACGCATGGAGCGGCGTACGATGTCCCGCGCGGTCGCGGGGATGGTTCTCGGGCTCGGATTGCTGGTTGCGGTGAATGCCGCAGCCCAGGCTGGCGGTGAGACGACCATGCCCGCGGGCGAGATCCCCGACGTCCTGCGCGCCCGCGTCGGCAAGCCGGTCACCCTGCTGCTGCGCTCGGGCAAGGAGTACGGCGGCACCGTCGGCGACGTCCGCGCCCAGTCGGTGGTCCTCGAGGCCATCTCCGGCAAGGAGTTCTACGACGCGCTGGTGCGCATCGACGACATCTCCGCCGTCGAGATTCGCAACCGCTAGGCCGCACGACGCGCACCCAGCCAGCGGAGCCCGGCAGCCCATGAAGCGCATCGACGAGGACCTGTTCGCGCGCATCCGCGACCAGGTCGCGATCGTCGGCATCGGCCACCTGCCGTTCTCGAAGGACATCGGCCGACCGATCTCCGACACCGCCATCGAGGCGATCCAGATGGCACTGGACGACGCCGGCCTCGAGGCCGAGGACGTCGACGGCATGTCGATGTTCGAGATGGAGCACACGCACGAGGTGACCATCGCGCGCGGGCTTGGCGTCGAGAACCTGCAGTGGTGGGACAAGATCACGTACGGCGGCGGCGCGTCGTGCGCGACCATCATGCACGCCGCGGCCGCGATCGCGACCGGGCTCGCCGACGTCGTCGTCTGTCACCGCGCGCGCAACCGGGGCTCGAAGACGGCGCGCCCGTGGGCGCAGGAGCGCGAGCTGGTCACCGACGACAAGGCGCTGCACGTGCCGTGGGGCCTGATCCGTCCGGTGGACGTGATCGGCATGTGGGCGCACCGCCACATGCACCAGTACGGCACCACGCGCGAGCAGCTCGGCAACGTCGCGATCGCGGCGCGCAAGCACGCCAACCGGAACCCGTACGCGATGATGCGCGATCGTCCGCTCGACATGCCGACCTACCTCGCGGGCCGCGTCATCGGCTATCCGCTGACCTTGTACGACTGCTGCCTCGAGACCGACGGCGCGCTCGCCTGTGTCGTCACCTCGGTCGAGCGCGCGCGCGATCTCAAGCAGAAGCCGGTGTTCGTGCATTCGGTCGCGCAGGCGAGCGGACCGAACCCGGTCCACCTCGCGAACTACAACACGCCCGACATGCAGACGACGGCCGTGCCGTGCGCCGAGCAGCTCTGGGCGCGCTCCGAGCTGAAGCCGAAAGACATGGACTGCGCGCAGATCTACGACGCCTTCACGCCGCTGGTGATCCTCGGCCTCGAGGACTACGGCTTCTGCGAGCGCGGCGAGGGCGGGCCGTTCACCGATGGGGGACGGATCGAGGTCGGTGGCGAGCTGCCGCTGCTCACCTCGGGCGGCGGTCTGTCGGAAGCGTACACGCACGGCTTCAACCTGATCCTGGAGGCGGTACGTCAGGTGCGCGGCACGTCGACCGCACAGGTCGAGGACTGCAAGAACGTGCTCGTCACCGGCGCGTCGGGCGTCGCGACCAGCGCGATGGTGGTGCGTGGTGAGTGACGAGGTCCGCTTCGGCGAGCGCACGGGCAAGGTCGAGGACCGCCCGATCGGCGATCTGCACCCCGACTACCCGCTGCCCGACCCCGATCATCCCGTCGTCAAGCCGTTCTGGGACGGCTGCCGCGAGCGCCGCCTGCTGGTGCAGCGCGACCGCGAGACCGGCGCTTACCACTGGCCGCCGAAGCCGGGCTACTGGAAGCACGGCCGGCTCGAGTGGGTCGATGCGAAGGGGACCGGCACCGTCTACACCTACGTCGTCGGCCAGGAGCCGTTCCTGCCCGCGTTCAAGAGCATGCTGCCGCACGTCATGGTGGTGGTGGAGCTCGACGAGGGGCCGCGTCTGGTCGGGCACATGGTCGAGTGCGCACCCGAGGCGATGCGGATCGGCATGCGCGTCGAGGTGGTCTTCAAGCCCCTGACCGAGCGCGTGACACTGCCCGTCTGGCGCGCCGCCAGGGCGGGCTGAAGCTCCGCCGCCGGTCAACCTTACAACGGCAAACGCAAGTTTCGCCCGCCCGTTGCTGCGCGTTGCCGCGCAGATCCTCGCGCCGCGGTGCGCGGACGACGGGGCACGCCCCTTGCTCATCACCCGCGGCAAGGAGGTGCGTCATGTACTACGGCTATGGACTTGGCGGAATCGTTCTTCTGGTGGTGCTGATCCTCTTGCTCACCGGGCGTCTCTGAAGAGGTGCGCGGCGGCGGCGACCTCGAGGCGCCGCTGTTCCCGTGGCCACGCATGCCCGCTCTGCCCGGCTTGCGGACTGCTCCCCCTCCGGTCTACGGTCGATCGCTTGATCCCGCCATGAGACCCAAGGAGGAAGCGACCCGTGAGCAGGTATCTCGAAGGTAAAACGATCGCCGTGAGCGGCGCAGGCCGGGGCATCGGCCGCGCCGTGGCGCAGCAGTGCGCCGAGGCCGGCGCGAACGTGGTGGTCAACGACTACGGCGTTTCGATCGACGGCCAGGAGCCCACCAGCGCGATCGCGGACGAGGTCGTAGAGGAGATCAAGAAGGCGGGTGGCAAGGCCGTCGCCAACGCCAACTCGGTCGCGACGATGGACGGCGGTGCGAGCATCGTGAAGAGCGCGATCGACGCCTTCGGCCGCATCGACGGTGTGGTCTGCGTCGCCGGCATCCTGCGCGAGCGGATGCTGTTCAACATGGCCGAGGAGGACTGGGATCCCGTCATCGCGACGCATCTCAAGGGCACCTTCACCGTGTTCCGTGCCGCCTCCGCGGCGATGCGCGAACAGAAGAGCGGCACCCTGATCGGCTTCACATCGGGCGCCTTCGCGGGCTCGGTTGCGCAGGCCAACTACGCGTCGGCGAAGGGCGGCATCGTCTCGCTGGTGCGCAGCGCGGCGGCCGGCATGCACCGCTACGGCGTTACCGCGAACTGCATCGCGCCGGTCGCGCGTACGCGCATGAGCGCGAACGTGCCGATGGAGATCGGCGGCATCGGTGACGCTGAGGACGTGGCGCCGATGGTCGTCTATCTCCTGAGCGACAAAGCGCGGCAGGTGACCGGCCAGGTCTACACCGTCTCGGGCGGCAAGATCGCGGTCTGGAACCAGCCCGTGGAAGCCCGCGCGATGTTCAAGGAAGGCCGCTGGACGCCGCAGGAGATCGAGGAGCGTCTGCCCGGTAGCATCGGCGTCGAGCGCATGGGCCTGATCGACCGCCTCGAGCAGATGCGCAAGGCCGCGGCGAAGGGCGACAAGCCGAACGCCTGAATCTTCGCGACGCGGCGCCGGGCTCGCTCGCGACGTGCGAGCCCGGCGCTACTCGAAGCGTCAGAAGATCGCGATGCTCTTGTACTCGCTGAAGCAGGCGATGCCCTCGGGACCGAACTCCCGGCCGAGACCGGAAGCCTTGTAGCCGCCGAAGGGCGAGCCGAAGTCGATGATGAAGCCGTTCACGTTGTAGGTGCCCGTACGCACCTGACGGCCGATCTCGATGCCGCGCTCGATGTCCTTGGTCCACACCGAGCCCGAGAGGCCGTACTCCGACTCGTTCGAGATGCGCACGGCGTCTTCCGGAGAGTCGTAGGGGATCGCGACCAGCACCGGCCCGAAGATCTCCTCGCGTGCGATCGTCATGTCGTTGTCGACGTCGGCGAAGAGCGTCGGCTCGACGTACCAGCCCTTCGGCAGCCCGGCCGGGCGACCACCGCCCACCACGAGACGAGCCCCTTCGTCGCGACCCTTCTTGATGTAGCCCTCGACGCGCTCGCGCTGGCGCTCGGCGACCAGCGGGCCGAGCTGCATGGTCGGATCCATCGGGTCGCCCGTCGGCACGGCGCGCAGGAAGTCGCCGATCGCGTCGACGTACTCGCGGTAGCGGCTGCGCGGGATGAGTAGCCGGGTCTGCGCGGCGCAGGCCTGCCCGGTGTTCAGGATGCCGTTCGGAACCAGACCGGGCACGACCATCGCCGGATCCGCGTCCTCGAGGACGATCGCCGCCGACTTGCCGCCGAGCTCGAGCGTGCAGCGCTTGAGCTGCTCGCCGCAGATGCTCGCGATCCGGCGCCCGACCACGCTGTTGCCGGTGAACGAGATCTTGTCGACTTGCGGGTGCTTGACGAGGTGCTCGCTGTCCGCGCGCCCCGCGACGACGATGTTGATGACGCCCGCAGGCAAGCCGATCTGTTCGCAGACCTCGGCCAGGATGTAGGCGTCGAGCGGCGTCTCCGGGGCGGGCTTGACGACGGTCGTGCAGCCGGCGGCGAGTGCTGCGCCGAGCTTGAAGGCGATGATGGCGAGCGGGAAGTTCCACGGCACGATCAGGCCGCACACGCCGACCGGCTCTTGACGCACGATGACGCGGCCGAAGAGCCCGGCGCGGTCCTGCTCGAAGAGGTGCGTGCTCGCGATCTCGGCGTACTTGTCGAGCACCATGCCCGGCGGGAGTGCCTGCGCCATCGTCGACATGGTGATGGGACAGCCCATCTCCGTCGTCACCGCCCTCGCGATGTCGTCCATGCGCGCCTGCAGGCCGGCGGAGAGCTTGCGGATCCAGTCGACGCGCACGGCGACCGTCAGGCGCGGCCAGGGACCGTGGTCGAACGCCGCGCGCGCCGCGGCGACGGCGCGATCGATGTCGGCCGCCTTGCCGGCGGGAACGCGAGCGACGACCTCCTCGGTCGCCGGGGAGATGACGTCGATGGTCTCGGTCGAGCTCGGAGCTTGCCACTCGCCGCCGATGAAGATCCGGTCGTAGGTTTGCATGCCGGCGTCGTATCGGAGGGCACCTGTCCGAGCAACGAACGCGTGCCGAAACCCGGCACCCGGAGCGCTGCAGCGTCGGTCGCGGTCCTACTTCATGTCGGCTGCGGCGAAGCTCTCGACGCCCGCCAGGGGCAGCAGGTCCGCGTGTCCAATCTGACGGAGCAGGCTCGCACCGTCGAGGTAGACCCTCTCGTTGGTGATCCGCTCGCCGTCGAACGTGAACACCGCGATCACCGCCACACGGAACGAGCGCCCCGTCGGTGGGACCCCCATGAACTCGCCGGTGTTGGTTCCCAGCAGGTCGAACTCCGAGATGACCGTGTCGTCATCGGCGACGTGCATGCGCACGTTCTCGTGCCGCTGGTCCGGGAACGCGGTGCGCTGGCGGCAGTGGTAGGCGACGACTGCCTCGCGCCCCTCGTACACCTGTCCGGTCGCGACGATCTCGTAGCGAGGGACGTCCTTGAACGTTGCCAGACACGCGTCCCAGTCGTGATCGATCTCGGACTGGAAGTGCTCCTCGAGCACCTGCAGTCGACGGCGGCGTAGGTCGCTGGTCATGAGGCCTCCTGGCGCTTGGGTGGCACGGCCTCCGACGAGATACCGCGTTCCGGACAGCCGACCAACCGTATCGGGCCGCCAGATCGAGGTCCCACGGCACGAGCCACTCGCGCCCGTGCCCTGGGATCACGCAAGGCCGAAGAAAGGCGGCGAGCGCGCGCTGTTCGCCGTCCTCGGCGGCAAGATCGAGGTCGTCAAGACCATCGACGGCATCGAGCGTACGCTCGGCTGGCGCCTGCCCGGCACCATCTTCGGCGAGGTGCCGATCACGCTCGGCACGCCGTTTCCGGGCGGATATCGCGCCGCCGAGCCACCCGCACCGCGCGTGACGATCGTCGGTCAGCGCTGGGACACCACGTGCAGCGACCTGCGCCGCTTTCTCGCGCGCAACCAGATCTCCTTCCGCTGGCTGATGCCCGATGCGCCCGAGCTGGCGACGCTCTGGCCCGGAGGCTGCCCACCGGACGCCGATCTGCCGGCGCTCAAGCTGGCGGACGGGCCGGTGATCGCGCGGCCGAACGTGCGCGACGTCGCGAAGCGCCTCGGCCTCCAGACCAGCTTCCACGGCGTGTTCGCGTGCGGCGACGTGCGCTTGAGCCCCGTCAAGCGTGTCGCGTCGGCGGTCGGCGAGGGCAGCATGGCGATCGCGTTCGTTCAGCAGTACCTGGCGCAGGTTTGCCCACGCATCGCGCAGCCCCATGTCGCCGGTGCGCAGCCAGCCGCCGACCAGGACCTCGCGATCGGCCTCGGGCCGCCGCCAGTAACCGGGGGTCACCATCGGGCCGCGCACCCAGAGCTCGCCGGCGGCGCCGTCCTCGACGTCCTGCCCGAAGCGGCCCGCGGCGACGTCGACGACGCGCAGCTCGACCTCGGCCACCGGGCGACCCATGAAGCCGCGACGCTCGAGCTCGGGCGCGCGCGCGATGGTGAGCCAGATGGCCTCGGTCATGCCCCAGCCGACCTGGATGGGGAGACCCGTCATGTTCAGAAACGCACGTTGCAGCGGGAGCGGCAGCTCGTCGCCGCCGGTGAAGACCGTGTCGACCGAGGCGAAGTCCGCGCGCTCTGCCGCCGCGCGCTCTGCCGCCGCGTGACGGGCCATCTGCCAGAGGTGATCGACGTGCGCACCGATCACCGTCGGTCGCTCCGCGCGCAGGTCGTGGTAGAAGCGCGCGACGTCGAACTCGCGCTCGAGGGTGACGGTGCCGCCTCGCCAGAGGACCGGAAAGACCTCGATCCAGCCGCCCATGTGGCCGACCGAGTCGTGCACGACCATGCGCGCGTCGCCGTCGATGCGGTCGAGAGCCGCGAGCACGCTGCGCACGATGCCAGCCGCCGACGCGTGCGAATGGGTGACGCCCTTCGGCAGCGCGGTCGAGCCCGAGGTGTAGAGGATCAGCGCGAGCGTCTCGGCGGGAACGTCGGGCAGATCTCGCGGCGGGGAGTCGAGCAGCGATGCGAAGCTCGCGTGGCCCGGCGGGGCCGTGCCGAGCACGATCACGCGCTCGACCGCGGTCCGCGCGAGGTCGATCGCGGCCAGATCGGGGAGCTTCTCCTGGTGTACGATCAACCAGCGCGCGCCCGAGTCGGCGAGGCCGGTGGCGATCTCGGGCGGTGCGTCGACGTACTCGAACGGCACCGCGATCACTCCTGCGCGCCAGCAGCCGAGATAGCAGGCGACCAGCTCGATGCCGTTCGGCAGTAGCAGGGCGAGCCGGTCGCCGGCGAGGCCGGCAGCGGCGAACGCGGCGGCGAGGCGGCGCTCGAGGTCGGAGAGATCGGCGAAGCTGAGGCCGCGCTGACCGCAGACCAGCGCGAGCTTGTCAGGAGCGCGCGCCAGCGGCTCGTCGAGTAGCCGGTCGAGACGGGGCGATGCACTCACGATCGCCAGCCTTCACGCCAGACCGCCCCACCCGGGAAGAGATGCGCGTTCAGGCTGTCCGCACGCATCTCGACGCCGTACCCCGCAGCACTCGGCAGCCGGTAGGCGCCGTTCTCGACCACCACCGGATCGACGAAGTGCTCGTGCAGGTGGTCGGCGAACTCGACGAAGCGGTGCTCGAGCCTTGGTGCGACGGCGATCTGGTCGAACGCTGCGAGGTGCTGCACGTACTCGCAGAGCCCGACGCCGCCCGCGTGCGGGCACACCGGCACGTCGAACTTCGCAGCCAGCAGCAGCACGGCGATCACCTCGTTGACGCCGCCGAGCCGGCAGGCGTCGATCTGGCACGCGCCTATCGCACCGGCTTGCAGGAGTTGCTTGAAGATCACGCGGTTCTGCGCCATCTCGCCGGTCGCGACCTTGATCGGCGCGATGGCGCGCGCGATCGTCTGGTGACCGAGCACGTCGTCGGGGCTGGTCGGCTCCTCGATCCACCAGGGATCGAACTCGGCCAGCATTCGCATGCGCTCGATCGCCTCGGGGACGTCCCAGATCTGGTTCGCGTCCATCATCAGGATGCGCTGGTTGCCGATCTGCGAGCGCACCAGCTTGGCGCGTGCGACGTCGAGATCGGCCGGGCCGCCGACCTTCATCTTGAAGCGCGTGAACCCGCGGCCGAGCGCCTCGGCGCACTTCGCGACGACGGTCGCGTCGTCGTAGCCGATCCAGCCGGCCGACGTGACGTACGCGGCCATCCCTTCGGCCGCGAGCTGCTCGGTGCGCGCGGCGCGCCCCGGCGCGCGCTCGCGCAGGATCGCCAGCGCTTCCGCCGGCGTCAGCGCGTCGGTCAAGTAGCGGAAGTCGATCAGGCGGACGATCTCCTCGGGCGTCATGTCGACGAGCAGGCGCCACAGTGGCTTCTGCGCCAGCTTGGCGCGCAGATCCCACAGTGCGTTCAGGATCGCCGCCGACGCCATGTGGATGGCGCCCTTCTCGGGGCCGATCCAGCGCAGCTGCCCGTCCTGCGTCAAGCGCCGGTAGAACGCACCCATGTCGGCGAACAGCGCGTCGAGGTCGGCGCCGACGACGATGGGACGCAGTGCCTCGATCGCCGCGACGACGATCTCGTTGCCGCGTCCGATGGTGAAGGCGAAGCCGTGTCCCGAAGGGGCCCCGGGATCGTCGAGCCGCACGATCGCGTACGCCGCCGAGTAGTCCGGGTCCGGGTGCATCGCGTCCGAGCCGGCCAGGGTGCGCGACGTCGGGAAGCGGACGTCGGCGGTGTCGATCGCGCGAATTCTCATGATCCGAGTACCTCCTCGGCAACGGTCTGGATGCGCCGCACGGCCGCGGCCGGCGAGCACGAACCGATCAGCGCGTCGCGGATCGCGTGCCAGCCGGCGTCCTCGAGCGCGGGGAACGTGGCGTGCGGTGGATAGGTGATCATCTGCGTGTCGATCGCCGCGCGGGTCAACGCGAGACGGCGCGCGTCCTTGTCGTCGATCGGGGGTGCCGTGGCGAAGGTCGCGGCGTGCGCGGGGACGCCGCCGTTCGCGAGCTCGCGGCGTGCCGCTTCGGCGCCCGCGAGACGGTGCAGAAGCGAGAGCGCCCGCTCCGGATCGGCGCACGTCGTCGGAATCGCCCACGCGTGCGCCCCGGCGTAGGTGAAGCGGCCACGCGGTCCGGCAGGGTAGGGATGTGGGGCGAGATTCGGGTAGTGCGGAGAGCGCCGGATCGCGCCGTACCCGCCCGGCCACGCCGCGGCCATCGCGACCCGTCCGTCGAGCAAAGCCGCGTCCACCTGGTCGTAGTGCCAGTCGACCAGCTCGCGCGGCGCGTGCGACGCAAGCGCGCAGAGCGTCGCGATGGCCTGCTCCGCCTCTGGTGTGTCGAGTGTCGGCCGGCCGTCGGCGTCGAACAGGCGTCCGCCGCTGCCGACCACCAGCTCGAAGAAGGTGCCGAAGAGTCCGGATTCGCGGCCAGGAAACGCGAAGCTGGCGCCGCTCGCGAGCAGATCCTGCCAGGTGTCGGGCGGCGTCGGGCAGAGATCCTCGCGCACCCACAGTACCCGCACGTCGACGTTGCGCGGCACGCACAGCAGCGCGCCGCCGAAGCGGCACAGCGCGACCGCGCGCGGCGCGAGCTCGGCGAGCAGCGCCGGATCCACCAGGTCATCGAGCGGACGCAGCCAGCGCGCCTGCGACGGCGCGTACTTGGCGTGCGTGGAGATCAGGTCGAGGCGCTCGCCGTTGCCGAGCAGCTCGGCGACGCGCCGGTTCAGCGTCGGGTGATCGGCGTGCACGACGACCTCGGCCTCGCGCGGATCGAGAAGAGCGTACATCGGGTCGTACATCGGTCCACCGACCAGCGCGACGCGCAGCGGTGTCATGCGTAGAGCTCGCTCGCGGCGCCCGGCGTCGGCGTGTCGTCGCCCAGGACTGCCGCGCCGCGCAGGTCGTCCCACAGCGCGAGCGGGATCGGAGTCGCGAAGAGGCGCGCGTTCTCCTCGACCTCGGCGGCGCTGCGGGCACCGGTGAGGACGCAGGCGACGGCCGGGTGCGCGAGCGGAAAGCGCAGCGCCGCCGCCTTCAGATCGACGTCGTGGCGCGCGCAGATCGCTGCGAGTCGCCGCGCCCGCTCCACCAGCTCCGGCGGCGCCGGGTGATAGTTGTACGTCGCCCGCGGCGACGGATCGGCGAGCAGCCCGCTGTTGAACACGCCGCCGGCGATCACGCTCACGCCGCGCTCCACGCAGAGCGGCAGCAGGTCGGCGAGCGCCGATTGCTCGAGCAGCGTGTAGCGCCCGGCGAGCAGCACGCAGTCGATCTCCGCCTCGCGCACGAAGCGCGCGAGCAGCGCCGACTGGTTCATGCCCGCGCCGATCGCGCGCACCACGCGCTGCGCGCGCAGCCGGCGCAGCGCCGGAAACGCGCCGCGCAGCGCGTCCTCGGCGTGATCGTCCGGGTCGTGCACGTGCAGCACGTCGACCCGGTCGAGCCCGAGCCGTTCGAGGCTCGCGTCGAGCGAGCGCAGGGTCGCGTCGTACGAGAAATCGAACACCGGCCGCAGCGGCGGCGACGCGACGAAGCCGTCGTCGGGCGGTGGCCCGTCATCCGGCACGAGGAGGCGTCCGACCTTGGTCGCGACGACGAGCTCGTCGCGCGGGTGCGCGCGCAGTGCTTCGCCCAGCCGTCGCTCGGACAGCCCGTGGCCGTACAGCGGTGCCGTGTCGAAGAAGCGCAGGCCGCAGCGCCACGCCGCGTCGACGGCGGCGGCTGCATCCGCCTCGGCGACTGCCGCGAACAGGTTGCCGATCGGCCCCGCACCGAAGCCGAGGCGTGTGACCTCGACCGCGCTCGATCCGAGCCGTACGCGAGCGTGATCCACGCGGCGCTCAGCGCTTCGCGAGCGACTCGCGCAGAGTGCGCGCGCTCGCCGCGAGCAGCATGCAGTCGACGCCGACGGCGATCGGCGAGAAGCCCTTCGCGAGATAGCCCTGCGCGAGCTCGGCGCTGCCGCAGAAGATGCCGACCGGGACGCCGTGCGCACGTCCGGCGCTGGCGACGGCGTCGATCGCCGCCGCGACGTCGGGGTGCGTGATGTCGCCGAGGTGGCCGAGGCTGCCGGACAGGTCGAATGGCCCGATCACCGCCGCGTCGATGCCGTCGGTGGCGAGGATCTCGTCGATGTTCGCGACCGCCGTCGCATCCTCGATCTGCACCATCACCGTGGTCTCGTCGATCGACGATCCCAGGTAGTCGTTCATGCGCGGCCCGTAGCCGTGCGCGCGCGACACGCCGAAGCTGCGCTTGCCGCGCGGCGGGTAGTAGGCGGCCTCGACCGCGGCGCGCGCCTCGGCGGCACTGCTCACGTGCGGCAGCAGGACGCCCTCGGCGCCGGTGTCGAGGATGCGCTTGATCCACACCGGGTCGTTGGCCGGCGCGCGCACGATTCCCGCCGCGGATCCTCGGGCCCGAAGGATCGCCTCGACCGTCGTCAGGTCGAGCGGGCCGTGCTCCATGTCGATCCACAGCCAGTCGAAGCCAGCGTCGGCGACGATCTCGGCGACGCTCGCGAGCGGCATGGTGACGATCGAGCCGACCAGCGACTCGCCGGCGCGGAGCCGGGCGCGGAACGAAAGCTTCGTCGAAGGCACGGCGATCTCCTATTCCGAAGGTCGCTTCTCGGCAACGGTCGTTCGCCCGGGCCGCCCGAGGACGAGGTGTTGCCTCCAAAGTGGTCATCTTGTAGAAGAGATGGTCATGTCGGATCCCGTGCGGCGAATGGGTGTCGCGGAAGCCAAGGCGCAACTGCCGGAGATCCTCCGGACGGCTTCGCAGCGTCGCACCATCATCCAGAAGCGGGGGCGCGACGTGGCAGTCGTCATCGGTATCGACGAGCTGCGCCGCCTGGAAGAAGCCGGGGAGGGAGCGACGGCCGGTGCGCGCCTGCTCGCTCGCCTGGAGCGCTGGCGCGAGCGCACGGGAGGAATCGAAGGCTTCGACCCCGAGCGGGCCTCGTTCGTCCCGGATGAAGCGTTCGCCCCCACGCGCCGATCGACGAAGAGACGGCCTCGTTGATGACCGACTGGATCCTCGACACGAACGTCGTATCGGAGCTCGCGCGCCCGAGCCCGGACCCGCGAGTCGCGGCTCTCGTGTCGGGACTCGATCGGATCATCGTCGCGTCCGTGGTCGTCTTCGAGCTCGATCGGGGCGTGGCGCGTCTTCCCGCTGGTCGTCGAAAGCAGGCGCTCTCCGAGTGGCTCGCCCACTGGCTTGGCGATGCGGTGACCGTGTTGCCGCTCGATCGGGACGCCGCGCGAGCGGCGGCTCGCATCGAAGCCGCCGCGTTGCGCCGTGGACGCGCGATCGACGTTCGGGACGCGCTCCTCCTCGGTACGGCCTCGGTCGCCGGTCTGGGAGTGGCCAGCCGGAACGTCGCCCACCTCGCCGGGCACGGGGTCCCGACCCTGAATCCGTTTACTTGACGCGTCGTGAGGTGCGACGTCGTGCTCGACGGTGGCGGCAACGTCGTCGCCGCGGGATCGCTCCTCGGTTCGGCGACCAGCCTCGACTTCGCCATCGCGTTGCTCGACGCTGCAACGGGTCGCAGCGAGAGTTCGTGCCGGTTCCCGCGCAGCTGCGGCGGCGCGCGGCCGCGGTTCCGCGTCCCGACGGTCGGGACCGGGCTGCTGCCGCGTCGCTGACGGCGAGCTGGGCCTCGACTCCGGAACCCCCGGGCTCGGCAACGACGAGATCTGGCTCGCTCTCTGGTTGCTCGTCAGCCCGTGCGGGCGACGTCCCATTCGCAGCGATCGATCTCCTCGATCATGTCGAGCACCAGCTGCAACATCACGCTCAGCGACTGCGGTCGCACGTGCTCGATGGTGTCGAGCCGCGTGTGGTAGTTGGGCACCAGCCGCGTCGCGTCCTGACAGGCGAGCGCGGCGAGCCAGGCTGCGGGGCCGACGTTCCGGATTTCGTATCGCATCTGCTGCACGGATGTCCTTTCTGTGAGCCGACTGCTGGAGCCGGAGATTTAGTCGTCCCCGAGGCGTACGCAATCGATCGCGCCGCGGCCTGCCACTTGGGCCGGCGGCTAAATTCTGGCGCGGTTTGCTCCGAAAGCAAAAGCACGTCGGAGCCGCGTCCGCGTGGGAGGGTCGCGGCAGAAGGAGCTCACATGCGCGCCCGCCCCCGTCCCTTGGCCGAAATCCTCGCTGCCGTAGCACTGATCGCGACCGCCCTCGCGAGCCCCGCGTGGGGCAACGGGACGCTGTGCGACCCGAACTCGCAGACGTGCCGGACGGTCGTGCTCGACAACAACTGCACCCAGGATCTCTGGGTCGCCACGATGGGCAACGCAGCCTCCTGCACCGTCGACGGCGACTGTCCGACCGCGACCTCGACCTGCGCCGTGCAGGGTTGCACCTGCGCGACCGATGCCGACTGTGCATCGACCCAGGTGTGCGACACCAGCCAGTCGCCGAGCAACGTGTGCCGCTACGCAGCAGCGCTCGGCGGCGGCGCTGCACTCGCGATGGGAGCGTCGCAGACGATCCACCTGCCGAACCAGAACTACGGCGCCCAGCCGATCTCCTGGGGCGGACGTTTCTGGGCGCGCACCGGCTGCCCCGACTTCACGACCTGCAGCACGCCCGGCACGGCCTGCGACGTGGACTCCGACTGCTGCACGAACGCGGGCTGCGCCGGCATCTTCGCCTGCCAGAGCAACTCCGACTGCAACGCCTTCGCCTGCACGACCGACGGTGATTGCCCCGGCGGTGCGACCTGCAATACCGGAATCGGGGAGTGCAACGGCTGCCTCGGCGGGGGAAAGTGCGCCTGCCAGACGGACACCGATTGCCGCGACGGCGGACAGTGCGTGAGCGGTGCGTGCACCGGCCAGTGCGGCGCCGGCGGCGTCGCGTGCCAGACGGGCGACTGCGCGTCGGCGCTGCAGTGCCCGGTTGGAACCGGGGGGCAGGCGCCGACCACGCTCGCCGAGTTCGCGTTACTTTCAGGTGCCGTCAACTACGACACCTACGACGTGAGCCAGGTGAACGGCTTCAACGTCCCCGTCAAGATCGCGCCGCTGGGCCCGACGCGCGCGGCGCCCGCCGGCTTCGCCAACCTGCAGCCGTGGTGCGGCAGCCCTGGCTGCGCGAGCTCGTCCGACTGCGCGGGGCAGGCGTCGGCGTGCAGCTTCACCAGCGAGTTCACGAGCTGCCTCTGCGACTGGAGCCTGGACGAGGACACCTGCCCCGATCCGCTACAGGCGGTGTGGCCGATGGCCTGCTCGAGCGACGCCGACTGCGGCGGCGGACACTGCGACACCAGTACGGTGCCGAACACCTGCCTCTGCAAGGGGGACAGCAACTGCCCCGGCACGACCACGTGCGGCGTCAACGTCAACGTCGACGGCAAGAAGCGCATTTGCGGCACGTACGTCGGTTGCGTGGACGCCGACTCCGCCTGCACGGCCGACAAGCGTCTCAAGGGGCGATTCGACGACAAGCCGTTCAGCTGCAAGCGTTTCAAGGAGCTCTACGGCTGCACCGGGACACACACTGGCTCGTGCTACACCAACGGCGCGTCGGCGGACTGCTGCGGCTGTCCGAGCTGGTCGAGCGGCGGCAACCTCGGCCCGTTCCCCGTTGCGAACGGCTGCCAGGAGAGCAACCACCAGTGGGCGCGTGTCGTGAATCCCATCGTCGAGAGCTTCAAGAGCACCTGCCCGACGGCGTACAGCTTCCAGTACGACGACCCGACGAGCACCTTCAACTGCAAGGGCACCTCGGGCAACCCGATCGGCTACACGATCACGTTCTGTCCGACCGGCTCGCCCGGCGCGAGCAGCTGATCGGCTCCGCCGGCGGGGTGAGCCTGCGCGGGCTGATCGTCGTCGGTGCGGGTCGCGAGGCCGGTAACCGGGCCGACGGCATCTCGTTCTACTCCGACGTCGCCGTGCCCGGCGCACGCTTCGACTTCGTCCGCGTCAGCAACGTCGAGGTGAGCGGCTTTGGCGGCGTCGGGCTCGTGTTCGGCGGCTACCTGGAGGCGGCCGAGCGCTACGCCATCGACTGGATCCAGATCGCGAGCAACGGCCGCATCTTCCACGGCGATCCGGCGCGGGCCTCGAACTGGGTGGTCCGGATGTCACGCGGCATGCGTTACGAGCGTCAGCGGGCTTCCCGCGCGAACGCGTCAGTCGATGCAGGACTGGACCTTGCTCCCGAGGTTGTCGATCCAAGTGTTGTTCGCACAGCCGGGATTGAAGTCGTTCAGGTCCGGGCTGTTGCCCAAGGCCTTACTGTCGCGGATCACGTTCGCATCCGACGACACCGCGACGCCCTCGAGGAAGTGATTGTACGCGCGGTTTGCCTCGAGCTGGTGCCGTCGGCCTCGGCGACCAGAAAGCCGCGCGAGCTGTCGAAATTCCTGGTGCCGATCGCCAGGTTGTCTCTCAGGAGATGCC